>Ga0187894_10002320_pt1 | contig 22899 bp, 5 predicted proteins | sample GBC1701081metaG_FD_136650 | JGI IMG/M metagenome (GOLD analysis project Ga0187894, IMG submission 136650) | White microbial mat communities from a lava cave in the Kipuka Kanohina Cave System on the Island of Hawaii, USA - GBC170108-1 metaG ... | reverse complement strand
CTCGACAACCTCCGGCCCGCTGCCATATTCAAGGCAATTTTTCAGGCTGTTTCTGAGAGAGGGCAGTGATAACCGGGTGCTGACTCCTATCTTCCTTCAACAGGTGGCGGGCGTCTCGGTGATCACGACGGGGAGTCCAACGACAGCGCAGATCGGTGGGTTCACCTTAAATTTGCCTGCCGGAGCGAGGGGCGCTTTTCCCGACGGATCAGTGCTGACGAGCGTTTCTTTGGCGCAAGCCAACCCCAACCGACTCCCGATTGATTCTCGAACTTTTCCAACCCGCCATTTCAGTTCCGCGGTCGCGCAAATCCTTCCCACGGGCGCGACCATCACGCCAGGCGGCAAACTCACCTTCCCCAACGCGGACGGGTTCCCGGCAGGCGCCGAGGTGCGGCTCTTCCGCTTAGAGCAGATGCAGGTCAGCGCGCTGTTCGGCGTCGTCCTTGACATCGGCTCGGCCAGCGTCTCCGCCGACGGCCAGCGCATCGAGACGGCGCCCGGCGCGATCACCCAAACGAGTTACTACTTCGCCTCGCTGCCACGACCGGAGACGACCGTCGTCGGGCGCGTGCTTGAAGCTGACGGGACGCCCGCGCGCCAGGCTGCGATCAAAGCGCGGGGCGTTTCGGCGATCACCGACAGCAACGGCAGCTTCATTCTGCGCCACGTCCCAGTCATCAGCCCGAACGACCGCGTGACGGTCGAAGCCGGCGTCATCCGCCCGAATGGCGCTCTGGATCAGACTCTGAGCGCTGATGTGGTCGCCGAGGTCAATGGCGTCACCATCGCGCCCACCATCAGATTTGCCTCGGCTGGCAACCGCCCGCCGCTGATCACCTTGCCGTCGAGCCTCGCCATCAACGCCGGAGTGACCCAAGATTTTCAATTCATGATCGCCGACCCGGACGGAGGCCAGATTGTTCAGTTCACGGTCTCCGGGTCTAGTTTCGCTACGATCATTTTGGCAGGCGCCGGCGCCTATGTACTGCGGCTCGCCCCGGGCAACAATGACGCCGGCTCTTACACGCTGCGAGTGACGGCGACCGATGATCTGGGCGCGGTGACTTCCCAAGGGATCAGCCTCACCGTCAACTCACCCGGCAATCGGCCGCCCGTCGCCAACGCGGCGAGCGTCGTTACCAACGAAGACACACCGGCGCAAATCACCCTCGGCGGCGGCGACCCGGACGGCTCGACGCTGCGCTTCACCGTCGTCAGCGACCCTCGGCAGGGGCGGCTCGACGGCGCGCCACCCAACCTGACCTACACCCCATCGGCCAATTTCAACGGCGCCGACAGCTTCCAGTTCCGAGTCAACGACGGGAGCCTGGATAGCGCCGTGGCCACGGTCAACATCACGGTCAATCCGGTCAACGACCCGCCCGCGCTCACGGCGCCGAGCGCGCGCACGGTGAGCGCCGGGCAATTGCTCAGCTTCGAAGTCTCGGCGAGCGACGTGGATGCGGGCCAGACGCTGTCCATCACCACCAGCAGCTTGCCGCCCGGCGCCTCCTTCAACCAGACGAGCGCAACCGGCGGGCAGTTCGTTTGGACGCCGGCGATGAATCAGGCGGGCAGCTATCAAGTCATCTTCACCGCGCGCGACAACGGGTCGCCGGTCTTGAGCGACAGCAAAACGGTCATGCTCAAGGTCGGCGCGCCGGTCGCCATCGGCCGAACGGTCGTTCTCAACGAAGACACGCCCGCCGAGATCGCGCTGGAAGGCGAAGACCGCGGCGGGCTGCCGCTCACGTTCGCGGTGGTCAGAGGGCCGCAGCGCGGGACGCTGGAAGGCGTCGCGCCGCGGGTAATCTACCGGCCAGCGCCGGATTACAACGGCCCGGACAATTTCACCTTCCGGGTCAACAACGGGCAGGCCGACAGCACGGAAGCGGCGATCGCGCTGATCGTCAACCCGGTCAACGACGCGCCGGCGCTGGGCGCGCCGGGGCCTCAGACGGCGCGCGCCGGCGAAAGCCTGAGTTTCATCCTGTCGGCGGCGGACCCTGACGCCGATCAGACGCTCACCTTCTCCACCATCGGCGGCCTGCCCTCCCAGGCGCTCCTGGTTCCCACCACCGCGACGAGCCGCCAGTTCTATTGGACGCCGGCGGCGTCGCAGGTCGGCGTCCGGACGCTGACATTCGTGGTGGTGGACGACGCGGCGGCGCCGGCGGCCGACACCAAATCGGTGACGATCACCGTGGAGGCCGGGCCGCCGGGCGGAGCCAATTGGGAGCAGTCGCTCGCCGCCAGTCAGGGCTTCATCACCTCGCTCGCCTCGGACGGCGTCAATCTCTTCGCCGGGACGCCGGAGGGCAGGGTCTTCCGCTCGACTGATCAGGGGCGGAACTTCACGTTGGCGCCGGGGCTGCCTCCGGGAATGAGCGTCTCGGCGCTGGCCATCAGCGGGTCGAACATCCTGGCCGGGACGCAGACCTTCGAGGACGGCGTCTTCCGTTCGACCGACGGCGGCGGGAGTTGGCAAGCGTCCAACACCGGGCTGACCAACAAAAACATCAACCACCTGGCGGCAATCGGGAGCTCGATTTACGCCGGGACCGACGGCGGCCTCTTCCGCTCGAACAACGGCGGGGCCAGTTGGTCATCGGTCAATCAGGGCCTGGGCCAATGGAAGGTCTACGCCCTGGCCGCCGGCGAGCAGGCGCTCTTCGCCGGCACACTGGGCGGCGGCCTGTTCGTCTCGCGCGACAACGCGCAGACCTGGACGCCGGCCCCGATCGGGCCACAGGCGACGAAAGCGCTGGCGCTGGCGGCGAGCAGCGGCGTCCTGCTGGCGGGGACTGAAGGCGACGGGATCTATCGCTCCGACGACAACGGCGCGAGCTGGCGCCCGGCGACCAGCGGCCTGCCGGCCAAACTGCTGGTGTACGCGCTGGCCGTCAGCGGCGGCAATTTTTACGCGGGGACGATTCACGGCGTCTTCGTCTCGGCTGACGGCGGCGTGAACTGGCGGCAAATCAACAGCGGTCTGTCGGAGCCGCGCGTGACTTCGCTGGCCGTGGCCAGCAGCGCCATCCTCGCGGGGACTCGCTTCGGTGGCGTATTCCGGCGGGCGTTCTAAATCAGACCAAACAACATTGGCGCACAGGTTCAACCACGGGGAGCGCGGGGAACACGGAGATGGCCAAGGTTATTGTCTTTCCCCGTGTTCCCCGTGGTTGAACCTGTCTCAATGTTTGTTGCTCCGATTTAGAGCGAGACGCGCCGGTATAGCCAGTAAGTCGCGAAATTGACGAAGAGGTTCGGTTTCCAGTTGTCATTGGAGATTTGGGATTTGAGATTGGAGATTTGAGATTCGGGATTTGAGATTGGAGATTGGGGATTTGAGATTGGGGATTTGAGATTGGGGATTTGAGATTTGAGATTCGGGATTTGAGATTCGGGATTTGAGATTTGAGATTGTCCCGGAAATCACTCAATGTTCATCGGGCATTGAGCGAGTTGGCTCGCAGGCAATCTCAAATCTCAAATCCCGAATCTCAAATCCCAAATCCCAAATCTCAAATCTCCAATCTCAAATCCCCAATCTCAAATCTCCAAACCTCAAATGGAAAACGCTCTTCCTTTCTGGTTTCGCGGTCTACTGACTGCGCCAAGGAGAAATCGCATTTAAAACTTGTCGAGGAGGTAATGATGACACTGCATAATCCGCTTCGAACCGGTTTTGAGTTGGCGGCCGGCCGCCGCCGCGCGGCGTGTGGCGGGGCGATGGTTTTGCTTGCCGTCTTTGCCTCGATCGGCTTGCTCCGGCCGCGCGAAGCCGCGGCGCAGGGATCGGTTCCGGTGACCACCGTCTCGGCGGCGAGTTTCGAACGTGAAGTCGCGCCCGGCTCCATCGCCGCCGCTTTCGGAGTGAACCTGGCCACGGCGACGGCTAAGGCGACCAGGTTGCCCTTGCCGACCACGCTCGGCGGCACGACGGTCGAGGTTAACGGCGCGCGCGCGGGTTTGTTCTTCGTCTCGCAAAGTCAGATCAACTTCGAGGTTCCGAGCAGCGTCCAGCAAGGCGCGGCGACGGTCGTAGTGCGGGCGGGCGATGGAACCGTATCGAACGGGACGGCGCAGATCAGGACGGTTGCGCCCGGCGTCTTCACGGCCAACTCCAATGGCCAGGGCGTGCCCGCCGGGCTCGCGCTGCGCGTCAAGGCGGATGGGAGCCTGGGCTACGAGCAGATCTCGGTTTTCGACGAGGCCAGCCGCAGTTTCGTCCCCAAACCGATTAGCCTGGGGCCCGTGGGCGACCAGGTTTTTCTGATTCTCTTCGGGACCGGCCTGCGGCTGGCGAACAATACGGCGCGTGCGCTCCTCAGCGGCAGAGAGGTGGTTCCCGCTTTCGCCGGCGCCGTACCGGGATTCGTCGGGCTGGATCAGATCAACCTCGAATTGCCGCGGTCTTTGATCGGCGCGGGGCCGGTGAATATCGCGGTGACGACGATTGGCGCGACGCCTTTCTACCAGACGGAAATTATCATTGCCGGCCCAACCGGCGCGGGCGATGCGCCGACCATCGCCGGGTTCAACCCCGCCAGCGCGCTCGCGGGCCAACCGCTGACAATCCTTGGAACCAACTTCTCGCCATCGCTCACGCAGAACCGGGTGCAAATCGGCGGTATTCTTGCGAGAGTGATTTCCGCCTCCACAAATCAAATCACGATCACCGTCCCGTACGGAGTCGAAAGCGCCCCTGTCACAATCATCACTACGAACGGTCAAGTCACGAGCGCCGCGCCGCTGGCGGTGAGGACTTCGATCACCGGTATTGTCGAAGACACGAATCGCATGCCGCTGGCGAACGTTACCGTCCGATTGTTTGGGACAACCATCGCTACCAGAACCAATGCGGAGGGGATTTTCACACTGCCTGACGTTCCGGCAGGAACTGTAGAGATCGAGATTGATGGCTCAACCGCTTCAGCGCCTCTGCCTTTTCCAAGAGTGCTCATAAAGGCAAGAGTGACAGCGGGCCGGGATAACGTGCTTGGTTCTTCTCTCGCTCTGCAGCCGGTAACCGGGCCGTCAGTCGGGGATGGGACGCCATCCACCTTCCAGGTTGGCAATGTCGTTTTGACTGTTCCCAGCGGCGCGGCAATCCGCGCGTCCGACGGAGCCAATCTCAACAGCCTCACGCTCGCGCTGGCCGATCCCAACCAATTGCCGGCGCCGTTCCCACAAGCGCATTTCAGTTCCACGGTCGCGCAGATCACGCCTTTCGGCGCGACCATCTCGCCCGGCGGCAGGCTCACTCTTCCGAACACCGACCGCTTCGCGGCCGGCGCAACGGCGACGCTCTTCCAACTGGATCAGACGGCGGGCAGCCCGACGCTCGGCAGCTTCGTGGTGGTCGGCGTAGCCACCGTCACGAGCGACGGGCAACGGATCGAGACGACGGCGAACGCAATCCGGAGCGCGGGCCTCTACTTCGCCTCGGCGCCGCGACAGGAGACGACCGTCATCGGGCGCACGCTGGAGGCGGACGGGACGCCCGCGCGGCAGGCGACCGTGAGGGTGCGCGGCAAGTCGCAGACGACCGACGGAACCGGCAGCTACACCGTGCAACGCGTCCCGGTCAACCCCGGCGACCGTGTGGCGGTTGAGGCGAGCATCGTGCGGCAGGGCGGCGGCGTGGATCGGGCGGCCAGCGCGGAAGTGGTCGCCGAGATCAACGGCTCGACGACGATGCCGGACATCAGGTTCCCGCCCATCGGCGCCAACCGCCCGCCAATGATCGCCGCGCCCTCGGCCTTGAGCGTCAGCGCCGGGGAGACGCGCGACTTCGCATTTAACGTCACCGACCCCGATCCGAACCAAACGGTCGTGGTTACGCTTTCGGAGATCGGTTTCGCCTCGGCGATCAACCAGGGGCAGGGCGCCTACCTATTGCGGCTCATGCCCAACGCCATTCATGCGGGCAGGCAAACGTTGCGCGTGACGGCGACCGACAACCTGGGCGCGTCAACTTCAGCGCCGATCGAGATCACCGTCAATTCGACGGCCGGTAATCGCCAGCCCGTCGCCAACGCCGCCAGCGTGACGACCAATGAGGACAATGCGGCGGCGATCACGCTCACCGGCAGCGACCCCGACAACGACACGCTGCGCTTCACCGTCACGAGTGACCCGCAAAGCGGCCGGCTGACCGGCGCGGCGCCCAATCTGACCTACACGCCGAACAAGGATTTCAACGGCGCCGACAGTTTCCAGTTCCGTGTCGATGACGGTAACCAGGACAGCGCAACAGTGACCGTCAGCATTACGGTAAACCCGATCAATGACCCGCCAATGATCGACGCGCCCGACTCGCGGACGACGAGCGCCGGGCGAACGCTCAGCTTCACCGTCTCGGCGGCGGACGTGGACGCGGGACAGACGCTGAGCTTCTCGGCGGCGGGACTGCCTTCCGGCGCGACGTTCGCGCCCGCGAGCGCGACGAGCGCGCAGTTCACGTGGACGCCGACGGTGGATCAGGCGGGCAGTTATCAGGTCATGTTCACCGTGCGCGACAACGGCTCGCCCGCGCTCCAGGCCGGCAAGACCGTGGTCATCAAGGTCGGCGCGCCGATGGCGATGAATCAGTTCGTCAGACTCAGGGAGGATACCGAGATAGAAATCATGCTCGAAGGCGAGGACGGAGGCGGATTGCCGCTTAGTTTCGTTCCGGTCACACAGCCGCAACACGGCGCGCTCATTGGGACGGCGCCGCGTCTGATCTACCGGCCGCGGTCGAACTATGAGGGCAGCGACAACTTCATGTTCAAAGTCAACAACGGCCAGGCCGACAGCGCCGATGCCGTGGTTGCGATCCTGATTGACCCGGTCAACGATCCGCCTGTGTTCAATGCGCTGGGAGATCAGCGCGTGCGAGCCGGTGAGAGCCTGGTCTTCGCCGTCTCGGCGACCGACGTGGACGCCAGGACGCTGACCTTCTCCAGAGGCGGCAACCTGCCGGAGAATGTGATCTTCGATGACAGCAGCCGGATCAGTCCTACCAGCCAGGAGTTTTACTGGACGCCGACCGCATCGCAGGTGGGCAGCTACACGATCACCTTCGGCGTGATTGACGACGGGGCCCCGCGCCAGTCCGCCACCACGCAGGTGACAATCACCGTCGAGGCCGGGACGAGCGGCGGGGCTGATTGGGTCAAGACGCTCGGGGCCGGGGCGCAAATCACCGCGCTGGCTTTCGACGGCGCGAACCTGTATGCGAGTACGCCAGCCAACGTGCTCGGCAGCAGCATCCTTCGCTCGATCAATCAAGGCCAGAGCTTCACCCTGGTGCGAGGATTGCCGTCCGGCATCAGCGCCAGCGCGCTCGCCATCAACGGCCAGAGCGTCTTCGTCGGAAACAGGCTCAACGAAGGCGTCTTTCGTTCGATCGACGGAGGGCAAATCTGGCGTGAGGCCAACCGCGGGCTGACCAACAAGGATATCAACATGCTCGCCGTCATCGGCCCGGCGATCTACGCCGGGACCGACGGAGGACTTTTCCGCTCGACCGATAATGGCGAGAACTGGTCACCGGTCAATGAGGGGCTGGGCAGGTTCCCGGTCCGCGCGCTCCTCGCCAACGGTCAGACGCTCTTTGCCGGGACGGAGGGAGGCGGACTGTTTGTCTCCGCCAACAACGCGCAGAGTTGGACGCCGTCGCCGATCGGACCGAGCGGCTCGAAGGTGCTGGCTCTCGCGCTCGGCGCCGGGGCGCTGCTGGCCGGAACCCAGGACAGCGGGATCTTCCGTTCGACCGACAACGGCGCGACGTGGGCGCCTGTCGCGAATGGTCTGCCAGCCAACCTGCAGGTCCGCGCGCTGGCTGCCGCTCCCGGCGCCTTCTACGCGGGCACTATTCACGGGGTCTTTGTCTCGACCGACGGCGGAGTGAGTTGGCGGCAGATCAACAGCGGCCTGTTCGAGCCGCAACTGAATTCGCTGGCCGTGACTAACAACGCCGTTCTCGTGGGGACGCGCCAGGGCAGCGTGTTCAGGCGGACGTTTTAGAGCAATCGAGAGATTGTCGAAAGGGGGTCAGATGAACAGACGATCCACATATTTCAGGCATTGGGCGGCGCTCGCGCTGATCGCGGCGGCGAGCGCGATAACTCTCGGCGTCAATCCCGGCCTGTTGATGGGACGAACATCGGCAAGTACCTCTCACCTGGCGTCGCAGGGGTCAAGCTGGGTTCCGGCCAATAACGGCCTGCCCAGCCGCCTGGCTGTTATTACATTCGCGGTAAGCGGCCCCAGCCTCTTTGCGGGAACAACGCTCGGCGTCTTCCGTTCGATCGACAACGGACAAAGCTGGACGCCGGTTAATAGCGGATTGACCAACGTGTTTGTAACCGCGCTCGCGGTGAGCGGCGCGAATCTGTTCGCCGGGACGGCGGGTGGCGGTGTTTTCCGCTTGGCCGACAACGGCCAAAGCTGGACGCAGGTCAACGCGGGCCTAGCCAATCTGCACGTTAACACGATTGTCGTCAGCGGCAATACTTTGTTCGTAGGCGCCCTGGGCAGTGGAGTGTTTCGCTCCACTGATGGAGGCCAAAACCTGGTACCGGTCAACGCCGGCCTGCCGGTGGGCTCCAATATTCAAGAGTTGGCCGTGAGCGGCGTCGTCGTCCTGGCCGCCACCTTTGGCGACGGAATCTTTCGCTCGACGGACGCCGGTGAAAGCTGGGCCCCGATCAATGCGGGGTTGACCAATCTCTTCGTCAATTCACTGCTCATCGATGGGCCGGCGTTGTATGCCGGGACGAATGGCGGCGTCTATCGCTCGATCAATCAGGGCCAGAATTGGGCAATAGCCAATACGGGTTTAACGAATCTGTTTGCGCTCAGGCTGGCCGCGAGCGGCAATAGCGTCTTCGTGGGCACCGACGGCGGCGGTGTTTTTCTCTCAACCAACAACGGACAAAGCTGGTCGGCGATCAACAACGGTTTGGCTAATCTGTCGGTGCGCGCCTTCGCGGTGAGCGGTAACAACCTGTTTGCGGGGACGCTGGGCGGCGGAATCTTCTTCATCCCTCTGACCTCGCTCGCTTGCGCCTATGAAATTGCTCCGGCCAATCAATCTTTCGGAAATGCGGGAGGGAGCGGGAGCGTCGCCGTCACCACCAGCCCCGGATGCGCCTGGACCGCAAGCAGCAACGCCAGTTGGATCGTGATCACCGGCGGGGGCGGCAGTGGCAATGGGACAGTGACTTACTCCGTCGCGGCCAACCTCAACGCGAGCGTCCGCACCGCCACGCTGACGATCGCCGGGAGAACTTTCACCGTGACTCAGGCCGGGGTCAATTCACTCTCGGTCGTTTCGGCGGCGAGCATCAGCGGGCCGGAGATATCGCCGGAGTCCTTGGTCTCGGGCTTCGGCGTCGGGCTGGCTACCAGAACCCAGGACGCCGCCATCCTGTCGCTGCCCACTTCCCTGGCGGGAACGACAATCGCCGTGAGAGACAGCGCCGGGATTCAACGCCTGGCTGGTCTCTCCCTGGTCTCGCCGACTCAAGTCAATTTTCTGATCCCGCCCGGAACAGCCACCGGAGCGGCCACGATTATTGTGACCAGCGGTGATGGCACACTTTCAGCCGCGACGGCGCAGATCGCGAATGTGGCCCCGGGACTCTTTACGGCTAATGGCAATGGCCAGGGAGTGGCCAGCGGAGTGGCTCTCCGCATCACAGGCGCCGGCGCGCAAATCTTCGAACCGATTGCTCAATTCGATTCCGCGCAAAACAGATTCGTCGCTCGCCCGATAGACCTGGGGCCGGCGAGCGACCAGGTTTTCCTCGTTTTGTTCGCCACCGGAATCCGGTTGCGCAGCAACCTGTCAGCCGTAATAGCCCGGATAGGCGGCGCCGCCGCCCAGGTCCTGTTTGCGGGCGCGGCGCCCGGGTTGCCAGGTTTAGATCAGATCAACCTGAGTGTGCCGCGCAGTCTCGCCGCACGCGGGCTGGTGGACATCGTGGTCACGGTGGAGGGAAAGACCTCTAACATCGCCCAAGTCAGCTTCGGCTCGGCGTTTTTCCCGGCGCCCGCACTCACCAGTCTCAGCCCAAGCTCCGCCGCCGCGGGCAGCCCTGGCTTCACCATGACCTTAAGCGGGGTCAACTTCACCAATGGTTCGGTCGTGCGCTGGAATGGTAGTGACCGGACGACGACCTTCGTCAGCAGCGCGTCGCTGAGGGCTTTGATTCCCGCCTCGGACCTCGCCACGGCGGGAACGGCCAGCGTCACGGTCTTCAACCCCGGCCAAGGAGGCGTCTCCAATGCGCTGAGCTTCACGATCAACAACCTGGCGCCGACGATCACAAGTTTGAGTCCGGGGTCAGCCATCGCCGGCGGCCCCGGTTTCACGCTCACAGTCAATGGCGCAAACTTCGGCTTCGGCTCGATCCTGCGCTGGAATGGTAGTGATCGCCCGACCGTGCTTGCGAGCAGTGCGGAACTGACAGCTCTGATTCCAGCGAGCGACATCGCGAATCCGGGCACAGCCCTGATCACGGTCTTCAGCCCCGGCGGCGTCGCCCTCGCGATCACCTTCAATATCTTCCCGGATCAAACGAGGAGGCTGCGGATCACCGACGGCAGCGGCAGTCCGGGCGGCGGCGCGACTGTCTCGGTCGAATTGATTGCCCAAGGCAATGAAAACGCCCTGGGCTTCAGCCTGACCTTCGACCCGGCGATCCTGAGCAATCCGCAGGCGACGCTGGGCAGCGGAGCGAGCGGGGCAGCGTTCAGCATCAATTCCACCCAAGTGGCGTCAGGGCGTCTTGGGATCGCGATTGCTCTCCCGTCCGGCCGGACATTTCCTCCGGGCACGCGCCAGGTATTGGTCGTGACCTTCTCAATCGCGGCCGGCGGCGGCGCGAGTTCAACCACGGTTGGGTTCGGGGATCAACCCGTGCCGAGGGAGATCGTCGATACAAATGCGAACGCGCTGACGGCGCAATACACCGCAGGCGCCATCATCATCAATGTCGCTAACCCAGCGCCATCGCTCGCCAGCCTGTCTCCGGGTATAGCCGCCGCGGGAGGCCCGGGTTTCACTCTGACTGTGCTGGGCGCGAACTTCCGCGATAGCTCGATAGTCAGGTGGAACGGGAGTAATCGGACCACGACGTTTATCAGCAGTACGGAGTTGAGCGCGCAGATCCCGGCCTCGGACATAGCGACGGCGGGGACGGCGAGCGTCACGGTCTTCGTTCCCGCGCCGGGTGGCGGTGTCTCCAACGTCCTGTCCTTCAGGATCGATCCGGTGAGCGTGATTTCAGGCAATGTAAGTTACTGCCTCGTCTCGCGGCCGGTTCCTGGTACGACGCTGACGGCGACCGACGCCGGCGGCGGAGTGTTGGTGACGGGCGCCAGCGGCTTCGATGGGAATTACACGCTGGCGAGGCTGGGGGCCGGGAGTTTCACGGTGACGCCGGGCAAGAGCGGCGACGTCAACGGCGTCAGCGCGTTTGACGCGGCGCTCGTGTTGCGGCACGTGGCGAGCGTGATCCGGCTGGCCGGCTGCCAGGCGTCGGCGGCGGATGCGAACCGCGACGGTCAATTGACCACCGCCGACGCGAGGCTCATCGCGGAGCAGGTGGTGGGATTAACAAGCGGTGGGCAAGCCGGAAACTGGACCTTCAACCCGCTCAATCGCGCCTATCCCTCGCTACCCGGCGCCCAGGCGAATCAGAATTATGACGCGTTGCTCGTCGGCGAGGTGTCGGGCAATTGGTCGCCGGCCGCGACGCTCGCCATCACGTCCATCGATCCGGTCCGGGACGAGACCGGCAGACCGAGCCTGCTGGTCAAGGGCGCGGCGTTCCGGCAGGGCTTGTCGTTGAGCGTGATCTTTCCGCATGGCGGTGAAATCAGCCTGGGCGAGCCGCGGATTCAGCGCGTGACCGCCGATTCGTTCACCGCGCGGTTCACGCTCGACTCGCGGGGAATGTGGACGCTGCGTGTGATCAATCCGGATGGACAGCAGTCCGAATCGTTCACCATCATCGTGCCTTGAGGAGGAGACTTATGTCGATGCCCCATTTCACTCGACTGAGCAAACGGGTTCTGATCATGGCGCTGCCGCCGTTGGCGATCACGCTGATGGCGGGTTGGCCGCCGTCGGCGAAGCGCGGCGCGGCGGCTCAATCCGGGCCCGGGCCGGTCGCGATTGTGTCGGCCGCCAGTTACACGGGCGCGCTGGCCCCGCATGCGATTGCGGCGGCCTTCGGCCAGAACCTGGCGACGCGGACCGACGCCGCAAAGGAGCTTCCGCTCCCCACCACACTCGCCGGCACAATGGTGAAGGTCGGCGGGCGGGAGAGCGGTCTGTTCTTCGTCTCGCAGGAACAGGTGAATTTCATGATTCCGCCGGAGACGCCAATCGGCGAGGCGGCCGTGGAAGTGTTCGTCAACAACCAGTTGGTGGCGCGGAGCGTGGCGCGCGTCAACCAAATCGCGCCGGCGATCTTCACCGCGAATAACAACGGCAGAGGGGCGCCCGCAGCCATCGCGTTGCGCGCCAGCACGGGCGCTTCCGAGCCCGTGTTCCGGTGCGATCCGAGGCCTTGCGTCCCCAAACCGATCGACCTCGGCCCTGAAGAAGAGAAGGTCACTCTCGTCCTCTTCCTTTGCGGCATTCGTGGAGCGGGCGGGCAAGCCGATCAGAACAACGTCAGATCGTTCGTCCGCGTGTTGCTTGGCGGGATTGAATACACTCCCGATTACGCCGGCCCGGCGCCGGGTTTCGCCGGTCTGGACCAGATCAATCTGCCTTTGCCCAGGGCCTTGATCGGGCGCGGGCGCGTCGAACTGGTGGTGTCCGGCGCAAACGGCGTTACTTCCAACGAGACTGAGATTGAAATCGCGCCGCCGCCCAATATCGCCGCGCCGACCGTGACCGGCGTGAGCCCGGAGACAGTGCTCGCGGGCGATGAGATAGAGATTTCCGGCAGCGGCCTGGCGCCCAATCCGATGGTGCTGATTGGAGAGGTGGTCGCGCCCGGCGCCACCGGAGGAGATACGAAGCTGACGGTCCGGACGCCTTTCGGCGTCGGCGCCGGCAGAGTGAGAGTCCGCACCGCGCAGGGCGAAGGGAGCAGCGCCAACGACCTCAAAGTACGCACCTCGATCAGCGGCGTGGTTGTGGACACCTCGCCTCAGCCTCAGCCGCTGCGTGGCGCCACGGTCACGACCACGCTGGACGGAAAGACCATCACCAGGACGACCGGGGACAGAGGGGAATTCATTCTGCCCGATGTGCCGACGCTGCCTGACGGGCACGAGCGCAGCGCCGACGTGTACATTGACGGCAGGACCATCTCCGCGGCCCTCAATTATCCGCGCATCGGCATCAAGGTCAGAGTCAGGCCGAACCGGGATAACAAGGTGGAGACTTTGATCTTTCTCCAGCAGGTCACCGGTCAAGGCGCCAATCCGCAGCCGCCCAATTTTTCGCCGACCGTGGCCGCCACGCAGCGCGCCGCACCGCAGGCCAGGGCGCAAACGCCCATCATTTTGCGGGACGGTGGAGTTACCTTTGAGATCCCGGCTGGCGCGACCATTACATTTCCCCCCAACACTCCGCCGGGTCCGATCAACCTGACAGTCGTGGGGCAGAGCCCCGAGGAAGGCCGTCGGCAAAGCCGTGTCCCGGCCAAACTGCCGCCGGGCATCTTTAGCCCGCGAATTGTCCAGATCACTCCATTCGGTGTGAAGCTCAGCCCCGGCGGCAAGCTCACTTTCCCAAATCCCGACAGCTTGCCCGCGGGATCGCCGGCCACGCTATACCGTTTTGAGCAAAAGCCTGGCAGCGATCTGCTGGGGCAGTTTGTCGAAGCCGGCTCGGCGCCGGTGTCGAGCGACGGACAACAGATTGAAACCGCCGCGAACGCGGTTGAGGAGACGAGCTACCATTTCATCGCCGCGCCGCAAACGACGACCGCGGTCATCGGCCGGGTCGTGGAAGACTCCAACCCCGTTCAACTGGCTATCGTGCAGGCGCGCGGACAGGCCGATTTCACCGATGGCAACGGCGGCTTCACTCCGCGCGCCGTGCCTGTCAAACCGGGCGACAGTCTGCAGGTGACGGCCAGCTATCAGCGCTCCAACGGCCGCGTGGATTACGCGGACAAACTCGTCCCGGCCGCGCCGAATGGAATCACCAACGCGCGGGAAGTGCCGCTGCCGTCGGGAAATCGCAACCGGCCGCCCGTGCTCCTGGTTCCCGCACACATCACTCTCCGAACCGGCGAAACGCGCGAGATCCCCTTCACCGCTTTCGATCCGGACGCAGGGCAAACCTACGTGATCCAGCGATCGCTCATCCCGCAAAGCCCCAACGCCAATCCGGCTCCGAACTTCGCCTCGGTCACGCTGCGCGACAACGGCGAGCATACGCTGCGGCTGACGCCGGCCATGAGCGACGCCGGCGAATACGCGCTTGAGATCTCAGTGGTGGACAACGCCACTCCGCCAGCCTCGATCACCAAGTTCATCGCCACCAGCGTGCAAGTCGGCGAGCCTGTGCTGCCCGGAGCTTTCACGCTCTCGCATACGGTGAGCTGTGACACGGCGGCGCCGTCAGGCCCGGCGGTACGGTTGAACTGGGCCGCCGCCAGTTTCGCCGTCAATTACGACGTGTATCGCAACGAAGCCTTGATCGCGGCGGGCGTCACGGACACGAGCTATACGGACAAGATCGGCGTGATGACGGGGACGAGCTATTCCTATCGAGTCACGGCGCGCAACGCGGCGGGCGCGCGGGATTCCAATTCGATCACGGCCAACATTCCCGGCGCCGTTTGCGCGGCGACGCGGGTGACAGTCTCATTGCCGCAGGCCAGCGGCGCGGCCGGCGGCGTTGTCACGATCCCCGTCGCGGTGGGCGATCTGTCGGGCCGCGGCGTGATCGCCTACGAATTCGACCTCGCCTTCGACCCGGCGGTCTTACAGTTTCAAGACCCCGACCGGAACGGCGCTCTGAGCGAAGTGATGGAGGTCACGCACAACGCGACTCCGGGACGGCTGCGCGTCGCGGCTTACGCCGCCAATCCGTTGATGGGAACCAACCGCACGCTGCTGCGGCTCAGGTTCAAAGTGGTGGGGACGCTCGGAGCCACGACTACGCTGGTCTGGCGACGCTTCGCGCTCAACGAAGGCGATCCGATCGTCACGGCGACCAATGGCGGCTTCACAGTCAATTAGCGCGATTGGTCTGGTATCCTTGCTTAGAGGATGTTTTGAAATTCTATGTCTGGCGAATCCCACCGACTGCCGTTGGGGGGATTTCGGCGAATTTCAAAACACCCTCTTACAATCGTTTTGCCGAACTATCCGAGAATCGGCCAGGAGGTATCCTATGTTTACTCAGCGCCAGTTTCAGCTTCGATTTGCCCCTCGTGTTTTCAAGTCCCGCAGCCTGCTCTGGCTCGCATTGGTCTTCTGCGCGGCGGCGGTTTTTGCATCCGCGTTGCGCGAGCGGTCGTTCCTGGCCTCCGGCTTTCCGGCCGCTCAGCCCGTCGTGACGCCGGTCAAGACCGTCTCGGCGGCCAGTTTTGAAACCCCAGTCGCGCCCGAATCCATCGCCGCCATGTTCGGTCTCGGACTCGCCCTGCGCGTCGAAGCCGCCGCTACTGTTCCCCTGCCCACGACGCTTGCGGGAACATCCGTCAAAGTGCGCGACAGCATGGGCGTGGAGAGGCCGGCCCAACTCTTCTTTGTGGCGCCCGATCAGGTCAACTGTCTCATCCCGGCGGGCACGGCAAGCGGCATGGCCACTGTCACCGTCACAAGCGGCGACGGGAAAGTTTCGACGGGCGCCGCGCAGATCGCCAAAGTCGCGGCAGGCTTGTTTTCGGCCAATGCGAACGGCGCGGGCGCGCCGGCGGGAGTGGCGCTCAGACGCAGGGCGAACCCACCGGACACCTTCGAATCACTGGCGATCTACGATGACGCGAAAAAACTATTCGTCCCGAAGCCTTTGAGCTTTGTCTCTACCGGCGAGCAAGTCTTCCTGAGTTTCTTCGGCACCGGAGTTCGCGGCCGCGACAAGCTTGACGACGTGTCGGTGCAAATCGGCGGTGTGAGGGCGCCCGTGCTTTTTGCCGGGCCGGTGGAAGGTCTTGCCGGTCTGGATCAAATTAACGTGGGCCCGGTCAACATAGGCCCGGAGTTGCGCAGCCTGATCGGGCGCGGACGCGTCAACGTGACGGTCAGTGTGGCCGGTTTCGGCTCATGCAACGTGGTCGAAATGGAAGTCGCCGCGCCTCCAGGGCCGGTGAGAGTGAACGACTTCGTTCCTCCGACCGCGCTGGCCGGGCAGATGATGACGATCACTGGCGAGGGGTTTTACCCCACCCCGCCGGAAAACACCGTGCTCATAGGCGGCGTCGAGGCGCGAGTGATGACGGCCTCGGCCAATCAGCTCACAATCATTGTGCCGTTCGGCGGGCGGAGCGGCCCGGTGAGCGTGATCACTCCGGGAGGCGAAGGCGTGAGCGTCAGACGGCTGCCGATGCGCACTTCGGTAAGCGGCGTGATTGAGGATACAAACCGCCAACCGATCAGCGGCGTGACCGTGAGGCTGATCGGCACGGGTATCTTCGCCATCACAGGGGCCGAAGGCTCATTCATTCTGCCTGACGCCCAGCCCAGCCCGGCGGCCACCCTTGAGATTGACGGCGGCACGGTGCCGACCACACTGCCTTATCCGACACTTCGTCTGAAAATGCGCATCGTGGCCGAACAGGACAACCAGCTCTCGCGCCCCGTCGCGCTGCAACAAGCGACCGGCCCCAGCATCCGCGCGGGCGCGGGCGCGCTGGCTATATCGTCGTCTCCCGCGCAGACCGTCGCCGGCAGAATCCAAAACAACGGAGTGATCTTTGAAGTCCGCGACGGCACGTCAGTCAGTTTCCCTGACAGCGGAAGGATCGGGGCGCTCACGCTGAGCATCATTGAAAACAACCGCACGCCGGTCAATCTGCCGGCCGGCCAATTCAGCGCGATCATTCCGCAGATTACGCCTTTCGGCGCGGTGCTGCTGCCGGGAGCCAAGCTGACCTTCCCCAATCCCGACGGCTACCCGGCGGGCACGCCGGTCAAGCTCTTCCGCCTGGATCAAAACCGCGCAAACCCCGGCGACACCCTGGGCAGCTTTGTCGAAACCGGCACGGCGGTCGTTTCGGCCGACGGCCAGCGAATCGAGACGGGGCCCAACGCGATCACCGAAGTGAGCGTCTACTTCGTCTCGAATGATCGCCCGACGACGACCGTGGTCGGCCGCGTGGTGGACAGCGACGGCGTAACGCCGGTGCGCCAGGCGCTCGTGCGCGCGCGCGGCCAGGAGGCGTTTACCGACGGCAACGGCGCCTTCACCCTGCGCGGAGTCGTGGTCAGCCAGGGCGATCTGATTTCGGTCGAGGCGAGTTTTGTGCGGCCCAACGGGCGCGTTGATCGAACGCAGCGCAACAACATCTCCACAGTCGTCGGCGGAGAGACTCCGGTGGCGCCCGCCCTGGTATTGCCATCGGAAATAAGCAATCGCCAGCCGGTGGTGCTGGCGCCCACAATCCTGGCTATCAACGCGGGCGAGACGCGAGACATCAACGTCGTGGCCTACGACCCCGACATGGGGCAAACGATTCGAATCGCCGTCACCGGGGCGAATTTCGCCTCGATCATCCCCCAGGGCAACGACGTATACACTCTGCGATTGAACCCGCGCGCCGACGACGCGGGACGCTACACGCTGAAGCTCACGGCAACCGACAATCTGAACCTGAGCGCCCCCCCGCTCGACACCGCGCTGGCGGTCAACAGCCCGCCAATCGCCAACGCGCAATCGGTTACGGTGAACGAAGACGAGCCCAGAACGATCACGCTCACGGGCAGCGATTTGGACGGCGACCCGCTGAGATTCAGTGTCGTGAACAACCCCTTGAATGGGCAGTTGACTGGCGCGGCGCCGAACCTCACCTACACGCCCAGAGCCAATTACAACGGGACCGACAGCTTCACCTTCAAAGTCAACGATGGGTTGGCCGACAGCAGAGCGGCGACGGTTTTGATTGGGATCAACCCAGTCAACGATCCGCCGACACTGTCCGTCTCCGGCTTGCGGATGGTGAACTCCGGCGAGAACCTGGCGCTCACGGTGACCGCTTCGGACATAGACGCCAACCAGACGCTCACTCTCTCGGTTACGAATCTGCCCGGTGGGGCGTCTTTCAATCCGGCTACGGGGCAATTCAACTGGACGCCGCGCGCCGATCAGATAGGCAGTCACGAGGTGACCTTCACGGTGACAGACAATGGGACGCCGCCGAAAGGCGATGAAATCAAGGTGATCATCACGGTCACGCCGCGGTGGGAGCAAACTCAGGGGCTGCTTGGCGGCCAGATATTCGATTTCCTCAGCAGCGGCCAGAACGTCTTCGCGGGCGGATCTGGCGGCGTCTATCTTTCGATCAATCAGGGTCAGACCTGGACGCTTTCCAGCAGAGATTTGGCGAATTCGCGAGTCCTCGCCCTCAGGGCGAGCGGCGCGAACCTCTTTGCCGGGACCGATGGCGGAGGCGTTTTCCGCTCGACCAACCAGGGCCTGAATTGGGTGAGGATGAATCGGGGATTGCCGCTGAACGTCTCTGTCACCGCGTTCGCCGAGATCGGCGGCTCTCTCTTCGCGGGGACTGACACCGGCGTCTACCGCTCGTCCGATCAAGGCTCAAACTGGACGGCCGTCAATGACAACCTGGCGAATGCGCGGGTCAACGTTCTTGTAGCCGGCGGCGCGGACCTCTTCGCCGGAACCGACGGCGGGGTCTTCCGCCTGCCGGGCGGGAGCCAACCCTGGGCGCCGTTCAATACCGGATTGCCGAACCAGAAAGTCTTCTCCCTCGCCGTGAGCGGCTCAACGCTCTATGCCGGCCTGGATAACGAAGGCGTTTATCGCTCGCCCGCGCAAGCCCCGAACTGGGCGGCTTTCAATTCATCAGGATTACTCAATTTGACAGTGCTCTCGCTGGCCGTGAGCGGCGGGGATTTGCTGGCGGGCACTTTCGGCGGCGTCTTCGTCTCCGCTCTTCAAACCCCAAACTGGACGGCTCGGAACCAGGGCTTGACCAATAGGACCGTCCACGCCATCGCTCCGCTGAGCGGCAGCCTGTTGGCCGGGACCCACGGCGGTGTTTTTCGCTCGGTGGATCAGGGCCAGAACTGGGCCGCCAGCAACGCCGGAATCAGAGGCGTGGTTGTCAATTCACTCGCCGTGAAGAGCGGGAACCTTTTTGCGGGCACCAACAGTGACGGCGTCTACCGCTCGATCAACCAGGGCCAGAGTTGGGAGCCGGCAAACGCGAACCTGCAGAGCCGGACGACGTCGGCCCTGGCCGTGATGGGCGCCAACCTCTTCGCGGGCACGGATAATGGCGTCTACCTGTCGTTGGATAACGGCGCGGCCTGGCGCGAGTGCAATGACGGCTTACCCCCGGCGCGATACATAAATACGCTGGCCGTAAGCGGCACGACGCTTTATGCCGGCAGCGGCGCCACCAGCGGAGTGTTTGTCTCGACCAATTGGAGCAATCAATGCCGAAACTGGACCACGATCAATACCGGGATTATTGACCGCGACATCCGCTCGTTGGCGGTGAGCGCCGACTGCCTGTTTGCCGGCACTGAGACTGGCGGCGTCTTCCGCACCTGCAATCAGGGCCAGAGCTGGATGCAGGTCAACGCCGGCCTGACCAATTTGAGCGTCCATGCCCTGGCCGCTCACGACCTGGGAGCCTCCGGCCGGATTGTCTTCGCGGGCACCGGCAATGGCGTCTTCCTTTCGCGGGATCAGGGCCAGAGCTGGACGCGGATCAGCGAGGGCTTGCCGCCGGGGGCGTTCGTCAATACTCTGCTCGTGAGCGGCGCCGGCAATGATCTTTTCGCCGGCCTCTTCGGCGGCGTATATGTCTTACCCTTGTTGTCCCTCTCCACCGGTCAAAACCAGAGCTGGAGCGCGGCCAACACGGATTTGACGAACTTCAACGTCTTTTCTCTGGCTATGATCAATACGAGACTCTACGCCGGCACGATCGGCGGTGGGGTTTATCGGAACCGATAAAGTCAATGGATCACGATCTGATTTCGCGATCTACCTAACTCGCAGTTCGATCATTTCAGGAGTGTTTTTTTGAAAGTTGGCGCCATCTGGCCGATTGGATAGAACACTGATCGAACGGATGCGACAGATGGAAACGGATTTGATCTGTTCCAATCCGTCGCAGCGGTTCAATCCGTGTTCTATTCGGCGTCTGATTTTCAAAAACTCTCTGAAAAATGAGCGAAACGAGAGACTAGATCGGTTTGCGATTGCGTGTACGGGATCGCTGGATCAGTACCGCGAGCGGTAGCGAGCGTTGCTTATTGAAGCGGCCTCTTAACGGCGCCACGCTCGCTACCGCTCGCGGTACTGATCCGTACACGCAATCGCAAACCGATCTAAAGTCGCAGTTTCTTGCTGGAGGCTCGCGCAGTGGTCACCATTTTTATCAGCTACGCCCATACCAACAACAAGCCGTGTTACGAAGGGCAGAACGGATGGGTGACAAAACTGCATTTGGATTTGGAGAGGAGCCTGGGCGAGCAGCTCGGTAAGCCTCTCAAGATCTGGCGCGATACGCGAATGGACGCCGGCAATTTAATCGGAGAAACGCTTGACGCGAAAGTCGCCGAAGCCGACATCCTGCTTACCATCATCTCGCCGAGTTATCTGAACTCGGACTGGTGCGGACGAGAGCTGAAGGAGTTCTGCGAGAGCGCCGAGCGTAGAGGCGGCGTCAACGTCGGCCTCAAATCGCGCATCATCAAAATCGTAAAAATCCCCGTCGATAGCGGCGAGTTGGATAAGCGAACCCCAAACTCGCTGGAGGTGAGATTCTTCAAGCTCGATCAGGAGACGGATGACATTTTGCCGTTCGACCCCGCAACCAGTCTCGGCGATTACGATCAGGCGTTGCGCCTCCTGACCCGCGGGATCAAAAACCTGATCGAACACTTGAACAGACACCGCGAAGCCAACCGCGCGGACGAAGCCAGCAAGATCGTCTACCTCGCCGCCACGACCTCCGACCGTGAAGCCGACCGCGAAAGCATTGAAAGCGAATTGAAACAGCATAAATACACGGTGCTGCCGGCCGAAAAATTGGATGGCGACGCCTTCCAGATTGAAAAGAAAGCGCGCGAGCTTCTGAGCCACGCCAGGCTCTCGGTTCATCTGATCGGGTCCCGTTTCGGCGTCATTCCCGAACGCGGCGGAAAAAGATCGATCGTTCGGCTGCAACACGATTTGGCGATGAAGCGAAACAGCGATCCCGATTTCACACGGCTGGTCTGGATTCCCGGAGATTTGAAGGTGGATGAAGGCGAGACCGACCAGGACGCCTTCATCAAATATTTGCGCGAGGATCGCAACGCGCAGCGTGGCGTCGAATTGCTCTCCGACAACCTGGAGGGCGTGAAGACGCGCATTCACGAATTGCTGGAACGCCCTCTCAGGCGATTTAACAACAACGAGGGGCGAGACCGGACGCGAATCTATCTGATTTACGACCATATGGATCGTGACGACGTGAAGCCATTGGATGATTATCTCTACAACCTGGGGTTTGAAGTGATGCAGCCGCTTATCGAAGGCGCCGCCGAGCAAGTTATGCAACTCCATCAGGAGAGCCTGGCAACCTGTGACGCGTTGTTGGTCTACTACAGCCGCGTAAACGCCGTCTGGGCGCATCTGAAGCGGCAGGAGCTATACAAACTGAGAGGACTCCCCCGATTGAAGCCGATTCTGGCCGGAGCCTTCTACATCAGCGGCGCCCGGACGGCTGAAAAGGAAAGTTTCAGAAGCAACGAATTCCTCGTGATCAAAAATTACAACGGCTTTTCACCTGATTCATTGACTCCGTTTCTCGACTTGCTGCGTCAGACGGAAGGAGGTCAGCGATGATCAAAGAAAGCATTGCCAGGCTGCCTGAAATCGGCGTCCCCGAAAACCCGTTTCCCGGACTGCGCCCGTTCGAGATCGATCAGAGCCATCTCTTCTTCGGACGCGAAGGGCAGAGCGAGAAGCTGATCGCCAAACTCGAACGGACACGCTTTCTGGCCGTGGTCGGCGTTTCGGGCAGCGGCAAATCGTCGCTCGTGCGCGCGGGGCTGCTGCCGGCGCTGCTGGGCGGATTTATGGCCGGCGCCGGCTCCAACTGGCGCATAGCGATTATGCGCCCCGGCGCCGCTCCCATAGCCAACCTGGCGCTCTCTCTCAATTCGACCTGCGTCTTTGGCTCCGAGGAGCCGGAGAACGCGGAGATCCAGATCGCCGTAACGGAAAGGATATTGTGGCGCGGCAATCTGGGGCTGGTTGACGCCGTCCGCCACTCCGGATTGTCTCCACGGAAAAACCTCGGGAGCGGCGTCATGGCGCCCGCGCAGGAGAACCTGCTGATAATCGTGGATCAATTCGAAGAGGTTTTCCGCTTCGCGCAGATTCCGGCCGGCGAGAAGCTGGCCAACGAAACGACGGCCTTCGTCAAACTATTGCTCGCGGCCATCGAGCAGCGCGAATTCCCCATCTACGTCGCGCTGACGATGCGTTCGGATTATCTGGGTGATTGCGCGCGGTTCAGAGGCTTGCCCGAAGTCATCAACGAAGCGCAGTACCTGGTCCCGCGTCTGACGCGCGACGAACTGTATCAAGCCATCACCTGCCCCGTCGCCGTGGCCGGCGCCGAGATCGAGCCGCGTCTGGTCAACCGGCTGTTGGGCGATGTCGGCGACAACCCCGATCAATTGCCCGTCCTGCAACACGCGCTGATGCGCGCGTGGGACGAGTGGAAGAAAGAAGGG
>Ga0187894_10002319_pt1 | contig 22912 bp, 21 predicted proteins | sample GBC1701081metaG_FD_136650 | JGI IMG/M metagenome (GOLD analysis project Ga0187894, IMG submission 136650) | White microbial mat communities from a lava cave in the Kipuka Kanohina Cave System on the Island of Hawaii, USA - GBC170108-1 metaG ... | reverse complement strand
TGCGTGCTGCGGCGCTCATGGCTTTCCTCCGGGCGCGATTCGAACGCAGCCTAGGGTGCCGATCTTGACGTTGTCAAGATCGAAGTTCAGACTGGCGCGCGTGCCGAGCCAGAGACGCAAGCCGAAGCCGGCGCGCCGCCGCCGCAGCTATCACCACGGCGATCTGCGCCGCGCGCTGCTGGATGCCGCGCTGCTGCTGATCGCCCGCGATGGCGTCTCTGCGCTCACGCTGCGCGGCGTCGCGCGCCGCGCGGGCGTCTCGCACGCCGCGCCCGCGCACCATTTCGGCGATCTGCTCGGCCTGCTGCGCGCGCTCGCGGACGAGAGCTTCGCGGCGCTGCGCGCGCACATGCTCGCGCGGATCGCGGGCGCACCCGACGCTCTCACCGCGCTGCGCCGCAGCGGCGTCGCCTACGTCGAGTTCGCGAGCGCGAATCCGGCACGCTTTCGCGCGATGTTCCATCCCGCGATCGGCGACGACGCGGGCAAGCCGACCGCAGCGCAGGCCGCCGCATACGAGGTGCTGCTCGCCGGAATCCGCGCGGTGAACGCGAGCCGAGTGCTCGGCGAAAGCGAAGCTGCGCAGCTCGCGCTGGGCGCCTGGGCGCCGATGCACGGCCTCGCGGCGCTCGCGGTCGATCGACAGCTCGAAGGCAAGGGGCTCGCGACGACCGATCCGTTGAAGCTCGCGGAGCTGCTGACGACGATGCAGGCACAGGCTTTCCCCGGGCGCGGTCGCTGACGCCGCCTCATTCCTCGCGGGCGCGAATGCTCGCGCCTGCGCGCGTCACGAACTGCGCGACGACCAAGCGCGGAACGGCGCGCACGTTCTTCGACATCGTGTGCAGCGTGTCGGTGCGCATCAGCAGCACGTCTCCGGCCTCGCCGCACAGCTCGGCGACGCGCAGCGGCACGCCTTCGACGACCGCGCCTTTCAGCATGAAGCGCTGCTCGCGGTCGCAGCCGTCATCGCGCTCGAGCGCCGCGAGCCACGGGTCGAGCGCCGCGAGCTGTCTGCGCGCCTGCGACGAGCGGAGCGTGCCGCCCGCGCGCTCCGCCAGGCGCTGGACGAGGCGATACGAGCCGGCGAGCGCCAGCGTTGCGCCGCCGCGCGCCTCGAGCCGCGTCAGGAACGCGAAGACGCGCACGGCCGCGAGCGGCTGCGCGGGCGCGCCTGCGAAGTCGAGATGCCAGCTCGCGCGCGGCACGCTCCAGGCGCCTGATTCTGGAAAGCAGACGAGCGGCTGTCCCCAGCGTCCCGGCTCGTCCCAGCCGCGCGTCCCGAACACGTCGTCGAGCGCGCCGCGCACCGCGGGCGAGGCCATTGCGGCGAGCGCGCCGCGTTTCGCGAGCGCCTGGAATCCGCTGGGCCGCGGCTCGCGCCAAGTCTCCGGCTCGTGCTCGCGGATCGCGTGGCTACGCGCGAGCTCGGCCCAGAGTGCTTCACGCATCGCGCTCAGCGCGGGCGGCGCGATCGCAGCGGGCAGCCGCGCGATGCCCGTCGCTTCGAACTCACTCTGCTGCTCCGCGGTGAACACGCCCGTTCCTCAGCTCGCGAAGCGGGTCAGCTCCGCTTCGCGAGGTGCCCGACGCGGCTCCCGAGCAGCCCGGGCTCGTACTCGATGAACTCGACTAGCAGCCCGTCCGGGTCGCGGCAAAGCATCACGCCGACGATCCCGCTGTTCGGGTCCATGTTGCGCGGCGGCGTGATGAACTCGATGCCCTTTGCCGAGAGCTCCTCGTACGCCGCTTTCACGTTGCGCGTGCGCAGCGCGATGATGCGCGGCACGCGTTCGCTCCACGGCTTGTCAGGCGGCGGGTCGTAGGCCGGCTCGAGCCACTCGATCAGATCGAGCCGCGTATGCAGCGGTCCCGAACCGATCGCGAGCAAGGCGCCGCGGCCCTGCGCCTTCTGCATGCCGAAGTTTCCCGCGACGTAGTCCGGCCAGATTGCATCGCGGTTGTCGCGCAGCAGCTGGAAGCCGATCGCCTGATAGAACGCGAGCGAGCGCTCGAAATTGGTGGCGTTGACCGTGAAGTGAAAGATCGACTCGATCTGCCAGTTCGATCGGGCTCCGCTCGCGTTCCGCTCGCTGCGCGCGGACTGCGCCGGCTCCGCCGGCGCTGGTCCGCTTGCGGCTACTCGAGCTGCGGTCGGGCGCTGCGCTGCCTTCGTCGCACCCGGGCGCGCGGTTTTGCGCCGTGCGGCGCCGCGTTTCGAAGAAGTCGGATTGGTCGGCTTCGCGCGCTTTTTCGGCATGGCTCGCTCCTTGGCGTCGCAGCATCATCGCGCACCTCGCGAGGAGGAAGCGATGCGGAGTCCGGTCACCGAGCAGCGCATGCGGGAGATCTTCGAGGCGGTGAAGAGCTGGGGGCGCTGGGGAAAGGACGATCAGGCGGGCGCGCTGAACCTGATTACTTCGGCGAAGCGGCTCGCGGCGGCGAAGCTCGTGCGCAGCGGCGAGGCGGTGAGCCTCGCGCGCGAGCTGCCGGTGCAGCCGTCGGCGGAGAATCCGAATCCCGCGCTGCACATGATGGTGGTGGGCGGCGACTCGTGCGGGCCGGAGTCGCACGGCGTTCCGGGCCTCGAGACGACGATGGACTTCGTCGGCGTTGCGTTCCATGGCATGGCGGTCTCGCACATCGACGCGCTCTGCCACGTCGCCGTGGAAGGGCGCATGTACAACGGCTTCCCGGTCAGCGACGTGAAGTCGATCGGCGCGCTGCGCAACAGCATCCACGTCGCGAGGGACGGCATCGTCTCGCGCGGCGTGCTGCTCGACATCCCGCGCCTGCGCGGCGTGCCGTGGCTCGAGCTCGGTGAGACGATCGCGCCGGACGAGCTGGCGGCTGCGGAGAAGGCGCAGAACGTGCGCGTCGCGAGCGGCGACATCCTGCTCGTCGCGACCGGCCGCGACGCGCGCAAGGAAAAGCACGGCCCGTGGAGCGCGCAGCACGAAGGCGTCGCCGGCCTGCACGCCGAGTGCATCCCGTGGCTGCGCGAACGCGACATCGCAGTATTAGGGTGCGACGGCATCTCCGACGCGCTGCCCGGCCTCGGTATCCCGAGCTGGCCGATCCCGGTGCATCAATGCACGCTGGTCGCGATGGGCGTGCATCTGCTCGACAACCTGCGCCTCGATCGCTTGATGGCGACCTGCGCGCGCGAGCAGCGCTGGGAGTTCTTGCTCGCGGTCGCACCGCTGCGCGTCGAGCGCGGCACCGGCTCGCCGGTGAATCCGATCGCGGTGTTCTAGAGCCGGCAAGGCGGCGATCACCCAGTGCAAGATCGCCGGCTTCGCAGATGGTTCCAGTTTCGTGCGAGTCCGGCCGGCGGTCGATGCGATAGGGTCGGCCGATGCCTCGTTTCCCGTTCGGCATTCCCAACGGCTGGTTCGTGCTCACCTATTCGGAGGACCTCCCGCGCGGTTCGGTCGTGCGAATGCGTTACCTGCAGCGCGAGCTCGTCGCGTTCCGCGGCGTGAGCGGAGTGGTGAGCGTGCTCGTCGCGTACTGCCCGCATCTCGGCGCGCACCTCGGCGTCGGAGGAGCCGTCGTCGGCGACACCATTCGGTGTCCGTTCCACGGCTGGCGCTGGGATGGGCAGGGCGCGTGCGCGGAGATCCCGTACGCGAAGCGCATTCCCGCGGCCGCGCGCGCGGAGGCGTTTCCGGCGCGCGAGCGCAACGGGATGATTTTCGTCTGGCACGACGCGCAGCGGCGTCCGCCGAGCTGGGAGATCCCCGAGCTGCCGGAGTGGAGCGACGCGGATTGGCTGACACCGTGGCTGCGTTACGAATGGACGGTCAAGACGCACCCGCAGGAGATGGCGGAAAACGGCGTCGACTGGCCGCACTTCGCGAGCGTCCACAAGACCACGATGCCCGACGAGCGTGGCGCGAGCTTCGGCCCGCACGTCTACCGCTGGACTGTCGGAGCAAGCAAGGAGGTATCGACGCTCGCCGGCGCGCAGGATGATCTCGTGATGCGCGGGGAGAACTGGGGGCTCGGATACAACTTTCTGCGCCAGACGGGACGCTTTCGCACGGTGGTCGCGACGGGGCTGACGCCGATCGACGCGGAGACGACGCACATGAGGATGGGCGTGATCGCGAAGCGCGATGGCGCGGACGCCGCCGAGCTGGCGCGCGAGCTGCGCGCCTACATGGACGAGCATGCCGTCGTCGCGACGCAAGACTTCGCGATCTGGGAGAACAAAATTTTCCGCGCTCAGCCAGCGCTCGCCGAGGGCGACGGCCCGATCGCGGAGTTCCGCCGCTGGGCAGCGCAGTTCTATGTCTGAGCGCTCGCCGCTGAATGCGCACCCGATCGCCGGGCTGCTCTACCGCTACGCCGCCTGCATCAGCGCCGGCGACAAGCAGGGCATCGTTGCGCTCTACACCGACGACGCGACGGCCGAGATCCCCGTCGGCGGGCCGCTGCATCGCGGCATCGATGCGATTCGCGCCTTCTACTTCGGGAACGAGCTGGCGGAGCGCGTCGAGATCACCGGCGCTGTCTGCATCGCGGGCAACGAAGCCGCGGCTCCGATGCGGGCGTTGATCGAGCGCGACGACGGGCTGATCGAGATCGACGTGATCGACGTCGTCGAGGTCGATCCCGCGACGAACCGCTTCAAGAAGCTGCGCGCGTTCTTCGATCTCTCGGGCGCGCGGCCGGTCTTTTCGGGCTCCGCTCGCCGGCGGCTCGCTGCGCGCGATCTGCGCCGCTGAGCGGCGCTCGATCGCTTGCGGCTTCTCGAGCTGCGTTCGGTCGTCAGGTCAGCGCAATCTCTGCGAGCCGTCACAGCGCGTTGAAGCCCGGAATGAAGCGGCCGGCGCTCGCGCCGCCGTCGACCGGCAGATCGGCGCCGGTGACGTGCTGGCTCGCGTCGGACGCCAGAAACGCGCAGGCCTGCGCGATTGCGTCGAGCGGCGCCTCGCCCGGGATCCCGCGGTTTTCCGAGTACGCGCGCGTCTCCTCGCGCAGGCCCGCGAGCTGCTCGCCCCACGGCGCATACATCTCCGGGTTGCCGCCCGCCGGACAGACGCAGTTCACGCGGATGCCGTCGCGGCCGAGCTCCATCGCCGCGCTCTTCGTCAGCCCGCGCAGCCCCCACTTCGACGCGGCGTACGCAGTCACGCCGTTCATCCCCAACATCCCGTCGATCGAGCTGACGTTGACGATCGAGCCGCTGCGTTGCTCCTTCATCGCCGCGAGCACCGCCTGTATCCCGAAGTACGCGCCGGCGAGGTTCACCGCGAGGATGCGCTGCAGGATCTCTTCGCTGGTGTGCTCGAGCGTGCCGAGATGCAGCACCGCCGCGTTGTTGACGAGCACGTCGATGCGGCCGTGAGCCGCGAGCGTCTCTGCGACGACGCGCTGCCACTGCGCGCGGCTCGCGACGTCGTGCTCGCAGTAGCGCGCGTTCGCGCCCAGCTCCTTCGCGAGCGCGCGGCCCTGCTCGTGCCGCACGTCGCCCAGCACGACGCGCGCGCCTTCCGCGACGAAGCGGCGCGCGATCGCCGCACCCGCCCCGCGCGCCGCGCCGGTGACGATCGCGATCTTGCCCTCGAGATTTCGCATGCGTGCTCCGAGAGCGCGCATCCTAATTCGCCGAGCGCTACCTGTGCGAAGCGCGCTGCGAAATCGGGCACGGAGGCGAGAGAAGACGTGAACACGATCGAGGCGATGGAGACGACGCGAGCGATCCGATATCTGAAGCCGGATCCGATCCCGCGCGAGCTCGTCGAGAAGGTGATCTACGCCGCGACGCGCGCGTCGAGCCCGGGCAACTCGCAGGGCTGGGACTTCGTCGTCGTGCAGGATCGCGCGACGAAGGCGCGCATCGGGCCGGCGCTGCGCGAGCGCATGCGCGGGCTCGTGCGCGGCATGCCGAGCCCGGACGCCGTGGCGCAGCGCATGCTCGCCGGCGCGAACCATTTGCTCGAGCACTTCGAGGATGTGCCGGTCTGGATCGTCGTGTGCGGCCGCAAGGTTTATCCGCCGGGCGCGGGCACCGAGCAGATGGTGCATGCCGCGCTCTATCCGGCCGCGCAGAATCTGATCGTCGCCGCGCGCTCGCTCGGCCTCGGCACCACGTTCACGACGTTTCAGCTCGCCGCAGAGAAGGAGATGCGCGCGGCGCTGAACCTGCCGGGCGACGTGTCGATCGGAGTGTGCGTTGCGCTCGGTTACCCGGATCGACCGTTCGGCCCTGTGAAGCGCAAGGCGGTGAGCGACGTGATCCACTGGGAGAAGTGGTGATTTTTCACGGGGTTAGGGAGGAGCCCGCAATGCGCTCGGCGAGCTCCTGCTCGTGACCGGCGGCGCCCCGCTCGCAGGCGTCCGCGTCGTCGACCTGACGCGCTTTCTCGCCGGCCCGTTCTGCACGCAGCTGCTCGCCGATTACGGAGCCGACGTTGTGCGCGTCGAATCGCCTCGCGGCCGCGAGTTCCGTGCAGCGGGCGCGCAGCGCGATGCCTACTTCTTTCTGAGCGCGAACCGCAACAAGCGCGCGCTCGCGCTCGAGCTCGCGAAGCCGGAAGGTCGCGAGGCGCTGGCGCGGCTGATCGCGCGCGCCGACGTGCTGGTCGAGAACTACCGCCCGGGCGTGCTCGCGGCGCTCGGCTTCCCGCCCGACGAGCTGCTCGCGCGCCACCCGCGGCTCGTCGTCTGCAGCATCTCCGGCTTCGGCGCGAGCGGACCCTACGCGCAGCGTCCCGGCTTCGACCAGATCGCGCAGGGCATGAGCGGGCTGATGAGCGTGACGGGCACGGCCGCGAGCGGCCCGACACGCAGCGGTGTCGCGATCTCGGATCTGCTCGCGGGCATCTTCGCCGCGCACGGCATCCAGCTCGCGCTGCTCGCGCGCGAGAGAACTGGACGCGGGCAGCGCGTCGAGACTTCGCTGCTCGAGGCGACGATCGGCGTTCTCAGCTGGGCGGCCGGCCAGTTCTTCGAGAGCGGCGCGAGCCCGGGACCCGCGGGCCAGCACCATCCGCTCTCCTCGCCCTACGGCCGCTTCCGCGCGCGCGACGGCTACTTGAACGTCGCCGCGGCCCAGGACGCGATGTGGGAGAAGCTCGCGCGCGCGCTCGGGCGCGAGGAATGGCTCGCGGACGCGCGCTTCCAAGGCGTCGTGGAGCGCGTCCGAAACCGCGACGCGCTCACGCGCGAGATCGAGCAGGCGCTCGCGAGCGGAGACGTCGCGCACTGGGTCGAGGTGTTGAACGCATCGGGCTTGCCGGCCGGGCCGGTGTTGGGTCTCGCCGAGGTGTTCGCCGACCCGCAAGTGCTCGCGCGCGAGATGCTCGTCTCGCTCCCGCATCCCGAGCTCGGCACGTTCCACACCACCGGCCTGCCGGTGAAGCTCGCGGATACGCCCGGCGCGATCGGCCGGCGTCCACCGCTGCACGGGGAGCACACGCGCGAGGTGCTCCGCGAAGCCGGCTACGCGGACGCGGAGATCGACGCCCTCGCTGCGCGCGGCGTCGTGAAGCTCGCGGCGCCCGCTTAAGCGCGCGCGCCGCGGCGCCGATCCGCGCGCGACCGGCGCGAGGGCGGCGCATGCGCGATCCGCGCGTTCAGTGCGGTTACATGAAGGACGTCGCGGAGGCGCTCAGCCGCCTCGGGGCGCAGGGCGCCGCCGTGCGCGCCGCGGACGAGGCGCTGTTTCGCGAGCTCGAGGCCTCACCGCGCGCCGCGTGGCTGCCGGTCTCGATGAACGTGCGCTGGGTGGAGGCGGTCTGTCGCGCGTTCGGCTGGCCGGCTGCGCTCGACTTCCTCGCCGCGCGCGTCAGCGAGCAGTTCGGCAATCCGCTGTTCCGCTCGTTCGTGGAGGGCGGCATCCGCTTGTTCGGGCTGAATCCCGGCGCGCTGCTGCGCCTCATCCCGCGCGGCCTCGCGATCGTGTTCCGCGACTGCGGCGAGTGGACCGCGGTGCGCACCTCCGAAACCAGCATGGAGCTGCGCGGCGCAGCGCTTCCCTCCGAGCTCGCGGCGCACCCGCACTGGGTGGAATCGATCGGCGCCGGCGCGATCGCGATGCTCGCGCTGTGCCGCACGAGCGGCGACGTGCGGCTTGCCGAGCACGATGCGCGGCTCGGTCGCGCCGTGATCGAAGTGCGCTGGCGCGCGCAGAAGGCAGCGTGAGTTCGAGATAGACTCGGCCCTTTCGGGGATGCGCCGTGGCTGGGCCGCTCGCTGGCATCAAGGTCGTCGACTGCTCGCAGATCGTGTCGGGCCCGTTCGCCGTGATGATCCTCGCGGATCAGGGCGCCGACGTGATCAAGGTCGAGCCGCCCGGTTACGGCGACTTGATGCGCGTCGGCCCGTACTTCCGCGGCGGCCTGTCGGCGTTCTTCACGAACGTGAATCGCGGCAAGCGCTGCATCGTGCTCGATCTCACGAAGAATCGCGGCCGCGAGATCCTGCTGAAGCTCGTCGCCGACGCCGACGTGTTCGTCCAGAACTGGCGGCCGGGCGCAGCCGAGCGGCTCGGGCTCGGCTGGGACGATCTGCGCAAGATCAACCCGCGCCTCGTCTACTGCTCGGTGAGCGGCTACGGCCCGAGCGGGCCGTACAGCGAGCGGCGCGTCTACGACCCGATCATCCAAGGCATTACGGGCCACGTCGCGATCCAGAAGAATCCCGACGTCCCGATTCCGGATCTCGTGCGCAACATCGTCGCCGACAAGTCCACCTCGTGGACCGCGGCGCAAGCGATCACGGCGGCGCTGTTCGCGCGCGAGCGCGGCGCGCCGGGCCAGCACATCGTCGTCCCGATGATCGACGCGTCGCTGTTCTTCTTCTGGCCCGACGGGATGATGAAGCACACGTTCGTCGGCGAGAGCGAGCGCCAGCTGCCGGTGCTGTACGAGGTCTACCGGATCTACGAGACGGCGGACGGGCACCTGATCTACTTCACGGCGTCGGAGTCCGAGTACCACGGCCTGTTCCGTGCGCTCGGCAAGCCGGAGTGGTGCATGGACGAGCGCTTCGCGACGCCGCAGCAGCGCGCCAGGCTCGAGAACCGCGAGCTGCTCGGCGGGATGATCCTCGAAGAGATGCGCAAGTGGCCGACGCGCGAGCTGGTCGCGCGCATGGAGCAGGAGGACGTGCCGGTCGGGCCGGTGAACTCGATCGAAGAGATGCTGGTCGACCCGCAGATCGTGCACAACGACTCGTGGTTCGAGCTGAATCACCCGAGCGCGGGCAAGTTCCGCGCGCCGCGCCCGGTCGCGCGCTTCTCCCAGACGCCGCAGGAAGTGAAGCGCTTGCCGCCGCTGCACGGCGAGCACACCGCCGAAGTGCTGCGCGAGCTCGGCTTCGACGACGCCGCGCAGGCGCGGCTCAAAGCCGACGGCGTGATCCCGTAACAACTCGACCGGCGAGGTGAACCGTGTCCAAGCTCCGCTCCCCGATCTGCGACCTGTTCGGTATCGAGGTTCCGATCGTGCTCGCCGGCATGGGCGGCGCGTCGTCGCCCGAGCTCGCCGCCGCGGTCTCGAACGCCGGCGGCCTCGGCATCCTCGGCGCCGCTGCGTGCGGCCCCGACGAGCTACGCGAGTGGATTGCGCGCACGCGCAAGCTGACCAGCAAGCCGTTCGGCGTCGACACGCTGCTGCCGGCGTCGGTCCGCCGCGGCGCGTTCAATAAGCCCGCGGCGAAGGGGAAGTCTCCGCAGGAGCTGCTGCCCGAGTACCTGGAGTTCGCGCACGAGTTCATGAAAAAGGAGGGGCTCACGCGCGTCGACGCGCCGCGGACGCGCGGCGGCTTCACCAACGATTTCTTCGAGGCGCAGATGAAGGTCGTGATCGAGGAGCAGGTGCCCGTCTACGCGGCCGGCCTCGGCGACCCCGGCCCGTTCATCGACGCGCTGCACGCGAATGGCACGAAGGTGATGGCGGTGGTCGGCGCGGTGCGGCACGCGCGCAAAGTCGCCGCGTCCGGCGTCGACGTGATCGTCGCGCAGGGCCACGACGCGGGCGGCCATAACAGCCCGGTCGGCACGATGGCGTTGATCCCGCAGGTGGTGGATGCGGCCGGCGAGATCCCGGTGTTAGGGGCCGGCGGCATCGTCGACGGCCGCGGCGTCGCGGCCGCGATGATGCTCGGGGCGCAAGGCGTGTGGGTCGGCAGCGCGTTCCTCGCGACGCACGAGGCGAACATCGAAGAGTTCCAGAAGAAGGCGATCGTCGAGTCGTCGGAAGAGGGCACGACGATCACGCGCAGCGTGACGGGCAAGCCCGCGCGCTACATCAAGTCGAAGTGGACGCAGGCCTGGGTCGACGCGGGGATCGAGCCGCTGCCGATGCCTTATCAGGGCGCGGTCAGCGGTCCGGTGCAGATGGCGGCGCTGCGCCAAGGGCGTGGCGACATCGCCCCCGGCTTCGCAGGGCAAGGCATCGGCATGATCCACGCGATCCGCCCGGCGCGGGAGGTACTGCGCGACCTCGTCGAAGGCGCGGAGCGCGCGCTCGCGGGAGCGGCTCAGCTCGTGCGCTGAGCTGAGCGTTGCGGCCGGGCGCGATGCGAATGCGCGCCGGCGCCGATTCGCCGCAGCGCCGGTCTGCGCCGGCTTCGCAGGCGTCGGCGCCGTAGTCCGTCGCCAGCTAGCTCGGGCCGCGTCATTCGTGTTCTCTGGGTCGTCGTGACACGCGAGCCCGCTTGCGACCACTACACGCTCGGGGGAGAAGGGGCAGCCAATGGCGCAGCGATGGCCCTTCGCCGCGCTCGCAACCCGACGTCGCGTTCGCCTCGCGGGCGCTCTCGCGCTGGCTTTGGCCGGTCCAGCCAGCGGTGCGACGCTGCAAATCGATCCTCCGTGGAATTTCACCGGCACGAACACAGGGTTGGTCGGAGCCGTTCGAGTGAGCGCCGCAGCGGTGCCGAGGTGGGGCGCTGCGTTCGGGGATCAGTCGACGATCTACATGTCGTCAGTGTTCGGGGCACTTGCGCTCCCGTCCGGCAACCTGGGTGACTTCCTCCGCGCGGATCTGGGGACGGGCACGTCGGCGGGCCTCACCACGACGATCACCGTGACCTTCCTGGACGCGGTCGCAAATCCGACCTTCTACCTCATTGATCTCAATGCCCTCGGTGCGACCGTGACCGTGAGCCCCGGCGGCTCGCTGTTCACGACCACTGCCAGTGCGACCTGGATCGGGAACGTGCTGACGACGACCTCGAGCGCTCGCACGGATGCAGCGGTCCAATACCAAGGCACGTTCCCCAGCGGCACCGCGTTCACGTTCGCGATCGACTACACGGGGACTTCTGGGATCTCTGTCGACTTCGTCGGGCTCGGCATCGCGACGCCCGTGCCCGAGCCGGGCGCGCTGGTCCTGTTTGCAGTCATGGCGGCGGTCGCCGCCCGGCGCTGCCGGGCGCGAAGTCGAGCCCCGACCTAGCTCGCATCGGGCTCGACGAGATTTCCGCGCTCGTCGCGGAGCTCGGGGCCGTCCACTCGCGCGCGGCCATCGCCGAACTTCGCGTCGCGCTCCTTGAACGCACCGGCGAGCCCTTTCTCCTTTACTGCGCGGAAGTAGTCGCGCGTGCCCGGCGCGAGGTGGCCGCGGGCGTCGTTCTCGGCGGCGAGGCGCTGCAGCACCGAGGCGCCCATCAGCTCGAGCGCGAGGTTGATCACGCGCTTGTTGGTGGAGAGCAGGTCGCGGTCGATCTGTGCGAGGCGATCGGCGAGGCCCTCCACCTCGGCTTCGAGCAGGTCGGCTGGCACCGCTTTGAGCACGAGCCCGATCTTCGCGGCGTCGGCGCCGCTGACGACGTCGCCGGTGAGCTGCAGCCGCTTCGCCCACTGCGGCCCGCAGTGATAGACCCACAAGTTGTTGGGTAGCGCGCCGAGGTTGCGCGCGGGCGGGAAGCCGATGCGCGCGTCGTCGGCGGCGATCACCATGTCGCAGTAGAGCGCGAGATCGGTGCCGCCGGCGAGGCAGTGGCCGTGCACCTGCGCGATCGACGGCTTGTGCATCTCCCACAGCGCACGCAGGCGGCGCTGATTTCGTTCGAGCAGCCAAGCGTCGTCGTCGATCGTGCGGCCGGATCTGCGCGGCGGATCGGCATCGGCGGCGCCCGCGCGGTCGCTGCCAAAGCCCGTCAGGTCGTAGCCCGCGCAGAATGCCTTGCCGGCGCCGCGCACGATCACGCAGTGGACGCGCGCGTCGTCGTCGGCGTCCCAGAGCGCGCGCTCGAGCTCTTCGAGCAGCGGGTTGCAGAGCGCGTTGCGCCGCTCGGGCCGATTCAGCGTAATGCGGGCCCGGCCGCGCTCGACCTCGTAGAGGATGTGCTCGTACTTCATGACTTCGGTGCCTCCAGTTTCGCGAGCGTCTTCAGCGCGGCGTGGTGGCGGCCTCGGCAGCGTGACACGCGCAGCGCGTGCCGCACAAGTCACGGTAAGGTGCGCCGATGCCGGTGCGCGGAATCGATCACGTCGCAATAACAGTCTCGGACGTGGAGTCCACCGTCTCTTGGTACTCGCGCGTGCTCGGCGCGAATCCGCTCTACCTCGCCGAGTGGCGCGCGGGAAAGATCCCCGTCGTGATTCTACAGGTGGGCGAGAGCCGCCTCTCGGTGCACGCCGCCGCGGCGCCAGCGAAGCCGCACGCGCGCGTGCCGACGCCCGGCTCCGTAGATCTGTGCTTTCGCTGGAGCGGACCGCTCAGCGACGCGAAAGCCCAGCTCGGCGCGTTCGGCATCGCGATCGAGCAGGGCCCTGTTGCGCGCCCCGCCGCCGACGGCAAGCCCGGCCACTCGATCTACTTCCGCGACGGCGACGGCAACCTGCTCGAGCTGCTGTCGACCGACTGACCAGAACAAGGCGAAGCCGGGACGCTCCTCCTTTCGCGTGCGACCGGGAATAAAAGGAGGAACGTCCCCGTTCAGCCGTCAGTGGCCCGGCGGGCGTTGGTCGCGCGGGAGGCCTAACAGGCGCTCGCCGATGATGTTGCGCTGGATGTTGCTGGCGCCGCCGGCGATCGCGGTCGAGAGCGACATCATGTACTGCGAGACCCAGCGGCCGTCGGTGAACTTGCGGATCCCCATCTCGGCCTCCTCCGGCAGCGGCTCCTCGAGGCCGTGCTCGCCGAGCAGGTCCATCGCGAGCTTCGCGAGCAGCTGGCCGAGATTCGTCGCGGAGAGCTTTGCGGTGAGCATCTCGGCGTCGACGCTGGCCGCGCGGTCATTCGCGAGCGCAGTGAGCATGCGCGCCGCCGCGTACTCCTGCGTCGCGAGGTAACCCTCGATCTCCGCGAGCCGCTGGCGAATCGCCGGATCGCGCGACGCAGGCTGGCCGTTTCGCTGCGTGCGCCGCGCCAGCTCGACCAGCCCTGCGAACATCGCGCGCGCGCCGGCGCTGTCGCCGATCAACATCCGCTCGTGCTTCAGCGTCGCGCGCGAGACGCTCCAGCCCTCGCCGCGCTTGCCGACGATGTTCGCGGCCTGGATGCGCACGTCGTTCAGGAACACCTCACAGAAGTCCTCGCCGCCTTGCATCATGCGCAGCGGCCGCACGTCGATGCCCGGCGCGCGCATGTCCAGCAACAAGTACGAGATGCCGGCGTGCTTGGTCGCTTCGGGCTCGGTGCGGAACAAGCCGAACATCATGTCGGCGACGGTGGCGTTGCTGGTCCAGATCTTCTGCCCGTTGATCACCCACTGATCGCCGTCGAGGCGCGCGCTCGATTTCAGCGAGGCGAGGTCGCTGCCCGAGCCCGGCTCGCTGTAGCCCTGACACCAGTTGAGCTCACCGGTCAGCGTCTTCGCGATGTAGGCGCGCCGCTGCGCCTCGGTTCCGCACTCGAGCAGCGTCGGCACCAGCATGTGCGTGCCTTGCGTGGAGGCCCGGTACGGAACGACTGCCGCGTCGAGCTCCTGGCGAATCACGGTCTCGGCGAGGATGTCGGGCGCAAAGCCGCCGCCGCCGTACTGCTTCGGGACCGTGCGGCTCAGGAAGCCAGCTGCGAGCGCTTGCTTGCGCCATGCGACGACGCGCTCGCGCTCGTCCGCGCCGGGCGCCGGCCAGGTTTCGCGGCAGAACGAGCGCACTCGCTGACGGAGCTCTTCGTACGCGGGGCCGAATTTGAGATCCATTTCGTCTGATCTCCGCTCGCCTACGGCTCGCTGCGCGCCGGCTGCGCCGCATTCGCGGCGCTGGCCGACTTGCATGCGCAACAGCGCGGCCGGCATGACTGACACGGCGGCTCTGGTTGGCTCTTGTATTGCGGTGCTGGATAAGTGGCAATCGCCTCCGACATGGACCGACTCACCAGCCGCTCATCTGCGCGATCCGCTCGCGGTGCTCTTCGGGTGTCCCGAGCCACTGACGGTCGAACAGGATGCGCTTGAACCAGAGCTGCACGTCGCATTCCCAGGTGAAGCCGATGCCGCCGTGACACTCGACTGCGTCGCGCGCCGCTTGCTGCGCGCGGTCGGTGACGTGCGCCTTCGCGAGCGCCGCGGCGCGCTCCACACGCGCCGGCTCGGCGTCGTAGACGTGCGCTGCATACCACCAAAGCCCGCGCGTCGGATCGACGTCGACGGCCATGTTCGCGAGCTGGTGCTTCAGCGCTTGGAAGTGCGCGATCGGTTGGCCGAACTGCTGGCGCGTCTTGCTGTAGTCGACCGTCATCCGGATCAGCCGGTGCGCGGCGCCGAACGCGTCGGCCGCGAGCAGGATCAGCGCCGCGTCGCGAACCCGCGCGAAATTCCCGCGCGCGAGCGGCTCGGCGCCCGCAGCTACGGACACGCGAGAGAGCGGCCGGCTGCGGTCGTTGCCGGCGAGCGGCGTCGTCGTGAAGCCGCCGTCTTTCGCGACGGCGAGCGCGAGCGCGCCGCCCGGCCGCGCGCTGACGAGCACGTCCGCTTCGGCGACGTTCGGCGCGAGCTCCCCAAATGCGACCGCGCCGAGCGCCTCGCCGCTCGCGAGCTTCGGCAGCCAGCGCGCTTGCTGCGCCTCGCTGCCGCCCTGCGCGATCGCGAGCGAAGCGAGCGCGTGGCCGAGGAACGGCACGGGCACGACTCCGCGCCCGAGCTCTTCGGAGACGAGCGCGAGCTCGAGCAGCTCGAGCCCCGCGCCGCCGAGCCTCTCGGGAACCACGAGACCGGCGATGCCGATCTCTGCGAGCCCCTGCCAGAGCTTCGCGACGTGGCTGCGCTCGCCGTCGAAGATCTGGCGCGCCCGAGCCGCCGGGCACTCCTTCTCGACGAAGCCGCGCACGGTGGCCTGCAGCAGCTCCTGTTCTTCCGACAGCGCGAAATCCATCGTTCTCCATCCGTCGTCGGGGATCGCCGAAGCCGCCACCGTACTGAAACTTGTTCCAAAAATCGCTGCCACGGTTTCTGCAAGGGCGTTTGTGCCAAGCTGCGCGGCCCGTGACTCGGAGGGAATCCCAATGACTTTGCGATCGCTGTCGACCGTCGCCGCGCTCGTCGTCGCGCTCGGCGCGCACGCGCAAGAGCAGGACTTCTCGAAGGTCGAGCTGAAGACGACGAAGCTCGCCGCTGGGCTCGCAATGCTCGAAGGCGTCGGCGGCTTTGCGGGCGGGAACATCGCCGTCTCGTTCGGCAAGGACGGCCCGGTGATCGTCGACGATCAGTTCGTGCCGATGGTCCCGAAGATCGTCGCGGCGGTGCGTGCGCCGCAGGACGGCGCGATCCGCTTCGTGATCAACACGCACTTCCACTTCGACCACACCGGCGGCAACGAGCCGCTGACCGGTGCCGGCGCTGTGATCTTCGCGCACGAGAACGTGCGCAAGCGCATGTCGGTCGACCAGTTCTCGAAGCTGATGAACCGCACGTTCCCGAAATCGCCAGCGGCCGCGCTGCCGGTCGTCACCTTTGCGGAAGGCGTCACGCTGCATTGGAACGGCGAGACGATCCGTGTCGATCACGTCGCGCCGGCGCACACCGACGGCGATTCCCACGTCTGGTTCGAGACCGCGAACGCCGTGCACATGGGCGACACGTTCGTGAACGGCTTCTTTCCGTTCGTCGACATCGAGAGCGGCGGCACGATCGCGGGCTTGATCGAATCCGCGGATCGCGCGCTCGCGCGCGCGAACGACGCGACGCAGATCGTGCCCGGGCACGGACCGCTCGCGAGCAAGGGCGACCTGCAGAAGTTCCGCGACATGCTCGTGGACGTGAAGGCGCGCATCGAGAAGGGCATCGCGTCGGGCAAGACGATGGAGGAGTTCATCGCCAGCAAGCCGCTGGCCGATCTCGAAGCCGAATGGGGCGACGGCTTCATGAAGCCCGAGCAGTTCGTCACGCTCGTCTGGATGAATCTGAGCGCCGCGCGCTGATGCGCGCGCGCTGGAAGCTCGCGGCCGGAGCGCTCGCCGGGCTCGTCCTGCTCGGCGGCGCATTCGCGATCGGCTTCCCGCGTTATTACGCCTGGCGCGCCGAGGATCCGGAGTTCTTCGCGGACGAAATCGCCGCCTTCGCGGAGGAGGACCAGGCGTCGCCGCCGCCAGACGGCGTGGTCGTCTTCACCGGCAGCTCGAGCATCCGGCTGTGGTCGACGCTCGCCGAAGACATGGCGCCGATTCCCGTCCTGAATCGCGGGTTTGGCGGCTCGCAGCTCGAGCACATCATCCACTTCTACGATCAGACGATCGTGAAGTACCTACCGCGTGCCGTCGTGCTCTACGCGGGCGGCAACGATCTCGACGCGGTCACGGGCAAGAGCGCCGAGGACGTCGCGCGCGATTTCGGCACGCTGGTCGCGACGGTGCACGCCTACGCCCCCGGCGCCCGCATCTACTACCTCTCGATCAAGCCCTCGCCGGCACAGTGGGAGCGCTGGCCCGAAATGAAGCGCGCGAACGAGCTGATCGCTGCGCAGTGCAAGGCCGACCCGAGGCTCACTTTTGTCGACGTCGCGACGCCGCTGCTCGGCGAGGACGGCAAGCCGCGCGAGGACGTGTTCCGCTTCGACGGCCGGCACCTGAACGAGCTCGGCTACATCGAGTGGAAGCGCGTGCTGCGCCCGCTCCTGTGCCGCGATCTCGGGGACTGTTAGGCGCTCGCGGCGCGAGCCGGGGCCGCCAGCGCAGCGCGCGAGATCTCGTGCTGCACGCGCGCATGCGCCGCGCGATCCAGCCCGAAGCCGACGAAGAGGCAGGCACCCGCGCTGAAGCAGATCAGTGGGCACAGCGAGATCAAGAGGCGCATCGCGAGCAGCGCGCTCGGGCCTTGCTCGGCGTTCGGCGCGAAGCCGCTCGCCGAGAGCGCGAAGCCGGTCGCGGCCGCCGCGATGCCGAGCGAGAGCTTCTCGGCAAAGTGCCACGCCGCGAAGTAGACGCCTTCCTTTCGCTCGCCGGTGCGGAGCTCGTCCCAATCCACAACGTCCGCCTGCAGCGAGGGCAGCAGCACGTCGAGCGCGCCGCCGACCAGGCCGCCTGCGAGCGCCAGCGAGAAGAAAAGCGCGTGGTCGCCGCGGCCGACGGTGAACATCGCGCCGAGAATCAGACCTGCGCCGCTCATCGCCGCGACGAGCAGCGGCTTCTTGTCGTAGCGTCGCCCCAGCCACAGCCAGATCGGGATCGACGCGAGGGTTCCGACGAAGAAGCACGCCAGCAGCTTCGGAAATGCGCTCGGATCGCCGAGCACGTACTGCGCGTGATACGCCGCCGATGTCGTGACGGCGCCCAGCGCGACTTGCTGCAGCAGCACGACGGCCAGCAGGCGCCGCGCGTGCGGGTTCGCGAACAGGTCACGGAGTGCCGCGACCGGGCGAGTCGCGCCGCGTCCGAGATGCGCGGCCGGCTCGCGCAGCGCCGCGCAGGCAATGCCGACGAGCAGCACGCCGAGCGCGCTCAGCGGCACGATCAGCCGCGCGATCTCGCGGCGAGGGTCGCTCGCATCGCCGACGCGTAGCAGCGTCACGAAGACGAGCAGCGCGCCGAGACCGAACCAAGCTCGCCGCGCGCCAAAGATGCGATTGCGCTCGTGATAATCGCGCGAGAGCTCGGCGCCGAGCGCCTCGTGCGGCATGCGCACCGCGGTTTGGCTGGTGAGCGCAATCGCCATCGCGAGCGCGGTCCAGGCCGCGAGGCCGGCCGGCGTCAGCCAGAGCGGCGGTGTCCATAACATCATGAAGGCGAGCGCGGCGGGCAGCGCGCTGCCGAGCATCCACGGACGGCGTCGGCCCCAGCGCGTGTTCGTGCGGTCGGAGAGGAAGCCGACGACCGGGTCGGCGATGGCATCCCAGCCGCGCGAGAGAAGAAGCACCCCGCCCATCAGCACCGCGGAGATGCCGAGCACATCGGTCGCGTACTTCATGAAGTAGGTACTGATCAGCTGCGACATGAAGCCGAAGCCGAGCGCGGGCGCGCCGTATGCGAGCAGCGTGCGCGCCGGGAGACGCGTCACGCGCGCGCCTCGAGCTGCCCGACCAGAACGCCCTGTGCGTGCCACTCCTCGGGCGAACCGACGCGCAGCTCGCGGCGCAGCTCGGCGAGCGGCCGCTCGAGCAGCGCTTCGAGCGGCGCCGCGGTGAGCAGACGCGCGCGGCGTCCGCGGCGGTACGCGCGCCACAGATACCGCGGCCACGCGAGGTCCCAGCTCTTCGGGCCCTTGGCCACGGCGCCGAGCAGCAAGAGCGGAAAGCTGCGACTCGGGATCTGGGCGTGCGAGAACGCGATCAGCGCGGCCTCGCCGAGCGGATCCGTGCCGTAGCCGGTGAGCACGTGCCACAAGTCGTGCATCACGTTGATGCGCTCGGAAAGCCAACGCTCGTCGGCGCCGCCGAGCAGCGCGCCTTGCGAGCGCGAGCGATACGCCAGCAGGCCATCCGGCGCGAACCCGCGCGCCCGCATCGCGCGCGCGTAGGCGCCGCCGAGAGTCGTCTCAGGCAGCCCGGCGAGGCGCTCATCCCCGAGCCGCTCGAGCAGCGATGGCTTCTCGGCGAGCAGCCGTCGTCCGCTCGGCGACGCGCGGAGCCTCGCGACGTGTGCCGGCCCATCGTCTCCGCCCATCGCGTCGAACAGCGCGTAGACGAGATCGGTGCGCTCCGGATCGCGCAGCACTGCGAGGAAGAGCCGCAGTGCGCGGAGCGGGCGAAACGGCGGCGGAGCGGGGCTGGCGGTCGGAGACGCGGCTGCGGTGGCCATGGGTCCTCCATGGCCGCGAGCATCGACACCGCCGGCGCGCGAGTCCTGACGGAGTTCCGATGGATTGTTGACGGTTGCGGAGGCTGCGGCGCTCAGATCTGCGCTGCGCATGGCTTCGGAGTCGCCCTGGCGCCTGGCGCCTCGCGCGGCACGGGATTGCCGTCAACGCGTGCGCGGGCGATCCGAGAGCGTGCGCGCGTCCAAGTGGAACCGCTCCGGCCAGTCGATGCCGAGGCTGGGCGCGATCGCCTCGACCTCTCGCAGTAGCGCGGTCGCGCGCGCGGCGTCGCCCGTGCGGCGCCGCCGGCGCAGCGCGCGTGCAAGCTGTACGAGCGTGGACAAGCGCGCAGCCTGCGCGCCCATTCGCTCCTCGAGAGCGAGCCCCGCTTCGTAGTGCGCGATCGCGGCGTCGAAGCGGCCGCGCGCGAAGCACAGCTCGCCGAGCAGCGAGGCGACGCTGCCTGCGGAGGTGCGCAGCAAATCGTGAAACGCGAGCAGATGCGCGTAGGGCGCGAGCACGGCGTAGAGCTGTGCGGCGCAGGCCTCGTCGCCGAAGTGCTCGATCAGGTCGCAGAGCGTCGCGCAGGTGAGCAGGAAGTGTTCGTTGCGTTCGAGGCTCGCGAAGCCGTTCGCGGCAAGCTCGTCGAGCAGCTTGCGCCCCTCGGCCGGTCGCCCCTCTCCGAACGCCAGCAGCGCGCTCGCCGCGCGCGCGACGACCTCGCCGCCCCGCCACGAGAACGCGATGTCGGGCAGCAGCGTCGCCGCGCGAGCGCGGGCCCCGGCGCGGTCGCCGCGCTGGATCGCGAGCCAGAGCCGATGCGCGTCGCACTGCAGCTGCGCGTAAGGGAAACGCGCGCGGCCGAACGCGAGCGCGGCCTCGAGCGCTTCATCTGCGTGCGCGAGCCGCCCGGCACATGCCGTACGGGCCGCCTCGAAGTAGCGGGCTTGGAACTCGATGTATGCGTAGCGCCAGTCGCGCGCGAGCCGGACGCAGGCGGCGAGCGCGCGATCCACCTCCGGCGCATTCCCTAACAGCATGTGCGCTGCGAACAGCGTCTCGTGGCCTGCGAACTCGGCGAGCGGGTCCCCCGTGCGCCGGCCGAGCGCGCTCAGCTCGGCGCCGAGCTCGAGCCGCTCGGCGACGTGGTCCGGTCCATAACAAGCCCAGACCCGCGCGCCGAGCGCGTCGTGGAGCGACGCGTCGTCGCCGCTCGCGCGCGCTACCGCGAGCGCCTCGCGCGAGAGCGCATCGCGCGTCGCCATCGAGAGCGAGTAGGGCGGCGTACCGGTGAGCCGAGCGAGCAGCCGGGCGCGCTGTTCGGGATGTTGTTGGCCGAGCGCGCTGCGCGCCTCTTCGAGCAGCGCCAGCGTCTCGGCGTCCGGCGGGACGCCCATTTCGCCGAGCCCGCGAAAGCCGATCGCAGCTCGGGTCAGCAAATCCGGACGGCCGATCGCGCGCGCGGTGTTGGCCGCTGAGCGGAAGTGCCGGCGCGCGGATTCTCGATTGCCGGCCGCTGCGTGCTCGCCTCCGGCGTTCGCGAGCAGCGCGAAGCGCCGCAGCGGGTCCGGCTTTGCAGCGCTCGCGAGCGATTCGAGCGCCTGCTCATACAGCCGGGCGCTCTCTTCGTACGCGAGAAGCCGGTGCGCATGGCGAGCCGCGCGCTCGGCCGCGGCCGCCGCTTGCTCCGCGCCGCCGCCCGGCAGCGCCTGGAAATAGTGGTGGGCGATCTCCGAAAGCGTGCCCTCGTCGCCTGCCGGCAGCCCGGACTCCAGTACCTCCGCGGCGCGTCGGTGCAGGCGCACGCGCTCGGGGGCGCGCAGCTCCTCGAGCAGCGTCTGCCGGACGAGCGCGTGCGTAAAGCTGAACGAGCCGATGCGCTCCGGACTCTGCGTGAGCAAGCCCAGGTCGAGCGCCTCGCCGAGCGCATCGAGCGACGCGTCGGGCGCGCTGTCCGTGATCCGCGCGAGCAGCGCGGCGTCGAACGAGCGCCCGAGCACCGCAGCCGCGCGCAGCGCAAGCACTGCGACAGCGGAGAGCACATCCAGGCGCCGCCCGATCGCGTCGCGCACGCTCTGCGGCAGCGCGAGCGTCGAGAGCGTCGCCTCGGGCGATTCGCGCAGCAGCCGCGCGAGCTCGACCGCGAAGAACGGATTGCCCTCGGTCATCTCGTGCACGGCTCGCGCGAGCTCCTCGGAGGCCTCGTGACCCGAGACGGCGCTGACGAGCGCGCTGAGCGCACGCGGCTCGAGGCCGCGCAGCGTCAGGCGTTCGCAGCTCGGCAGCCGCGCGAGATTCCCCAACAAATCCCGCAGCGGATGCTCGCGGCGCACCTCGACGTCGCGATACGTCCCGACCAGCAGCACGCGCGCATCGCGCAGCTCCGCGGCGAGGAAGTCGAACGCGCGCAGCGAAGCCTCGTCCGCCCAGTGCAGATCGTCGATCACGATCAGCAGCGGTCCCTGCTGTGCGAGGCGACGCACGAAGCCGGCGAGCGCGTCGAACAGCCGGAAGCGCGCCTGCTCGCCCTCGATCGCGACGTCACTCGGCGCGCCGAGCTCGGGCGCGAGCAGCGCGAGCTCGCTCGCGTCCGGGCCGAGCGCGGCGGCGAGCGCAGCGCGGTCGCAGCGCGCGACGAGCGCGCGCAGCAGCTGCCGCCACGGCCAAAAGGCGGGCGCGCCCTCGCCCTCGTGACAACGCCCGAACGCCGTCAACGCGGCGGGCGCCCGAGCGCGTAGCGCGAGCTCCTCGGTCGTGCGCGTCTTCCCGATGCCCGGCTCGCCGGCGAGCAGCGCAACCCGGCCGTGGCCGGCCAGCGCGGAGGCGAGCGCAGCGTCCAGCTTCGCAAGCACTTGCTCGCGCCCGAAGAATGGCGACGCGAACACCGGCGCTTCGCTTGCGATCGCCGCAGCTGGCTTTTCGCCCGCGACGCGCAGCGGCGCGACGAAGCGGTATCCGCGGCCGTGCACCGTCGCGAGCACGCGCGCGCTATCGCGATCGTCCCCGACGGCGCGCCGCGCTGCGGCGATCGCGCGCGGCAGCACGGACTCGGAGAGCGTCTCGCCGGGCCAGAGCGCGTCCAGCAGCTCGAGCTTGGTGACGACGCGGTCGCGGTGCTTGATCAGGTGCGCGAGCACGTCGAACACCTTCGGCTCCAGCTTCACGGCCCGCCCGCGCCGCCGCAGCTGATAGAGCGCGAGATCGAGCTCGCAATCTTCGAACGCCAGAATCACGCGAGCACATTAACTCCCCTCGACTGGCGGCCGGCAGCTGCCTTTCGGCCGCTAACGTGACTTTCGGAGGTGCTGCGATGCGCCGCGAAATCTTCAGCGAAGAGCACGATCTGTTCCGCGAGCAGTTCCGCCGCTTCGTGGAGAGAGAGGTGGAGCCGTTCGCGGCGCAGTGGAACCGCGCAGGCATCACGCCGCGCGCGATCTGGAAGCGCATGGGCGAGGAGGGCTACCTCGGCGCGAATCAGCCGGTCGAGTACGGCGGCGCAGGCGGCGATTTCCTCTACGACGCGATCGTGATGGAGGAGCTCGCGTACTTCCGCTGTCACGCGCTGCAGGCCTCGCTGCACACCGATATCTGCCTGCCGTATCTCACTTCGTTCGGAACGGAGACTCAGAAGCAGCGCTGGCTGAAGCCCGGCATCGCGGGCGAGTGCCTGATCGCGATCGCGATGACCGAGCCGGACGCCGGCTCCGACCTCGCGGCCGTGCAGACGCGCGCGATCCGCGGGGGCAGTCATTATGTGCTGAACGGCTCGAAGACGTTC
>Ga0187894_10002318_pt1 | contig 22917 bp, 15 predicted proteins | sample GBC1701081metaG_FD_136650 | JGI IMG/M metagenome (GOLD analysis project Ga0187894, IMG submission 136650) | White microbial mat communities from a lava cave in the Kipuka Kanohina Cave System on the Island of Hawaii, USA - GBC170108-1 metaG ... | reverse complement strand
TACTCCACTTTGTCCATTTTTGATTTGGCTGTTGATTTCATTGGGTTTGGCCGGCCCGCCGCGGGCCGGCCAAACCCAATGAAATCAACAGCCAAATCAAAAATGGACAAAGTGGAGTCGTAGGCATGTATTAAGGTTTTTTGGTGAGCTTGTCGCCCGGCGCGGACGGGGGCGTGAAGCATTCGACCAGCCATCGATCGATCTGCGTCCACATGTCACGAATGTTCGCCGGAGACGTGAAGACATGCCCCTCGCCCCAGTACCGGACGAAGCGGGCCCGTTTCCCCTGACGATATAGGCCGGTGAAGAATTCTTCCCCCTGTTGCATGGCGACGTAGTCCATATCGCCCTGGATGATGAGGAGTGGGGTCTGGACACGATCGACATAGAAAAGGGGACTGTTTCGCAGATAACGGCTCCAGTCTTTCCACGGCGGATTGCCCATGCGAGTTTGACCAGTCTCGGCGATGGACTGGCGAAATCGGTCTTCATGGGGGAAAGGCTCGTACCGGCCCCTCGCGTCGAAGATTCCGTACAGGCTGATCAGATCGTTCAGTCCGGCCAGTGAGATCGCGGCCTGAAAACGGTTGGTTTGCGTGATCAATCCATATGTGCTGTACCCGCCATAGCTCTGGCCCATGACCGCCAGCCGCTTCGGATCGGCGACGCCGAGATCTATCGCCTTATCGATTGCGGGCAAAACTCCTTTGGTCAATTCCATGTACGGGTCGCTGCCAAAACGGCGCTTCCCATCCGGCTCCGGCGGCAGCGGCATACTGGGGAGCAACACGACGTAGCCGCGCGCGGCCATCAGTTGCAGATTCAGGCCATGCGAGAAATTGATACGGGTGAGGATCGACGGCGCGTCTCTGGCGACAGATCCGGCGTAAACCCAGGTCACCATCGGGTAACCTTTGCCGCTCTCGTATCCTGGCGGCAGAATCATCCAGGCCTTCAGCTCGTCGCCGTCCAGCCCGCGATACTCGATCTTTTTCAGTTCGCCTTGCGCAACCTCGCGTAAAAAGGCGTTCGTCTCGATCAACGCCCGGCGCTCGGCCCCTCGGGCCAGCGTCAAGGTGGTTCCCGTGCGCTCCTCGGCTTTAAATAGCGCCAGATCTCCTTCGCCCGGCCTGTACCCGACGAGCGCCGCATGCTCGGAAGGAAGGGCGAGTCGCATGATCGCGCCGGCGCCGGGCGCAGTAGGCTCCAGGTCCACGCGGTAGTAATCCGTCAACGCCCCGCGAGGCGCCGACAGGACCATTTGTTTAACGCCTGCGCGCCGCTCGCTCTCATCACTCGGCCAAACGACGGCCCCGAGTTTTGGCTCAAATCCGGCGGTCAGATTCGTCCATAAATTCGCGTCTTCGATTCTGAGCCGCCATAGATCGTCCGCGGCGACTCCGACCAGGGACCGGCCCGTGGCGTCCGGCGACAAATCCTCCGGAACAGTCTTGAGCGATTCGCTCAAATTGCGCGGCGCTCCGCTCGCGCTCAGCAACCACCAATCTTTGCGGGGCGGAGCTGTCGCTCCCGGCAAAGGATCGCGTTCGATGAGAGCCAGCAGACGGTCGGCGCCGGCCCAGGCGAAGCCCCGTGGAGCGCCGGCGGGCAGCAAGACCGCATCGATCGTCCCATCCACGCGGCCACGGAAAAGGAAGAGCGTCCCATCTTCCTGGCCGGCGCGGGTCCCCAGAATCGCAAAACTGCTTCCGTCGGGGGCCCACTGGAACGAATCGATCGCCGCGTACCGCAGATCGTTTGCTTTGAGCGCGACCGCCCGGCCGACGGAGTCGGCGACGCCAAGCTGATACCGCGCTCCATATATTCCAAGGCGATCGGAGTTCCCGTGTTCGTAGAGCCTCGACGCGTCAGGCGTCTGGACGGAGACCTGTTTGAGAAAAGCGAAATAGCGTCCGCCGGGCGCGAGATAAATTTTGTTGACGCTGCCCGCGGTCCCGATTGGCTGTGGCTGTCCCGCCAGATCCAGCAACGTCAACTGCTCGCCGCGGCGCGCTTCGAAATTAAGCGGCGCGCCGCTATCGAGGACGCTTGCCGTGGTTTCCTTGCCCGCCCAGGTCTTCGGCCACTCACGCATGGCGACGACTGCGGCCCGCCGTTCGACTGTCATCGAAGTGGGCTGCTGGCCGTCCGGCAACAACGCGGCGATGAGCCTACGGTTGTCTACCCACATCGGCGGCGCCAGGATTGAGACGCCACGTTCGTTCAGTTTCGTCAGACGCCCGGTCGCCTTTTCCCAGACATAGAGGTAAACGTTATCGCCTCCTTTCGTCGACAACAGGGCCAGGCGCGCGCCGTCCGGCGACCAAGTCGGCTTCCAAAACCCGCTCCGATCCTCTTCGCCCTTCGTGATATTGACCAGGGGACCGCCCGCGACCGGCGCGAGCCAAACATCGGCTCGATCATTGCCACCGAGAAAGGGCTGCTGATAGGTCCGAGCCGCTGAAACCGGCCGGCGGCGGACCACTGCGACACTCCGCCCGTCCGGCGAGATAGCGATGTCACCAATCTCCTCTATTCTGAACAGGTCATCCAAGGTCAGGTTTCGAAGTTGCTGCGCGCCGCCGCCGCCGGCAAAGCATAAGTACAGCGACGCGCACAGGGCGCATGCGGCCAGTCTCTTCATTGATGTTCTCCTTATGGCTTATGGCGCCGTATGTCGCGGCGCGACGCCGCCGAGCGTGTATTTCGTCATCCACTCGAGTTCGCGCCGTATCTGGTCGCGCTGGTGGTAGTACTCGCCGAAACCGTGCCCCTCGCGCGGGTACCAGACCAGCTCCACGATTTTGCCCCGGTCTTTCAGCGCCCGGTAAAACTCCATCGGCTGCCCGATTGGAACCCGCTCGTCGTTGAGGCCATGCATGATCAGCAGCGGCGTCGTGACATTGTCCGCGTAAGTCAGCCCCGACCGCTCGCGGTAAAGCTTGAGCGTCTTCTCCGTTGGATAGTTGTCGAAGAAAGTCCCGATGTAGCCTGGGATGTCCGTGGCGCCGTACATGCTGTGTATGTTCGAGAGGCCCGCGCCCATGCGCGCCGCCTTGAAGCGCGAGGTCTGCGAGACGATCCAGCAGGTCATGTAGCCGCCGTAGCTCCATCCCATGACCGCGAGTTTTTCCGGATCGGCCACGCCACGTTTCACAACCTCATCGACTCCGGCCATGATGTCGCGGTAATCGCCGCCGCCCCAGTCCGGGATGTTGCCGCGCATGAACTTCTCGCCGTAGTTGCTGCTGCCGCGCGGATTAGGATAGAGCACGGCCCACCCGCGGCCCGCCCAGAGCTGGCCGCCGTTGTGCACTCCGATTTTAAAACCGTTTGTATGGGCTCCGGTCGGGCCGCCGTGCACGTCCACCAGCATCGGGTATTTCTTGCCCGGCTCATAGCCCACCGGTTTGACCAGGATGCCCTCTATCGGCCATCCGTCGCTGCTCTTCCAGGTCAGGACTTCAGTCTCGCCCAGCGCGAAGTCGTTCGCCTCAGGGTTCATCGTGGTCAGTTTGCGCGGCGCGGCGAAGTCAGCCCCGGCGATATAGACGTCGGTGGGCGCGGCCGGCGAGTCCATCGTAAACGCGACCTTCGAGCCGTCCTTGCTCATCGAGCCGAAGGCGATCATCTTCTCCTTCGTGACCCGGTTGTAGCGTTTGGCGGCGACGTCGTAGGCGAAGATCGAGCGATAGACGCGGTCGCCCACGCCGAAAAACAGCCGGCGGCTGTCCGGCGTCCATCTGACCGAAGTGACCGGATAATCGAAGGACGGGTCCGAAGCGTCTCGAGCCTGTTTTGTGACGAGGTCATAAAGCATCAGGCGCGAGTTGTAGAGCGGGCGGGTCGAGATGCCGTCGGCGTTCGTCTGAGCGTCGCCTCTGGGCGTCATCGTGTAAGCGATAGTTTTGCCGTCCGGCGACCAGGCTGGACCGACTTCCTGCGCCGGAGTCGCTGCGATTGGCTCGAGTTGTTTGGTCGCGATCGTGACGACCATGATGTCCGAGCGTTCATCTCGGGCGAGCGCGGATTTTCGCGCGACGAAGGCGATGCGCGCGCCGTCCGGCGACCAAGAAAGGCTGGAGACCGTGAGATCGGCGCCGCTCGTGATCTGCTCCGCTTTTTGAGTCTGGACGTCGATCGTCCAGAGGTGTTGTTTCGGCTCGTCGCCTTCAAAAACCTTTTCATCGTCCTTGCGACGTCGGGCTTCCTCTTCTTCTTTGGGCAAGGAGTCGCGCGAGATGAATGCGATTTGTTTGCCGTCGGGCGACCACTCGTAAGTTCCCACCCCTTCTTTCGCGTCGGTCAAAGGCCGGGCTTCGCCACCGTCGGAACGCATCAGATAGATTTGCCCTTTCGGGCCGCCTCCCGCGGCGGTCGGATCGGCCGGCGCCGCGCCGCGCGTCGCGACGAAACTGATATACCGGCCGTCCGGAGACCAGTTGGGCGACGTCTCGCCGCGCTCGCCGTAGGTGATCTGCCGCGCCTCTTCATTACCTGCGGTCGGCGCCATCCATATATGAGAGCGCATCTCGGGCCCGCGCGCGCCCTTGTCGATTTCCACCTTGTTCCCGGGCCACTCCCAGGCGCGGACAGTGAAGAGCGCGCGCGTCCCGTCCGGCGAAATTTGCGCGCCCATGACGCCTTTCAACCCAACGGAATCGTCTACGGTTACCGGGCGTTTGCCTTGAGACTGCCAGCCCGACGCAGTCGCGCGCCGGTTGATGACGACGCCCGTCATGACCAGCAAAACAGTCAACAACACGATCATTCTTTTTCGCATGGTTTCCCCTATAGAATTCAGCCACAGAGATTCGTCAAAACGTGATTTTCGCGGCGATCTGTCCCGACCGCGGGCCGCCCATCTGGTACAGGGCGTTCAGACTGCCGAGTCCGCGGTTCAGGCTCTGCGTCGAGACGCCGAAATTGGAGCCGATCAAATTGACGTTCGGGTCGGCGAAGTTCGGGTGGTTGAAAACATTGAAGACCTCAAAGCGGAGTTGGAACTTGATCCGCTCGGTCAGGGAGAACTGTCGCCGCACTGTCAGGTCGACCTGCTGGGCCGGAAAGCCGCGGATGCTGTTACGCGGGAAGTCGCCCACCGTGCCAGCCGCCGGCGTCACGAACGCGGCGCGGTTCAATATCCACCCGCCCGGGTATTGATCGCCCAACAATTTCAATGGAGTGTTTGGAGCCAGCGAGGGACGGACCTGCAAGGTCCCGGTCGTGAAGGGCACACTGGTGACGACGGTCAGCGGGAACGAAGTGCGGACCCGCAGCATGCCGTCGATTCCCCAATTACCGATGACGGTCCCAAGCCAGCCTTTTCCGCCGATCCGCGGCAGGTCATAGGTCACCCCGCCCGTGCCCACGTGCCGGACGTCGAAATCCGACGGTCCGTAATCCAGGCTGGGATCGCTAAAAGACCCCGGCACTGCGGTCCCCAGGAAGCCCGAATCGTCCGAGAGGATGTCGTGAGAGGAGGAAAAGGTGTAATTCGCGATCGCCTGCAACCCGCGCGAAAGCCGCCGCTGAAACTGGATCTGTAGCGCCTTGTAATCGGAAGCCCCCTCGTTGGTCATGTAGGAGACCGGAATGCGGGCGCCGCCGAAATGCGTGAACAGGACGTTGTAGCTTTCGCGCCGTAGCAACCGCCGCCCCGCCGCGCCGACGTAAGACAGCGTCAGGGACTGCTTCGCCCCGATCGCCTGCTCCACCGAGAAGTTCCACTGATAGGTGTAGGGAAGCTTTAAATTCCGGTTTGTGATCCACAACTGCTGCGCGGTCTCGACGCCGGGGACCGGCGGCTTCGCCGCGTCGCCTGTCAGAGGGTACGCGACGTTGTTGACCACCTTCGAGGCGAAAAATGGATAAATGTGGTCGAAGGCGATGGCCGACACGCCGAAGCCAGTGTCGTAAAAAACCCCGAACCCGCCGCGGACGATTAATTCATGATCGCCTCCTTGCAAGACCCGAACTGAGGCGCCGACCCGGGGCGCGAAGTTGTTGTAGGTCGTCTTCCAGAGCGGCGTGTTCGCCGGCGCGAAGCTGAGCGGCTCTGGCGCCAGGATGTCCATGACCGTCAGTGGCAGGTGGTCGTTCGGAGAGCTTGGCGGCGGGTTGAGTTCCCAGCGCAGACCGTAGTTCAGCGACAACCGCGGCGTGACCTTCCAGGAGTCCTGCGCGTACGCTGAGAAGTTGGTGTAAAGCCCCACGCTCTTGTCCGCGCCGCGCGCTATCTGCGCCAGTTGGAGGCGTCCCGCGAGCGCGTTCTCGACCGGGCCGAAGAGGTAATTGGTAAAGTCGCCGCCGGCGGCGCCCAAAGTCGGCGATATCCTCCGGTAATCAAATCCAAACTTCATGGTGTGCGCGTCTTTGACCCAGGTCAGGCCGTCAATCACGTTCCACTGCTTCTGGAAGTTGTCGTTGCCGGTGCCAAGCCCGAAGCCGCTGGTCCCGTTGAGTTGGACGAGGAAGAACGCGTTATCTTTCGTCAGCGGCGGTTGAAACATCACGTCATTGGGCGGCGCCACGCCGCCGCCGAAGGAGTCGACCTCGCGCGATTGTCTGGCCCTGGTTCCCGTCCAATTCCCGCGCAGGTCGTTGGTCACACGGCTCGACAGGATCCACGTCATGCTCATCGTCAAACTGTCGTTCCGAAAGTCGTTCTGGCTGATCGTATTGAGCGATGAGGTCCGGGTCTTGCTTATCGAAGGCGCATGACTGTAGCGCCCGAAGATCGTGATCTTATCTTTGATAGAGTGGTCGATCCGGACACTGGTCGTGTTGAACTCCGATGGGTCCGCATAGCTCGCGGCGAATTGCGCGACCCCGCCGCCCAGATCCGCCCCATTCGGCAGCGGAAAGGCGTCTAAAAGCGTCTTGACAGCGGGCGGAACCTGCGACCGCAGCGCCAGTGTCGGCACGCCCACCACCTTTGTCTGCGGCAGCCGCATTCGCAGCCCTTCGTAGGAAACAAAGAAGAAAGTGCGGTTCCGGCCGTCGTAGCCGAGCAGCGACCCACCCTCCCCGAAGCGAGGCAGGAAAATCGGTCCGCCCAGTGTCCCGCCGAAGTTGTGCTGTCGTTCCGGCGGTTTGGGTTGCCGGTTAGCGTTGGCGAACCAGTCAGTCGCGTCCATCGCCTCATTCCGAAAATATTCTGACAGCGTCCCGTGGAATTCGTTGGAGCCTGAGCGCGTGACCATAGAGATCTGGCCCCCCGGCGTCCGGCCGAACTCCGGCGCGTAGGTTGAGGTCTGGACGCGGAACTCCTGCAGCGCATCGATCGAGACCAGGCTCTGTGTAGAGCCTAGCGAAGTTAAGCCGGGCAACTGCCCCGAAGCCGATTGCCCCGCGAAACTCCCCGTCCCGGTCGTGATGGCGGTGTTGGCGCTGACGCCGTCCACCATGAAGTAATTCGCGGAGGTGCGCTGGCCGTTGACGCTGAATTGCCCGCCGCCGACAGGGTTCGAGTTCGCCTTGAAGAGCGTCACGCCAGGCGTCAGTTCGAGCAGCGATTGCAGGCTACGCCCGCTCAATGGCAGTGTGCTGACGAACCGCCGGTCGACGACCGTGCCGACGGACGGCGACTCGCTGAGGAGGTTCGATTCCGCGACCACTGTGACCTGCGCGTTGATGTCGCCCGCGTTCAGCTTGATCTGCATCGCCCGCGCGTCGTTGACGTTCAGAATCACGTCGTTGATCTTCGCGGTCGCGAACCCCGCTCGCTCGACCAGCACTGTGTAACTGGCCGGCGGCAGCAGCAGGATAACGAACGCTCCGTCGGAGCCGGTCGTCGCTTTCCTGCGCAGCCCCGTCGCCGGATTGAGAGCCGTGACCGCCGCGTCGGGAACGACCGCGCCGTTCACATCGGTAACCGTGCCGCTCAAAGTCGCCGTCACCGTCTGCGCCGCCGTAGGGGCGAGGCAAAGGGCGCATAAGGCGAAGAATTGGAAGAGACGCGTGTAGGGATTTGCTCTGAACATCGTTTGATCCTTTTCAATGAAGGTTGAGTGATTCATGGCGCCGATTGAATCCGCGCCGCCAACGCCTCAGCGGCCAGCAACGATTGCCGGAATTGCGGGGTCTTCATCGTCTCCGCCGCGCCATCGGAAGACGCTGCGAATGCCGCCAACACCTGGCGGTCGATGCCCGATCCCAGCGTGAACAGCGTTTCGATCAGCCGCGCCATCTCGGACGGTTCCACGACCTCGGTTTTCTCCGGCGCGGGCGGCTCGATCGCGCCTGGGAAAAAGATTGGGCGCAGGTCATCCCGGAGTTCGGCGATCTCTCGCCGGTAGTTCCGCGCGTGCGAGCGGAGCAGCGCCAACCATTTCTTTCTGGTTTCAGGATCGAACGCGCGCGCTTCTTCCGGGGAAAATCGGGCGGAGAGTTGTCTGAGCGCATAGAGATGGCGCATGGCCTCTTGCGAACGGGAAACCATGCGCGCGGCGAACCGGAGCGCCTCTGCGTTTCCGTGGAAATAGGATTGCAATTCGGCGGCGGCTGCGATCACGCCACTCGGCGCATCAATCACGTCGCGCGCCTGCCGCGTCGAGGTCTCGCCCCCGGACGCCTTCCGTGCGGCGACAGCTTCGGCGACCGTTTGGATTTCGACACGCGCCTCCCCGGCGGCGATTACCGGAGCGAGAGCCTGCAATATCTGCGCTTTCCGCTGGGCCGTTTCCACGATCCCCTCGACCCGGAGCCGGTTCTGCGCATCCCGGCTGACGCTCACCTGCTCTCCGAGGTCGGCTCCGATCTCATTGAGCAACCTCAGCGTCTCCACTTCCATTTCGGCGGCCGTGTGAAGCGGGGCGACGCCCATATCCGGCGGCGGCGGGCTGGCGACGGATGCGACGACGGGCGCGGCCGAAGCGACGGGCCGATCTTCGAAGATGCCCGGACCAAGCGTCACGAGACTGACGACTTCATAGGCGGTCTCTATCAATTCGTATTCCCATTCCCCGCCACCCACGTCTTCCGAGGCCCGGACGCGAAAACGGAGCTTTGTGGTATGCCTGTCGCGCGCCCGCACCGTCATTGTCGCCTCCGCAATGCGGCCCGCTTCGACTGTCCCGTCCTGAACCGTTCGCAGGATCAGGTCTTCGACGACGCCGTTCGGCGCCGACTGCGTCACGGTTTCATGTTTGAGAGCCAGTGAATCCCGCCACGCTCCGAACGATTGGGGCGAGAGCGGCTGCCTGGGGTCCATCCTGTTGTCTCGTAAAATTCGAGTGAGTTCCGCCAGAAACGCCGCCGCCTTACTTCCCGGGATCGATTTATCCGTCGCCGCTGGCGTGAACTGGCGCCCGGCCTCAGGCGCCACCGTCTGCCTGAACCGCGCCCCCAGCGCCTCTTCCCACACCTCCCAATCCACTGAATCCGCAGCTCCGGCGGACGCATCCATAGCCACGGCGGGCGAGCGCCCCGCAGGAATGGAAGGCTTCGCCGCGCCGGCGCGACGAACGCGGAGTCTCTGATGAATGACGGGTTGATCGGTTCTACGGATCGGCTCAAAGCGGGCTTCGGCCGCAGACCGAAGAAGCTCGCTGGCGGAAACCGCAGGCTCTCTGAAAAGCCGCTCCCCGATCATGACCAGGGCGACGGCGACGGCGATCGCAACGGCGCCCTTCAGAAAGGGCCTCCTCGCCGGCATTGTTCGAGGGGCGGAACGAAAGAACGTCCGCCGCCCCCACATCGCCCACAGAGATTTGATCCTGGCGAGCATCGACCGGCGCCCGCGTTCCGCAACCAGGCGGCTGAGCTGACGATCAAAGCCACGCCACTGATTCGGCGGGAGGAGAACGGGTTTGAGCGCTTCTTCGTCAAAGCTGATGATCTCCTCGATGGCCTCTTCGATCTTTTTGGTCATGACGCGACAGCGCCAGCAGGCTTCCAAATGCACATGAATCCGCGCGGTCACTTGCGCCGGTAATTCGCCGTCCACGAGTTGCAACAACATCTCGGAGGGTGGGTGTTCATCTTCCAAATCAAAGTTGATCCGATTCAATTTATCCATTTACTTCTTTAGTCAGCTTGTTGATGGTTCGATATAGCGTTTCGGCCACGGCGGTCACGCTCAGGTCCAACACCTCAGCGATCTCCCGGTAACGCAGCCCCTTCGTTCTCAAGTGCAGGCACTGCCGCTCTTGCGACGTCAGCCGGCGGATCGAGGCCCGCAGCCGCTCGAATTTCTCCCGGTGGAGAAATGTCTGCTCGGGGTCGGGCTTGCCGTCCAGCAAGGACTGCTGCAACCCTTCCCAATTCTCCTCGTCCAGGAGGTCGATAAATTGCCTCCCCTTGATCCGGTTCAAGGCCAGGTTGTGCGCCGTCCGGAAAATCCAACTGCGCGTCTGGTTGATCTGTTTGCCCTCGCTCAGGCAGCGGTACAACTGCAAAAAGGCCTCCTGCGTGATCTCTTCAGCCTCTTCCGGGCTTCCGAAGACCGCGATCAGATAGCGCAACACCGGGTCTCGCCATTGCTTGAAATAAACTGTGACCTCCTGTTCGAGACTCAACGTTTCCTGATTCGCTTCTGGCGCCACAGCCTCATGGCCAAGACGAGAAAACCCGGCCTCCTCGCACACCTCTCCCGTCCCCGCGCTGAACGCTTCATTCTGGTTACGATCAAATAGCATGTGATTGCGTTATGGACGCCAGCCCCCGGATAGGCAGACCTCCGTCGACCATTCTCGGCGAGTTCCTTCAACCGGCGCTGCCGCCAGTTCAGGCTGCGAGAATGGAGAATTCATTTTCAGTTGTTTGTAAGGCTCTACTGAATAGACAATCGAGAGGGGTCTTTTTTCGCCGTGCGCGAAAATATTTCTAAATCGGAACAACAAACATTGGTACAGATTCAACCACGGGGGACACGGGGCATCACGGGGAAAGACAATAAACTATAGCCATCCCCGTGATGCCCCGTGTCCCCCGTGGTTGAATCTGTGTACCAATGTTGGTTGGTTTGATTTAGTTTTTGGGGTCCACTACATCACTTACCTTCGTATGTGACACGATAGATGAAGCCTTTGTTGTCGTCGGAGATGTACAACGCTCCATCCACGCCGGTGATCAAGCCAGCCGGGCGTCCCAAAACCTGTCCATCTTTCATCCATCCGGTGACGAAGTCTTCCACGCCAGTCGGCTTGCCGTCTTTGAACACGACGCGCACGACGCTGCCGGGGATGCGCTCTTTGCGCGCGGTGGGCGAGGAGCCGTGCAGCGCGACGAACATCGCGCCGCGATAGGCAGCCGGGAACTTCTTGCCGGTGTAAAACCGCAAGTCGATCGGCGAGGAGTGCGGTTGCAAGGCCAACGCCGGCGGCGTGGCGTCCGCGGCCTTCAACGATCCTTTAGCTCCGGCCAGGTTTGAATTGGGCGTGTTGTTTTCGACGAAGTAGGGCCAGCCGTAATGTTTGCCATCTTCGATGCGGTTGATCTCGTCGGCGGGCTTCTCTTCGCCCATTTTGTCTTCGCCCATATCGTCGGCCCAGAGAGAGCCGGTCTTGGGATCCCAATCGAAACCGATGGCGTTGCGCAAGCCTTTGGCGAAAGGTCGCCCGCCTGCGCCGTCGGCGTTATAGACCATGATCGTCGTGCGGCGCGGGTCTTCATCTTCGCAAAGATTGCACGATGAACCGATGGCGACGTACATCTTGCCGTCTTTGCCGAAACCGATGGTGCGCGTCCAATGCGGGGTGGTGGAGACCGGCAGATCAACGACTTTCACCGGCGCTCCCTCGATCTTGCCGTTGGCGTATTTGACACGCAGCACCGTAGGATTGGTCGCGATGTATAGAAAGCCTTTATGAAAAGCCACGCTGTGCGGGCGCGCCAGGTTGCTTGCGACAATCTCCATCTTATCGGCCTTGCCGTCCTTGTCTCGGTCGGGCAAGGCGACGACATCGCCCTTCGATTGGCGCGCCACATAGAGCGCGCCGTCCGGGCTGACGGCCATCAGCCGCGCGTTGGTCACGTTGGAGGCGAAGACCGAAACTTTAAAACCTTCGGGGACTTTCAGGTCAGCGGGCGTCGCGGGCGCTTGGGGCGCTGTGTTTTGAGCTTGAACGGAAAGGCAGGCGACACAAATGAAACAGGCGGTCGCCGTGAGAAACGCGCGTCGGGCAGCGAAGCGAATCTTGTTCACCGGAACTTTTCTCCTTGAGATAGCAGATTGATTTTCGATCTGAATTGAAATGCGTGAGCGCGCAGCGTAGCAGTGATTTCGTGAGGACTCAATACCGGGCGTGAGGAGAACGATTGGCGCCAAACGCTCAGAGCAACCGCTCGACCAGTTCGCTCCACTCCTGGTCGAGCGTTTGGTCTGACGGGAATGATTCCTCCGCCTGGCGATACCAGTAACGCGCGTTCGATTCGTCGCCCTCCTTCCGATGCAGATAGGCATGGATGCGGGAGGCGATCTCCGTGTCGATATCCTGGACGATCTCGTGAGCGGCGTCCCAATCGCCGCGCTTGTCGCGCCAGAGCGCGGTCAAGTAAGGCGACAATCCTTCGGGAGGTTGCTGGCGCTTCAGGCTCGATTCAAATTGGTCGAAAGTCATAGCGGTTACGGACTGGCGAACGAGCAAAGGGAGAGAAAGCGGCAAATGGTGAGAAATCCGCCTCTCTCTCTCCCTTCGGGTGAACCTGATCTGATCCGAGAGATCAGGTCAGATGAAGACTACGGTTTGCGAATTCGGGATCTCGAATTTGGCTCGGCAGCGCGGGTTTGGGCAGAAGAGCATATCATCCACGCGAACCATGTAATCGCGCGCTTTCGCGAACTTGGCTCGGTCGAGATCGCTCGCGCCACGAGGTAATTCGTTCTTCCTTGAGCGCCGCAGCCATCGGATCTGGAATTCAGAAGTTTGACGGCACTTAGGGCAAGGATAAGTGGCCGTCTTGGTTTCCTGGCGTTCGTTGTAGAAATCTCTTTCGTCCATAGTGCGCGTAGTTTACACCCAAAACCCCCTTTAATCCCAAACCTCTTTCAGCTTCAGCGCAAAACCTTTTAACAATGGCTCGCCCGAAACGGACTCCGGATTATCCAGACATTCGACAGCCTTGTCGGGCCGGTAAACGTAAACTTTCTTTTCAGCCGGATCAATCAACCAGCCGAGTTGCGCGCCGTTTTCGATGTACTCTTCCATCTTGTCTTTCAAAGTGTCGAGCGAATCTGTAGGCGAGCGAAGTTCGACAACGAAGTCAGGACAGAGCGGAGGAAACTTCCTGCGCTCCTCGCCGGTCAACGCATTCCAGCGATCGAGTCTCACCCAGGAGAGATCGGGCGAGCGTTTTGCGCCATTTGGCAAGGTAAAACCGGTTGATGAATCAAACCCCTTTCCCGTCCCGCCTGCTTTCACCCAGTCCCTGAACTCCCCGGTTAAATCGAAATTACGTCCTCCAGTTTCTCCTTCGGTTGGCGGCATAACGATCACATCTCCTTCCTTGGTGCGCTCAATGCGCAGGTCCCGGTTGGCCTGACAGAACTCGAAGAAGTCATCATCATCCAGTTTGCGCAGCAAAGGTTTGAAATTTAGGATGACCGGCTGCGGCGTGGTCAAGACTTCGGCTGTTGCGACGCTCATTTGTGTTCCCCCCAATGAAATTAGGTTTTCTAGTGATCAGGCGCAGCGATTATAACAAAGCTTCAATGACTAACACTAAACCGGAAACCGCAGTCAAGCCGTTAAGGCCATCAAGGCGTCGCGTGAAAGGCGAAACGGAATGTGCTAGGCTTGCGCCCGCTTTTCCATCCCATCACTCATTTCGGAGACCGCAATGACCACAATCTATTTCTGGACGATTGTCGCGTACATGGTTTTTCTCATTGGCGTAGGCGCGCTGCGCAGCCGGAGCGTTGAAAATCAGGAGGATTTTTCGGTCGCGGGCCGCCAGCTTTCGACCTTCGTGTTGTTCGGCACGATGCTGGCCACGTGGATCGGGACAGGCTCGATCTTCGGCAACGCCGAAAAGACGTACCAAGCGGGCATCGCGGCCTGGATCATACCGATGGGCGGCTTGGCCGGCATCGTCGCGCTATCTTTCCTGGCCGCCAAGGCGCGGCGCATCGAGGCGATCACGGTGCAGGACATACTGGAACAGCGGTACAACAAATGGGCGCGCGTTTTCGGTGTGATCACGCTCGTGCTGACGGCGGTGACGATCGTTTCGTATCAGTATCGCGCGGCGGCGGCGGTGATTGATCTGGCGCTGCCCGACACCTTCAGTTACGAGACCGCGGTGATCATCGTCGCGGTCTTCATCATCATCTACACGGCGCTCGCCGGAATGTTCTCGGTCGCATACACCGACCTGGTGATGGGCGTGACGATGATCATCGGCGTCCTGGTTACGCTGCCGGTGCTCTGGAATAAAGCCGGCGGCTACGCGGGCATCGCCGCGAAACTTCCGGCCGATCACATGGCTTTCACCGGGCGATTCAGTCTGGTGGAGGCGTTGGGGTTGGTGCTGCCGATAGGCCTGCTCGTGCTCGGCGACGCGAATATGTACCAGCGGTTCTTCTCGGCGCGCAACGAAGGGATGGCGCGGCGGGCGACGATCTGGCTGCTCATCGGCGTGGCCTATATGGAGCTGATGATCATCTTCACGGCGTGGGTGGCTTCGGCGCTGGAATGGCAGGGTGGCGGCCTTGAGCGCCCGGCGCGCGTAATCGCTTACGTGGCGCGCGATCATATGCCGGTGGCGCTCGGCGCGCTGATGATGACGACGATTATGTCGGTGATCGTTTCGACGGCGATCTCGTACCTGCTGGTTCCGGCGACGGCTCTCGTGCGCGACATCTACCAGCGTTTCATCAATCCGAAAGCTGACGAGAAGAGCCTGGTCTGGCTGCTGCGCGGGATGGTGATCGCGCTGGGCGTCATCGCTTACGTGATTTCGACCTATGGGCAGGGCTTCCTCAATGTCGCGCTGCGGGCTTACACGATCTACGGGACCGGCGTGACGCCTTCACTGGTCGCGGCGCTGACCTGGAAACGCGCGACGGCGGCCGGCGCGGTGACTTCGATCGTCGCCGGGGTCGCGACGACATTGATCTGGGAATTCGGCGGGTACGGCGCAAGCACAGGCGTTGATCCGGTCATCCCGGCGATTACCCTATCGGTCATTTCGCTCATCGTGGTTTCATTTCTCACTCCGCCCCCGAGTCAGGAGCGACTGAAACCATTCTCCGGCTGACAGTACCGCGCGTGTGCGGCAAGTGGCCGTGGTGTGATTGACGCGGCTGGACACTCGCTCAAATCGTTTGTTACATTGCCCCTCCAGAATCGCGTCCCATAATTGCGCCCCGCAATTGCGCCTTAGAACTGCGCCCCGGAAATGTGTAAGCGGTCAACGAATCTATATCAAACCCGGTGATCATCAATGAAATTGAAGCCTCGCGATCTGATTTTTATAGCAATCGTAATCTTTGTCGTGGGCGGCCTGTGGTGGCTGTCAACCAGGAACAAAGCCAAAGCGATGCCGCCCAACCCGCCCGAACATCTGACCGCCAAATCGCGCGATGAGTGTTTGAAATGCCACCTTCCCGAAAAACTAGCCGAACTGGAGCTTCAACACAAACACCCCAACAAATGGCGCGACGAGCGTGTTGAGTGTACCCGCTGTCACAAGACGCCGCAGGAGGCCAACGCTCGAAATCTGAACACACGACAAATCACCGGCTATTTCATAACCAGAATAAACTGCAAATTTTTACAAAGAGAATTTGGCTATGGCTCAAGCAACATCAAAATCAAGCGTTAAACCCGAAACATACAAAAACTACATCGGCGGCCGCTGGGTCAAACCGGTGAGCGGCGCGATGATGGAAAACCGTAACCCGGCCGACGCGCGCGATATCGCCGGCCTCTTTCCGGCTTCAACCGCGGAAGACGTTGACGCCGCCGTGGCGGCCGCGCGCGAAGCCTTCCCAAGATGGAAAGCCACGCCCGCGCCGAAGCGCGCGGAGACGCTCTACCGTCTCGGTCAAATCCTGATCGAGCGCAAAGAGCAGTTCGCGCAGGATATGACGCGCGAGATGGGCAAAGTCCTGAAAGAGTCTCGCGGCGACGTGCAGGAAGCAATCGACATGACCTTTTACGCCGCGGGCGAAGGACGGCGACTGCACGGTTACACCACGCCTTCCGAATTGCCCGACAAGATGGCGATGTGCGTCAGGCAACCGATCGGCGTTTGCGCGCTGATTACGCCGTGGAATTTCCCGATGGCGATCCCGTCGTGGAAAATGATGCCCGCGCTGGTCTGCGGCAATACGCTCGTGATCAAGCCCGCCGAAGACACGCCGCTTTCAACGATCAATCTGGTCAAAGCCGCCGAAGAGGCCGGGATCCCGCCGGGTGTGATCAACATCGTGACGGGCGTGGGCGAAAACGCGGGCGCGCCGCTCGCCGCGCATCCCGGCGTGCGACTGATTTCGTTCACTGGCTCGACCGACACGGGCCGCATCGTCGCCGAAACCGCGGCGCGCGACGGCAAAATCTGCTCGCTCGAAATGGGTGGCAAAAACGTGATTATAGTGATGGAAGACGCCGACCTCGATCTGGCCGCGGAAGGCGCGATCTGGGGCGCGTTCGGGACTTCCGGCCAACGCTGCACCGCTTCATCGCGCATAGTCGTTCACAAACGCGTCTACAAAAAGTTCGTTGATAAACTGACCGAACGCGCAAAGCCCTTGCGAATCGGCAATGGGTTGAACAGGAACGTGGAGGTCGGGCCGGTCATCAATGAAGACGCGGTCGAAAAGATTCTTTATTACATCGAAGTCGGTAAGAACGAAGATGGCGCGACGCTGCATCTGGGCGGCAATCGTGTGGACAAAGGTGAATATCGCCACGGCTATTTCATCGAGCCGACGATCTTCACCGACGTCGCGCCGCGGATGCGCGTCGCGCAGGAAGAGATCTTCGGCCCCGTCGTGAGCGTCATTCCCTGCCGCGACCTGGATGAGGCGATTGAAATCGGCAACGGCGTGAAATACGGATTGTCGTCTTCGATCTACACGCAGGACGTCAACCGCGCGTTCCGGGCGATGGAGGCGATGAACACCGGAATCTTCTACGTCAATTCGTCCACCATCGGCGCCGAAGTCCATCTGCCGTTCGGCGGGACAAAGGCCACGGGCAACGGCCACCGCGAAGGAGCGATGGCTTCGTCGCTGGATATTTTCTCGGAGTGGAAGGCGATCTACGTTGATTACAGTGGCAAGCTGCAGAAAGCGCAGATAGATGAGTTCAAGATCGCCGGCTCGTGACCGGAGGTAAGAGAGAGTACGGAAAAGACGGAAATAACGGAACAAACTGAAAAGAACCGAAAAAACGTCTTTCCGTTTGTTCCGTTATTTCCGTCTTTTCCGTATTCTCTCCCGACCATTTCACTAACCCATCGTTTGAAAAACGAGCGGAGGTTCTATGTCCAAAACCTGGGTAATCGTTCTTTCGATCATCGGCGGGCTGTTTCTTCTGGCGATTATCGCCGGCGGCGGCATTGTCTACTGGGTCTACCAGAACAAGGACAAGTGGGTTCAATCCGCAGAACGGCTCGGGAAAGAGGCCAAGGAGTTCGGCGCGAAGACCAATAACGAAGGCTGTTTGAAAGAGGCCCTGACGCGCCACAAACGTGATAAATCCTTTACGGGACAGGTCTCGACCCAGATTTTTCTGAGCGCCTGCCTGCGGGAGAGCGAGCCTTCGCCGGGATTCTGCGACGGCGTTCCGTCGAAGGGTGAGATAATGAAGTCGATCAACTGGACGCTGAAGAAATGCTCCGACGCAGGCATGCAAAACGATCAGACGTGTCAGCGGATATTCAACGCCGTCCAGGAATATTGTCACCGGAGCGCACAATAGCCGATAAACCAAGCGCCAACCGTCGCCTCGCGCGGCGGAAATGGAGAAATGGAGAAAACGCAGTGATCATAGGTTTACCAAAAGAGATAAAAGACAACGAATATCGCGTCGGTCTGACCCCGGCCGGAGTAAAGACCCTGAGCGATTACGGACACACGGTCCTGGTCGAAATGAGAGCCGGGGATGGGAGCGGCATCGGCGACGATGAATACAGCGCGGCCAACGGACGGATCGTTGAAACAGCCGACGAGGTCTGGCAACGCGCCGAGATGATCGTCAAGGTCAAAGAGCCTGTCGGCCCCGAATACAAACGGATGCGCGAAGGGCAAATACTCTTCACTTACCTGCACCTCGCGCCCGACCGGAAGCTCACGCAGGCGATGCTCGAATCCAAAATCACGGGTGTGGCTTACGAAACGATCACCAACGACGAAGGCCATCTGCCCCTGTTGACGCCGATGTCGGAGGTCGCGGGACGCATGGCCGTGCAGGTCGGCGCGCATTACCTGCAAAGACCCGAAGGCGGGCGAGGAGTGCTGATGGGCGGCGTTCCGGGCGTGCTGCCCGCGAAAGTCGTGATCGTCGGCGGAGGCGTGGTCGGCATCAACTCCATAAAGATGGCTGTGGGCCTGGGCGCCAATGTGACGGTGCTGGACAAAAACCTGGAACGGTTGCGTTATCTCGACGACATCTTCGGCGCGAAGATCAGGACATTGGTGTCGAACCCCTATACCGTTCAGGACGCGTGCGCGAACGCTGACTTGGTGATCGGCGCGGTGCTGATTCCGGGCGCGAGCGCGCCGATGCTGGTCACGCGCGATATGCTCAAGACCATGCACAAAGGCGCGGTGATTGTTGACGTGGCGGTCGATCAGGGCGGGTGCATTGAAACCACCAAACCGACCACGCACAGCGACCCGACATTCTACGTTGACGATGTGCTACATTACTGCGTCGCGAATATGCCCGGCGCGGTCCCGCGCACTTCGACTTTTGCGTTGACTAATGCGACGCTCCCCATTGCGGTGAAGTTGGCGAACAAAGGCTTCAAGGACGCGATTGCGAAGGATGGGCATTTGAAGGAGGGCGTTAACACGTACGCTGGGCATATCACTTATGAGGCCGTAGCTGAATCACAGGGGTTAGCGTACAAGCCGATTGATGAATTGATCTGATGTCAAACATCTCTCACACTTCGTTCCCGCCGACTTATGGCAAAATATTTCTTGAGAAGCAGATTGAATGGCAAAAGGAATAAAAATCATTGGCGTCGAGCCTGATTCGCTTGCCGCCGAACTGGAGATGGAGATCGGTGACCGCGTCTGGACGATCAACGGACGCCGCGTGCGCGACGCGCTCGACTTCAAGTTTCTGACATCAGGAGAAGAGGACCTCACGCTCGAAGTCGTTCGCCAGGACGGCGAAGAATGGCAAATCGAAGTTGAAAAGGACGAGAGCGAATCGTGGGGCATTGATTTCGAACCGATGACGCCGCGCCAGTGCGGCAACGACTGCGTCTTCTGCTTCATTCAGCAGAATCCCGAAGGCTCGCGCCCAAGTTTGTGGGTGCGCGATGAGGACATCCGGTTCTCGTTTATGTACGGCAACTATTCGACGCTGACGACGATCACCAAGCCCGAGATCGAGCGGGTGATCGAACAACGCCTCTCGCCGCAATACGTCTCGGTTCACACAACCGATCCTGAGCTTCGCGCGTATATGCTCGGCGTCAACAAGAAGATTGATGTCATCGCGCAGATGAAAAACTTCATCGAACACGGCATCGAAATCCACGCGCAGATCGTGCTCTGCCCGACGATCAACGACGGCGCCCATTTGAAGAAGACCATTTATGATCTGGCCGAACTGCATCCCGGAGTGGTTTCGACCGCAATCGTGCCGCTGGGCGTCACCGACAAACACAAATACCGAGACAGGCTGACGCCGGTGACCGATGATTTCTGCCGGGAGATCATTGATCTGGTCACGCCGATCCAGCAGCGTCTGAAGCGAAAGTTGGGAACCGTCTTTGCTTTTCTCGGCGATGAGTTTTACATTCGCGCTGGCCGCAAAGTTCCCCACAAATCACATTACCGAATCGTGCGCGGCCGGGCGGCGGAAGATGACGAATATCCGCAGATCGAAGACGGCGTGGGAATGGCGCGGCAATTCTTGGACGCGCACGCCAAACGGATGAAACAGCTCGAAAAGATGCGGCTGCGCGGCGAATTCACCGAGGCGCAGGCAAGGAAGATTTACGGCGCGTTGGCGACTGGTTTGATCTTTTATCCGACGCTCAAAGAAGCCGTCGAAGAGCTGAACCAACGATTCGGAACCCGTCTACGCGTGGCTCCGGTTGAAAGTATCTTCTTCGGCCAGGGAGTCACCGTCGCGGGACTGCTGTCGGGCGTTGATTTTTTGAACGCGCGCGATAAATTCCGCGGCGAGTTTTTGATGATCCCGCCGCACAGCTACCGGGAATACGACCGGAGATTTTTGGATGGGATGACAGTTGGCGAATTGACGTCGGAACTGGTGTTGCCCATCAAACGCAGTTGGAATGAGGTCCTGGGATTGAATGAGCGTCAACAGGTTCACAGGACTGTTTTGTCGCACGATTACGGCTCGGTAACATCTATCTCCGTATGACCGAAATGCACTTCGAAGAAGCTCTCCAACCCGTCATTGTCGACATTGATAAATTTCTACAGGCGGCCGTGACCGAAGTCGGTCAACGCCTGGCGGTTGACCGTTGCAACGTGATCACGCCGTCGCCGGACGGAGGGTTTCGCGTCAGCCACGAATACCTGGGTAATGACAAACTCACGCCGGGACTCGGTCTCAACATCCCGACGACTCTGGTTCCGATAGAAACGATCAAACGGTATTTGCCCGACGCGCGTCATTTCTCGATTGACGACATTCATTCGGCGAGCATTCCGTTGTGGGTGCGGACGACGTTGCAATTGATCGGAACGCGTTCGGTGCTGGTCGCCCCATTCGTCTTTCGTGATGAGTTGCTCGGCGTGATGGGTCTGCATTATTGCCATCAGCCGCACCATTGGACAGAGACCGAGGTGAAGTTGGTCGAATGGCTGGCCGGCCAGGTCTCCATCGGATTGCAATACGCGCGGCTCTATCACGAAAAAGAGAAGGAGGTGGAGATTACCAAGTTGATGCTCGAAATTTCAAACGACATCAACACCCGGACCGATTTCAACGAGATCACCGATTTCGTGATTGACCGCGCGCTTGAACTCCTCAAGGCCGATTACGGTTGTATAGCGATTCTGGATAATCAGGGCGAATACCTGCACTTCGACGAATTGCGCGCTCGTCGCGGCTTCGACTTGCGAAAATCGGTCGAACAGAAATACCGCGAAGCCCGGACGCTGCGCCTGCCCGATCATCTGGCGGTGAGCGAACTGCTCAACGAAGGGCGCACGCTCAAACTCGAAAACGCGCGACAGGCGCCAATCGCGCGGTATCTGTTCACTCACGTCGTCAAAGGCAAATCGGCCCTGGTGGCTCCGATCACCATTAAAGAAAAAGTTCTGGGCATCATTGCGCTGGTCTGGAGCAATGAATCGGCGAGTTTCACCGATTACGACGTGCAGGTGCTCAACGGCATTTCGAGCCAAGTCGCGATCGCGCTCGAAAAGGACCGCCTGGCGGCCGAAGTCATCAGGCTCAAACGGGAATTGAACGACGCTCGCGCGGGCGAACGGATTATCGGTTCGTCACACAAGATCCGCCGCGCGATCGAGATGGCCCTCTCGGTGGCCGACAGCAATACGACCGTATTGCTGCAAGGCGAATCGGGCACGGGCAAGGAGTTGATCACCAGCCTGATTCAGTTCAATTCACGCCGCGCCGCGCGCCAATTCATCAAGATCAACTGCGGCGCAATCCCTCAGGCGTTGCTCGAAACCGAGTTGTTCGGCCACGAACGCGGCGCTTTCACCGACGCCCGCTCGCGCCGCACGGGTAAGTTCGAGGAGGCCAACGGCGGCACGCTCTTCCTGGACGAGATCGGCGAGATGAGCCTGGCCGCGCAGGTCTCCCTGCTCCGCGTGCTGCAGGACGGCGAATTCACGCGCGTCGGCGGCAATGAAGTGATCAAAACAGACGTTCGCGTAATCGCGGCCACGAACAAAGACCTCGAAAAAGAGATCGAGGAAGGCCGGTTCCGTCGTGACTTGTTCTACCGTTTGAACGTCTATCCGATAGTGCTGCCGTCATTGCGCGAGCGGAGCGAGGACATCGAGCGATTGGTCGCTTATTTCGTCGAACGTTTTCAGCAGAAAAGCGGGAAGAGAGTGGCTGGGATTTCGGATCGCGCGTTGCGCATTCTGAAAAGCTATTCCTGGCCGGGCAATGTGCGAGAGCTGGAAAATTGCATGGAGCGAGCCGTGATCGTCGCCGCGGGGCGAATGATCACCGAAAAAGATCTGCCTGAAGCGATCCGCGCCCACGCTTCGCCGGATCAGATCAGCAACGTGGAGCTGTCCATTCCGATGAGCATGGACGAAGTTGAACGGATAATGATCACCAGGACGCTTGTCTACACCAATGGCGACAAGGCGAAAGCAGCGCGGTTGCTGGACATCGGACGTAAAACGCTATATCGCAAACTTGAACAGTACAAGAAGCAATGAAATGAGAATGGTTGACATCCATCTGTTTTCACCTCACACTCCATCGCGTCTCAAGTCTACCCGTCACATTGAGACTGATTTAATTTTACGGCTCCCAAACAAACAGCATCCCCCTTGTATAATCAACCATCGAAGCGCGCGTTTTGCGATACAACCATTTGACGTCAATCCGGCGTTCGGCGCAAAGAGCCGGCGTTGATGGAACTTTTCTTGCATACCATCGCGCAAGAATGTTCGTATGTGTCGTTCAGAGCGTAGTCGGCTGGAGGGTGTTATCTTGATTTTGACCGGAGCGAAGATTAGTATTCGCCGCTAGAGGTGAGGCTGGAATGAAAATCTGTCCAAAATGTCAACAACAATTCCCGAATGGTTTTCAGTATTGCCCTAAC
>Ga0187894_10002317_pt1 | contig 22924 bp, 23 predicted proteins | sample GBC1701081metaG_FD_136650 | JGI IMG/M metagenome (GOLD analysis project Ga0187894, IMG submission 136650) | White microbial mat communities from a lava cave in the Kipuka Kanohina Cave System on the Island of Hawaii, USA - GBC170108-1 metaG ... | reverse complement strand
CCCTGAGGCTGGGATGAGCCCTGAGGCTGGGATGAGCCCTGAGGCTGGGATGAGCCCTGAGGCTGGGATGAGCCCTGAGGCTGGGATGAGTATCGAGCGGCTCGCTGAGCGGAGCGCCACCACGACCCGCAACATCCGCAACTACCAGACGCTCGGCCTGCTGCCCAAGCCGACCATGTCCGGCCGGGTGGGCCTCTACGGCGAAGGTCACCTTGCCCGTCTGCGCCTCATCGATCAGCTGCAGGAGCACGGCTTCGCGCTGGCCGGGATCGGCAAACTTCTGGCCGCCTGGGAAGAAGGCCGCACGCTCGGGGACCTTCTCGGTTTCGAGGCGGCGTTGACCGCACCGTGGATCGAAGAGTTGCCCGAGCTGATTTCGATCGAGGACGCGGTGGCGGCCTATCCCGAGTCCATCCAGGAACCCGCCCTGGTGGCGAGGGCTATCGAAGTGGGTCTGATTTCCTTTGAGGGCGAAAGGGTGCGGGTGGCCAGTCCCCGCTTGTTCCAAATCGGTGCCCAGCTCGCCCGCTCGGGCGTACCTCTGGCCGCCATCCTCGACGAGCTGGACACACTGCGAACCGAGCTCGACGCCATCGCCACACGGTTCGTGGCGATGTTCGATCGTTACCAGTGGCAGCCCTTCGCCGATGCCGGCATGCCGGCCGAGGCAGTGGGCGACGTGGCCGATGCCTTGCGTCGCATGCGCCCTCTGGCCCAGGCGACCGTTGAGGTTCTGTTGGCGCAGGCCATGGCCCGCCGATCCGCCGACAACACGGCGCTGCGCTCGGCCCTCGGATTCATTCGGCCCGACGCGCCAACGCGTTCGGAGGCCTCCGCTTCGACTTCCCATGTTCCGCTACCTGCCGAACCTCAGCGACCTGGCGAATACCAGTCATCAACAAAGGAGAGAACAGCATGACCACTTCCGGGGTACTCGCCGTCTCCGCCAACATCGTGGCGGACCAGTGGCTCTACGTGGTCTTTCTCTTGGTCGTCTATGCCGTCGTGTCCCTTGTGCTGCTTGTGGTGGGCGATCCGGGAGAGGAGACCAACAAGTTCCGCATGGCCGTTCACCGGGTGTCGAGCGCCCTCGAAACCGGCACCGGTTATCCCGGGTGGGCCATGGCGGGCGTGCTCAGCGGGCTGGTCATGCTGGGCATGGCCGCCCTTGGCCTTTACTGGGATGTGGCTTGGCACATCGACCTCGGGCGCGATGTCCAGCTGTTCACCCCGTCGCACACCATGATCGTGATCGGACTCGGGGGCCTGACCTTCGCTGCTGCGGTAACGGTGGTCTTCGCCACGGTGGCGAGGGCTGATGTGGGCTTCCGCCTGTCCGGGCTGCACGTGCCATGGTCGGCGCTCAGCCTCGCTTCGCTTGGTCTCGGAGGCTTGGTTGCGTTTCCCATCGACGCTCTGTGGCACGAGTTCTACGGGATCGACGTCACCCTGTGGAGTCCCAGCCACCTGATGCTGGTCGGCGGAGGATCTCTGGCGACCATCTCGGTCTGGCTGATGTTCGCCGAGGCACGCCATCAGGCTCAGCCCAAGTGGCTGGGCAAGCTGATCCAGATCACTGTAGCCGGCGCCCTCCTCGTCGGGATGAGCGCTTTTCAGGGCGAGTTCGACTTCGGCGTACCCCAGTTCCAGCTTCTGTACTGGCCCCTGCTGGTGGTGTTGGCGGCCGGCTTCGCCCTGGTGACCACCCGTTTAGCTCTCGGTGGTGGTGGAGCCCTGGCCACCGTGGCCATGTTCTTGTTTCTTCGCACGATCTTCAGCCTGGTGGTCTCGGGGGCTCTGAATCACACCTTTCCCCGGTTCCCGCTCTACATTGTCGCCGCCTTGGCCGTGGAGGCCTCTGCCGCAGTCCTGGGAACCAGGCGACCTCTGCGTTTCGCCGTGGGCGCAGGCCTGGCAGTGTCAACCCTTGGTCTCGCCGCCGAGGTGCTCTTTGCCGACGCCTCCGGATGGTTCTCAACCACCTCAGCCTTGCTGCCCAAGATCGCGCTGCTCGCTCCGGTGGCGGCTGTGGCCGCAGCGGTGTTGGGCGCCGGTCTGGCTCGGTCGTTCACCGACAAGAAGGTATCGAGGGGCGCCATGGCGGGTGCAGGGGTGGCGCTCTTGGCCACCCTCGTCTACCCGCAGCCCCGCAACGTCGGGCCGGTCGACGCGGTGATCCGCCTCCAGCCGGTGGGAGACCGGGCGCTGGTGGAGGTTGCGCTGACCCCGCCCGACGCTGCAGAGCGTGCCGCCGGCTTCGCCGTCGTGGCGTGGCAGGGAGGAGGAAGGGTCTCCGCGGAGCTGAACAAGGTGGGCGAAGGACGTTACGTGTCCTCGAAGCCTCTGCCCATCACCGGATCGTGGAAGACGATGGTCGGGCTGTTTCGGGGTGATCAGGTGATGGCTGCTCCTGTGTACCTGCCCGCCGACCCGGCATTCGGTGCTCCCGCCATCCCCGCCCTGGCCGAGCGACAGACATCGTTCGTCCGCAACACCAAGCTCTTCCTGCGGGAAACCAAGCCGGGGCCGGCCTGGCCGGCCATTGTCGGCTACTCCGGCCTGAGCGGCGTCACTGCAGTCTGGATCGGGCTGTTCGTACTGGCGGTGGTTCGGATGGAGAAGCAACGCGAGAGTGCCTCGGATGCGCCCCCGACATTGGGTGCATCGCCCATCGGTCGGGCTTCGGCGGCCGCAGCGGGTCGGCAAAGCTGGCGCCTGGCCGGTGCCGGAGACGGCCCCGAGATATACAGCCGTTGATGCCAACCGGAGCATCCGACGATGTCGAACTTCTGCTCGCCCACGGCGGCGGTGGCGGCCTTGCCGCCGAGATTGGGTTGGTGCTGTTGCCTCTGCTGCTTTTGTGGGTGTTCGCCCGTTGGAATCGACGCCAGATGGCTGAAAAATCGGCCCGAGCCGCAGGTGACGATGATGTCTCGCCCTTAGGGCAGGGGTTTGGAGCTTTCGGTCGAGAGGCGGGTCCTGGGTCTCCGCACCTGGAGCCCGACGGCCACGGCCAACCAGATGAGCGCCACCAGAATGGTTAATCCCCGCCCGTAGTTCACGGGCAATGCACTCGGGTTGGTATCGGCCCGTCCGTAGCCCCGCACGAAGGGCCAGGCATAGAGCGCGATCACCGCCGATGCGAACAGACCGGCCTGAACGGCGGCGCGCGCCCAGCCTGGGACGTACCGGGCGATGGCCCATCCCAGCAAGAACACCGCCGGGGCGAGCAGCGCGTCGTGGAACAAGGCCGACCCAACCAAGAGTCGTCCCACGGCCAGGGGAGAGGCAGCCGCCCGCTCATCGATCAACCCTCGAATACCGAAAGCCATCGCAGCGCCCCCGATGACGAGCCCACCCCAAAAGATGGGACGGTTCATTTCGGGCTCGGCCCGGCTTTCGGCGGCATCTGCGGCGGTATCGCTCACAGCACCTCCAATCGCGTGACCCACTTGGTGCACATGACGCCGGGCCGGTTGGGCCCGATCAGCCTCATGGGATAGCCGTGGTCGTCATCGAGGGTTTCACCGTTCAACTTGAGGGCCAGGAGTGTGTCGCGATCCGCGGCTTGAAGTCGGTTCAATCGGGATTGACGGTAGAGGCCGTCGCGCTCCACCGAGTACACCATGGCCTCGGCGTCGGGCGCCGCCCCGGCGGCAGCCAGCACGTCTCTGATCCTCACGCCGGTCCACGATGCCGATGCGCTCCACCCCTCTACGCAGGCGATGGGCAACGTGGCTGAGTGCTGGGCCATGGCCTGAACCTCACCGATGGTGAGGCGCAGCGTGGTGTCCACTTTGCCGTCCACGACCAGCTGCCAGGCGGGGTTGGCAATCGCCTCGGTCACCCCTGCCTCCACCGCCGAGCGGTTGACAGGAAGACCCTGAGGGCCGACGTCCGGCAGCCTGGGGGCCAGCAGGCCGATACCGGCCAGAGGCCGCAGCGTCTGGCCCGAGGTGGTGACTACGATCCCGGCCGCAGTGGCGAACGCGGTGGCGATGAAGCCTCGGCGTCCAAGGCCCCCCTTCAAGCCGGCCGACTGAGACCTGGACCCCACGAGGGCTTCTCCTTCGTTGGCGTCGGAGTCCTCGGGGGCGTCGGAGTCCTCGGGGGCGTCGGGGGCTTCATTGAGGTCCGGGCTGCGGCGCGACAGCGACCGGCGAATGGTGGTCACCTTGGCGCCCACGTGGATTATCAGCGACCCGATGGTTATCCACGCCACCCAGTAGTGGGCCACGGTAAAGAAGAACGGCATGGGCCGGTACCACCGGGCCACGTTGATGGCCCCTGTGAACAGCATGAAGAGGCTGCCACCCACGAGGGGCAACAGGGTCACCCGCTCGGCGAAGTGAGTCACGTTGCGCACCACCGGGCGGGTCCAGAAATGGGGATAGACCGACCACAGTTTGGCGAATAGGAGGGGTATCGAAGCCGTTCCGGTGGCGATGTGGAGTCCCTGGCTGACGCGATAGAACCCGGCAGGACGGGCCGGCCAGGTAATCCAGGACGGGGGTCGCTGGAGCGTGTGGGAGATCAGGCCGGTGAGAAAGCAGATGCCAAATGTGACCCCCAGAGACAGGCCCAGGATGGCGGCGACCCGGGGCCGGTGCAGGTCACTGTTGAACGACTCCGGCGTCGGGGCCAGCTTCATCTTGAATTCATTTCGAACGGTTGCCCTCCGTCGAGCTTCTGGTAAGTCGATTGATCGGGTGGGAATTTCATGGTCGTCAGGCAGGCGGCGAAGAGACTGGTTGGCGCCTCGGCAGCGACCGCCCAGGCGTCTTCGATGGTGTCGACGTCTCGATAGGTCGCCAATTCGGTGGTGCGCAGGCCGAGGTCGACCAACCGATGGAGTTGGACGGCGAGGGTGTTGCGATGGCTCATGGGTACCCCCTCGAATACCCGGGGATCGGGCCTTTGCAGGCCTATGACCCAGTAGCCGCCGTCGGTGGCCGGCCCGATCACAGCGTCGGTGCCGGGGGCCGAAAGAGCCACCGAGGCTTTCTGCAGCGCGGCCGGAGTCAGCTGCGGCGTGTCGGCGCCGATGGCCATGGCGGGGCCAGTTCCGTAGCGGGCTTCGGCGTCGGTGAAGGCGGCAGCGAGCCTCTCGGCCAGCCCCCGCCCCCGCTGCACGATCACGTCGATCCCGGTGCCCAGCCAAGGTCCGGGGTCACCGTCGAGGGCTACCGCCCGCCAACGGGCCGGCGTCATTGCCACCATCGCCAGCGTGTCGGCCAGGCACGCCTGGGCCAGTGCAGCGGCCTGGTCGGGCGTGGCAGGGGGGCAGAGCCGGGTCTTGACCAGGCCGGGTACGGGTGCTTTGGCCATGATCAAGATCCCCGCTCGGGTCGGGGCTCCCTCTGACGCCAAAGGGAAATCGGAAATCACGGTCGGACGCCGGCGTCGCGTAGCACCGCGCTCATGTCTCTAATGGCGCGGGCGGTTCCCAATGCGGTGCCGGTGACCTTGGACCGACCGGCGCGGCCTCCCATGACGACGGCAACGCCGGTTATCCGCCATCCGGCCGCGGCGGCCTTGACCACCATTTCGAGGGGATAACCCGAGCGCCGGTCGGCCAGGTCGAGACCCAGTAGTCCATCGCGTCGAGCCGCTCGCATAGGACCGAGGTCGTTCAGGCGGGTGCCGGTACGGCGGCGCAACTCCAGGGCCAGCACCCGATTGGCGAGCCGGGCATGAACGGGCCAGGCGCCGGGAGTAGGAATCCTTTCCCCAAGGCACAAGTCCGCAGAGTCGTCCTCGACCGGTCTGGTCACCTTGGGCAGGTCGGTGGGGTCGAACGAGGCGTCGCAGTCCATGAAGCAAACCACCTCCGACGTCGCGGCGATCAGCCCGGCGTGACAGGCGGCTCCGAATCCTTGGGGCGAGGCCTCGACGACCTGAACACCCCGGGAGCGGGCGATAGCGGCCGAGGAGTCGACGGATCCGTTGTCGACCACGATCGGCTGGTACCCCGACGGCATCCGTTCCAATACCCAGGGCAGGGCTTCGGCCTCGTTGAGGACTGGTAGCACGACGTCGATCACTGCGGCGACGCTAAGCGAACCTGACGCCCCGCCGGGTTCAAGGGTCTGCTTAGGGCTCGGCACTTGTGCCGCCAGGGGCCGGTTAACTCCATTTGCAGCGCGTCGTGCCAGGCTCTTTGTCGATGGCGACTTCTATTTGGCAGGCCACAGTTTGAGGCGGTCCGGCCCGTTGGCCCTGGTTACGGGAGGAGCCGGGTTCATCGGATCCCATGTGGCCGCAGCGTTGGTGGCCGACGGGTGGCGGGTGCGAGTGGTTGACCGGGCCCCGCCCACCCAGCCGGCGCCGGGGGTGGATTTCGTTCTCGGCGACATCACCCATCCAACGACGGCCGCCGCCGTGGTGGACGGGGTGGATTCGGTTAGTCACCACGCGGCCAAGGTGGGCTTGGAGGCGGGGGTGGCGGACATGGTCGACTATGTGCACCATAACGACCTCGGCACGGCCACCCTGTTGAGTGCCCTAGGTCAACGCTCGTTTACTGGGAGACTGGTCCTGGCCAGCAGCATGGTGGTTTACGGCGAGGGCCGCTACCGGTGTGAGGACCATGGTCGGGTGCATCCCGGTCCCCGGTCGGCACAGCGAATGGAAGCCGGTCAGTTCGAGCCCCCCTGTCCCCAATGTGGATCCGACCTGGTGAGTGAGGTCATAGACGAAGACGGTGCCATCGATCCTCGCAACATCTACGCCGCCACAAAACTGCATCAGGAGCATCTGTGCGCCACTTTCGCCCGCCAGAGCGGCTCGTCGCTGATCTTGCTGCGCTACCACAACGTCTATGGCCCCGGAATGCCTCGTGACACCCCTTACGCAGGGGTCGCGGCCATTTTTGCCAGCGCCGTGCGCCGGGGAGAGGCGGCCCGGGTCTTCGAGGACGGGTCGCAGCGGCGGGATTTCGTCCACGTGAGCGATGTGGCCCGGGCCAACGTGGCCGCCATGGGAGCCGCCCCTGGGGTGGACGGTCCATTCAACATTGCCAGTGGGTCGGCTGCGACCGTGCTGGACATGGCACGCGCGGTGTGGACAGCTATGGCCACGGCCGGCAATCCGCCCGAGGTGACGGGCGAATTTCGTCTCGGCGACGTTCGCCACATCGTCGCCTCACCCGAGCGGGCAGCCCGGGACCTGGGTTTCAGGGCCCAGGTGACCTTGGACGATGGCATCGCCGGGTTGGGCGAGGAGCTGGCAGGCGACGCCGTGACCGGCACCGGCCCTTGATGTCCCGAGCTTTTAGTGTCGGGAGTTATCTGAAGTCGGAGGCGGCCTGATGTCCGAAGGGGAACAGCCTGACGCAGGGGCCTCCCAATTAGGCGCCTCTCAACCCGAAGCGCGGATGCGGATCGGCGTTTTCAGCGTCCTGCCCTCGATGGTTACCGCCGCGCTGAGCGTAGGTCCGCTCCGACGGGCGCAGGCCGCCGGATTGGTGGTTATCGATGTCCACGACGTGCGAGATTACGCCCATGATCGCCACCGTTCGGTGGACGATTCCCCCTTTGGCGGCGGTGCGGGAATGGTTTTGAGTGCAGCACCCCTGTTCGCGGCCGTCGAGGCGGTCGCCCCGCCCCGACCGTTGTGGTTGTTGGGCCCCGGAGGCCGCCGCTTCGACCAGGCGATGGCGGCCGAAATGGCCGTCATTGGAGGTTTCTCGTTGGTGTGCGGCCGCTACGAGGGGGTGGACGACCGGGTGCGGCGTCATCTCTGCGAGGGCGAGTTATCCATCGGTGATTTTGTCCTGGCCGGCGGTGAGGCGGCGGCCGTGGTGGTGATCGAGGCGGTCACCCGACTGGTGCCTGGCGTCATGGGCAACGACGCTTCGGCGGCAGAGGAATCCTTCTGCGATGGCCTGTTGGAATATCCCCAATACACCCGGCCGGCGGTGTTTCGGGAGTTCGCTGTGCCCGAAGTGTTGTTGTCCGGCGACCACGCCCGGGTGAGGCGCTGGCGACGCGCCCAGGCCCTTTCCCGGACCATGGCCGATCGCCCCGACTTGATCGAGGCAAGGGGGGGCCTAAGTTTCGCCGAGGCGGCGCTGCTGGAGGAATGGCCCCCAAGCGACTAGCCTGGCCGAGCCCCACCCGCCTCTCTTGCAGGAGTTGTCGCGCCCATGCAGCCCACCGACATCGTCGACCGCCAGAATCTTCGCACCGACATCCCTTCGTTCTCGCCGGGTGACACCGTCAAGGTGCATGTTCGAGTCGTGGAGGGCACCCGCGAGCGGGTTCAGGTCTTCCAGGGTGCCGTAATCCGTCGCCAGGGCGCCGGGGTGCGTGAAAGCTTCACCGTCCGCAAGGTGAGCTTCGGCGTAGGGGTCGAGCGGACTTTCCCGGTCCATGCGCCGATTTTGGCGCAGATCGAAGTGGTTTCTCTGGGCGATGTAAGGCGCGCCAAGCTCTACTACCTACGCGACCGTACCGGAAAAGCCGCCAAGATCAAGGAGCGCCGTACCCCTCGGGGCTAGCCGGGTCGGGGTTCGCGCTTAGACCCGTACAATGACCGCGATGAGCGAAGAGGACCTCGAGCGCTACGAGACCGAGATGGAACTGGCGCTCTACAAAGAGTACCGAGACGTCCTTGCTCTGTTCACCTACGTAGTAGAAACCGAGCGCCGATTCTATTTGGCCAATTCAGTGGATATGCAGCTCAAGGAATGCGAAGGCCGCAGCCATCTGGAACTGGAGATGAAGGACGCCTGGGTCTGGGACATCTACCGGCCAGGTCCCGCGCGCTTCGTTGCGTCGGTCCGGGTGGTTACCTTCAAAGATGTCAACGTGGAACAGGTCCGTCGCGATGAAGATGAAGAGGGCGCCATGAGCGATTCTGCCGGTGTGTCGTCTCCGGGTGACGAACTTCCGTAGAGGTGACCAAGGCCCGAAACCACCTGGGGGCCTGGGGCGAGGCGCTGGTAGCCGACTGGTATCTCAGCCAGGGCTTCGAGGTACTGGCTCGAAATTGGCGAGGCGCCGCCGGGGAACTGGATCTGGTGGTGCGCCGGGGTTCGACCGTGGTGTTCTGTGAGGTCAAGACCCGCAGCACCACCGCCTTCGGCACTCCGGCCGAGGCCGTAAGTAAGGCCAAGCAGGCCCGGCTTCGTACGCTGGCCCTGGCATGGTTGGCCGAAGCCCAACCCCGCGTCGCCGAGCTCCGCTTCGACGTGGGCTGTGTGTTGGCAGGCGAGGTAGACGTGATCGAGGCGGCCTTTTAGAAGCCGCACTCTTCCTGTTCGATATCGGCCAATTGGTCGAGGCGGGCCTGGTGGCGACCTCCCTCGAAGTCGGTGCTCAAGAACAGGTCCACGATCAACAGGGCAAACGCATCCGCCAGTACCCGGGCCCCCAAGGCCAGCACGTTGGCGTTGTTGTGCTGGCGGGCCAGCCGGGCGGTGAACTCGTCGAGGCAAAGGGCGGCCCGGACGCCGTGGACCTTGTTGGCGGCGATGGCCTCGCCCTGGCCGCTACCCCCCATGACGATTCCAACCTGGGCGTCGCCTCGAACCACGGCCCGCCCGGCCTCGGCGCAAAAGCGGGGGTAGTCAACGGACGCTTCGGAGTCGGTGCCTAGGTCCATGACGTCATGGCCGGCAGCCACTAGATGAGCGGTAACAACGGCCTTCAAGCGGTAGCCGGCGTGGTCGGCGGCGATGGCGATCTTCATCAGATTCCTCCCAGGAATGCCCACAGCAAAAGGACGGTTACGGCCACGAGCCCGGCCGCTACGAACAGGCGATCACTGCGGCGTCGGGCCTGGGCCTTGGCCGGCGGAGGGCGGCGCCCACCGTAGGGATTGAAGCCCACGGCTGCATTCTGTCCCGTGGCTTGTCACCGCAGCGATTCGACATGAAATGCCGAAATGAATGTCATAGCCCCCGATTAGGTTCGCTTTGGTTCGAGCGGTCGAGTCATGGCCCTCCTGAGTGGCTGTTATCCATTGGGAGAAACTCATGATCGCTGCTGTTCCCTCTGCAACCCTCCTCGGCGTCGACGGCCGCCCAGTTGTGGTCGAGGTCCATGTCATGAAAGCGCTGCCGGGCTTCAATGTGGTCGGCCTTCCCGACGCCGCCTGCCGCGAGGCTCAAGACCGGGTTCGGGCTGCGCTCAGCTCATCCGGAATCGTGTGGCCCAACCAGCGCATAACCGTCAACCTCGCTCCCGTCGGCGTCCGCAAGGGCGGCTCCGGACTGGACCTGCCCATAGCCATCGGCCTTCTGGTTGCCGCCGGGGAACTGCCGGAGGGCTGCGCCGCGGGATTCGGCTTTCTGGGCGAGTTGGGTCTGGACGGTTCGTTGCGCCCGGTGCGCGGGGTGGTGCCGATGGTCGCGGCCATGGCGTGCGACCGGGTTGTGGTTCCTTGCGCCAGCGCAGCCGAGGCCACTGTCGTCAATCGCCACCCGGTCTGCAGTGCCTCAAGCCTTGTCGAACTGCTGACCTGCCTGAAGGGCGAGCAGCCATGGCCGGATCCGCCTCCTAGTTACTCCGCGCCGACACTGCCCGGGCCGGATCTGGCCGAGGTGCGCGGTCAGCCTCTGGGGCGTCTGGCCGTGGAGGTGAGCGCGGCCGGTGGCCATCACCTGTTGTTGTGCGGTCCGCCGGGCGCCGGCAAGTCCATGCTGGCGAAGCGCCTCCCCGGTCTCTTGCCGCCCCTTGAGGGCGACGATGCTTTCGTGGCCACGTCCATTCATTCGGCGGCCGGCTTACCCCTGCCAGCCGACGGCTTGGTGGTGAGGCCCCCGCTCCGGGCTCCCCACCACGGCGCCTCGGCGGTTTCGCTGATCGGAGGTGGCAGCGGGTTCATGCGCCCCGGAGAGCTCTCCATGGCTCATGGGGGAGTGCTTCTTCTCGATGAGATGGCCGAGTTCTCGCCCGTCGTGCTCGATGCGCTTCGCCAGCCGCTGGAGGAAGGGGTGGTGCGAGTTTGTCGTGCGCGGGCCAGCGCCGAGTTTCCGGCCCGGGTTCTGTTGGTTGGGACGACCAACCCGTGCCCCTGCGGCCAGGGCGGGCCGGCCGGACGATGTCGCTGCAGTGTGGCGTCTCGGGCCCGCTACCTCCGCCGATTGTCGGGCCCATTGCTCGATCGGTTCGATCTGCGGGTGTTGGTGGGGCGTAGTGACGTGGCGGCGTTAACCGGTAGCGAGGGCGGCGAAACCACTGCAGTTGTGGCCGAGCGGGTGGCCGCCGCTCGCCATCGCGCCCGTCTACGGGGAGTGAGATGCAACGCAGAACTGTCAGCCCGACGCCTCGACGAGATCGGAGCCCTCACTGCTAGCGCCGGTCGGCTGTTGGAACATCAGATCCGATCAGGCGCCCTGAGCGGTAGGGGCTTGCATCGCGTTCGCCGGGTGGCGTTGACGCTGGCTGACTTGGCCGGCCGGGAGGCACCCCTGGGGGAGGAACAGGTCGGGCTGGCGCTTGCACTTCGCGTCGAGGTCATTGATCCGGACGCGACGCGATGATGGCGGCCAAGCAAGAGGCTGACTCACAAAACTCCATCCCAACGGCATCCGCCCCGGCCGCCCCGGACTCAACTGCATTATCAATGAGTGTCTACGCGGCAGCGCTGGCGAGTTTGCCGGGAATGACGCCTCGCCGCCTGGCCGCGGTTCTTGCCGCCAATGAACCCGAACGGGTCTGGCGCCTCGCTGCCTCCGGACTGCCCGTATCGGCTCCCGGCCAAGCCCCGCTCGCGGCCGACCTGATGCATCGCCAATCCGAAGCTGCGGCGGCGCTGGATCTGAATGAACTGGCCTGCCGGCTCGCCGCTTCCGGGGTTGAAGTCGCTGTACTTGGGCAGCCCGAATACCCCCCAGCGCTGGCCGGTGACCATGAGGCACCCGGGGTGTTCTTCTGGCGAGGGGACCTCGATCTTCTTCGGCGTCCTCGGGTGGCCATTGTCGGAACCCGCCGCGCCACCCGCTACGGCGTTGAGGTTTCCCGGGAACTCGGTCGCAACCTGGCTGCTGCGGGCGTCGTCGTCGTTTCCGGGCTAGCCCTGGGGATCGATGCTGCGGCGCACGCTGGCGCCCTCGACGTATCCGACGGAGGAACGGTGGCCGTGGTGGGCAGCGGGCTCGACGTGGTCTACCCAAGATCCAATAACGCGCTTTGGCATCGAATTGGTTGTCGAGGATTGATCAGTAGCGAGGCGGCAATGGGGGCGGCTCCCGAAGCGTGGCGATTCCCTGTCCGCAATCGAATCATCGCTGCGTTGGGCCAGGTGCTGGTGGTCGTGGAGTCCCACGCCCGCGGGGGTTCGCACCACAGCGTCGTTGCCGCCGAGCAGCGCGGGCGCACCGTCATGGCCGTTCCCGGGTCGATACGCAGTTCGGCGTCGGAGTACCCAAACCAGCTCTTGGCCGACGGCTGCCCGCCGGTGCGCGATGCCGACGATGTACTGGTGGCCCTGGGGTTGTCCACCGCGCAGGTGGCGTGGCCGGGAGAAGTTGGATCGCCCGGGTCAAGACCCCGCACCCCGGCGCTGAGCCCCTCGGGCAGGAACGATTGCAGTCGGCTTGGTGTTCGGTCTGCCGCGGTGCTTGAGGTCCTGGGCTGGGAGCCAGCCAGTCTGGGAGATCTGGTTGGTCGCAGCGGGCTGGCCCCCGGGGAGTTGAGCGTGCTCTTGGCTCAGCTGGACTGCGACGGATGGGTCGTCAACCAGGGCGGCTGGTGGCAGCGGGTTGGGCCATCACGGTGAAGCGTGACGATGGAGACCCTCGCGCTTTGACTATGGCGTCACCGTCGGAGGCCAAAAGGGCCATTAGCGTGACGGACCATGGCGTGGGAGCAGGAGGCGTTCGGGCGTTCGCTGGCCACCCTCTCGGCCAATACCCAGACGGCCTATATCGCCGACCTGGCTCATTTTGTGGTCTGGGCAGAGCGTCTCGAGCACTCGGAGCCCGCCGATATAACCCGGAAGGTCCTCCGCCGCTATCTGGCCTACCTGGCGACGCGCCGCTATGCCCGTCGCACTATCGCCCGACGGGCGGCGACCCTCCGGCGCTATTTCGCGTGGTTGGCCCGCAACGGCGCTATCCCGCTGGATCCTGCCGCCTCTCTCTCGGCTCCGGCCGGCGAAGCCCGTCTTCCGGCCCTGCTTCGCGACGACGAACTTGTGGAGATCCTGGAGGCGCCGGGCGAAGCGGCTGTATCGAACTTATCCCTAGATTCGGCCCCCTTGTTGGCTGCTGTCGCCTTGCGGGATCACTTTGTGGTGGAGATTCTCTACGGCAGTGGGTTGCGGGTTTCCGAACTCTGTGGCTTGGCGGTGGGCGACGTGGATCTGGACCGATCTCGGGTGACTGTGTGGGGCAAAGGGTCCAAGCAGCGCCAGGTGCCGATGAGCCAACCTTCGGTAGACGCCGCCCGGCGCTGGTTGGCGGCGCGCTCTGCCATGGTGCAAGCCGTAACTCCCAGCAACGCGCTCTTGATGAATCGTCGGGGTACCCGGCTGAGTCCGCGCGATGTCCGCCGCCTGTTGGATCTGCGATCACCTCGCCCCACCCATCCCCACGCCCTACGTCACACCTTCGCCACGCATCTTCTCGATGGCGGCGCCGATCTGCGCGTGGTGCAGGAACTCTTGGGCCACGCCGACCTGGCCACGACTCAGATTTACACCCATGTCAGCAAAGAGCGTCTCAAGTTGGTCCACCAGTCCACGCACCCACGCGCATGAGTGCAACTTCCTCCCCGGGGCAGGAGAAGAGAGTGTCGGTAGCCGGCGGCGTTGCCGAGATGTGGGCGGACTACAAGCGCAGTGGAGATAGGGACGCCCGCAATCGGCTGGTGCTCAACTACGCCCCGCTGGTGAAGTTCGTAGCCGGCCGCTTGGCCTCGGGTCTGCCCCACACGATCGAACAAGCTGATTTGGTCAGCTACGGGATGTTCGGGCTCATAAACGCCATCGATCGTTTCGACCCCGATCTCGGTCCCAAATTCGAGACCTACGCGGTGACTCGGATTCGCGGTGCCATCCTCGACGAACTGCGGTCGGTGGACTGGGTGCCGCGATCGCTCCGGGCCAAATCGCGAGCGGTGCAGAAGGCGTATTCCAACTTGGAGGGCGACCTGGGGCGCAACCCCACCGATGCCGAAGTCGCCAAGGAACTGGGTATCACCGAGGCAGCGCTGGCCGACATCTTCACCAAGATCTCGTTCTTCGGTTTGGTGGCCCTGGACGAGACGATGTCCGGCTCTTCCGACGACGATCGCCTTACCGTGGGCGACACCATCGCCGATGGAGGGCCGAGCCCCACGGCGGCGCTCGAAGAACGTGAAGACCGCGAGTTGTTGCACCGGGCCATCGGCCGCCTTCCCGAGCGGGAACAGCTGGTTTTAAACCTCTACTACTTCGAGAACTTCACGCTGGCCGAGATCGGCCAGGCCCTGGCGGTTACCGAGAGTCGGGTTTGCCAGATCCACACCAAGGCCGTTATTCGCCTCCGGTCCAAGCTCGGCGCGCCAGAGCCCCCGAAAAGGCCCGTCAGTATCAAGTAATTCAGTACGAATTGCAGTATTTTCTTGTATCTGATACGTTTTCGCTCGCCGCAACGGATCACCCAATAGCCCGGGTAGTCGGCGCCAGATTCGCTTGGTGAGCCTCGGATAGAGGCCCCCACACCTCCCCCCACGCAGTTCCTCCAATTCTGGAGGTAGCCGTGCATGGTTATGCCGGTATGGCGGTCGGGGTGGTCTTGGCTGGTGTCCTGGCCTCCGGGATGGGCCCGGGTCCTACCCGGCTCGGCCTTGTGGCCGTGGCCCAGGCAGCCGACCAATCGGGCCAGCACGGCAAAGCACAATATGTCGCACCGGTGGCGGCTCCGGTCGCCGACTCCTTCCGTCGCCCCGCCCAACCATGGCTAGCCGGCAACCGGGGCATCGATTTCGATTCTCCGCCCAATACCGAGGTGCGGGCTGCGGCGGCCGGTGAGGTGGTCTTCGCCGGCGTCGTGGCCGGGAGTCGTCACGTGGTCGTGCTTCATCCCGACGGCCTGCGGACGAGCTACTCCTTCTTGGCCAACACCCAAGTCGGCCGGGGGGACCGGGTCGAACAGGGAACAGTGCTTGGAGTAACCCTTGCTCGACTTCATTTCGGGGTCAGGGCGGGTGAGGAGTATCTCGATCCCGAAGCGCTGTTAGTGGCGCCGATGCAGGTGTACCTGGTTCCTGACGAGCACCGCGGCCCGGCCGAGCCTCGGATTGAGAGGTCGGCGGTCGCTCGACTGCTCCGATCGGTGGCCCGGCGAGGCGGCTCCGCCGCCCGAGATGGATGGGACTGGGCCCGAGACCAAGCCGAACCGTACGTATCAGAGGCCAGGGGTGCGCTCCACTACCTGGCTGAGGCTACGCCGGTGCCGCGGGCCTACCGGCTCTACGCCGGACTCAAGAATTGGGCCCAGGCGCGGACTCGATGCACGCCGATATCGGTCCCCGCTCCCAGACTGAAGGAGCGGCGCCGAGTAGTTCTGGTGGCCGGGCTCGGTTCCTCCAGCACCCAAGGGGCCATCGACGACGTCGACACCGACGCCTTGGGATACGCGCCTGGCGACGTCAGCCGATTTTCCTATCGTGGTGGTTCGGTTGCCGACCGTCCCTACGGCCCCGAGGACACCACGGCGGACCTCGCTTTGGCCGCCCGTCGCTTGCGGGAGTACCTGGCGACGCTCAGCGAGCCCGGCGTTGCGGTGGATCTCATCGCTCATTCCCAAGGTGGGGTCGTAGCTCACGCCGCCCTGGCTGAGGAGTTCGACGGACTCGACGAGCGACTGCCCGAAATTCGGACGCTCGTGACCCTGGGAAGCCCGCATCGGGGCGCCGACGTAGCCACCGCTGCATTTATGACCTCCCGGAGCACAGCCGGCGAATCCGCCGAGAATCTGCTGGCGTTGGCGCTCGACAACGGAATCGGTCCCACCTCTCCAGCCCTGGCTCAGCTTTCCGAAACCTCGTCGTTCACTCGCGCCTTGAGGGACAAGCCGCTGCCGGCCGGTATCCGGGCAACGTCGATAGCCGCCCGTGGGGACTTGTTGGTGGCAGCCCCTCGCACTCGACTGCCGGGGGCGGAGCACGTAACCCTCAGCCTTCCCGGGCTGTTCGACGATCACGCCGCTCTGCCCGGGTCGCCGCCTGCCCAGCGTGAAATCGCACTGAGTCTCAACGCCATGGGTCCGACATGTGAGGCAGCCGGTGACGTGCTCGGCGATCTTCTGGTCTCCGACGCCATCGGCTGGGCATGGGATGCAGCGGGCGCCGGCCTGTGGGTGGGAGGCCGCCGCCTCGACAGTCGGGCCAGCCGCAAGTCCCGAGTTCCATCGGGGCCAATGCCCAAACCCCGTCGGGCGCCCTCTGGGCGGCCGCGTCGATGACCGAAATCGAAGCAAACCCCGGAGATCAAGGAAGGCTGACCATGGGCACCTACGAATCGCGAGGTCCTCACCACGCAAGAACCAAGGAATCGGGCTCGAGGCGGCGCCGCCAGTGGCGACGAGCTCCCGCTCCCCACTGGGTTCGCGTGGCGCTCTTGGTTCTAACCGTCTTGGTGTCCGGCGCGTGTGGGTCGCCGTCGGCCGCGCCGGGTGGAAGCGAACGCAACGGCGTGACCGAGCCTGTGAGCCAAACCGATGCGGACTCGTCGGCAGCCGGGTCGTCGCCGGCCATCGCTTGGGAGTGGACACCGCCTCCCCCGGCCAACGTCGGGGCGCCGGCCGTCGATGAGGGCGGCATCGTGGTGACCTACGGCCACCAGGGAATGGTGGCTCTCGGCCTCGATGGGGCGCTGCTTTGGGAGCAGCGTCGGGTGGGCCTCCTCGATGCGGCACCGACGCTGGCCGGCGATCTTGTATTGGCTGCCACCGAGAGTGGCGTCTTGGCAGTGGACCGAAGCTCGGGTGGCATCGTCTGGGATTCGGTGGTCGACGAGCGAGCCAATCCCCCTGCAGTGGTCGGCGGCAACGCCTTGGTCAGCACCTGGGACGCGTCGGTAATGGCCTTCAACCTGAGCGACGGACAAGTGGATTGGAGTCTGAAACTCGGCGGCCCTGCGCTTGGGCCGGTGTCGGTGGGCAACGGTGTGGCCGTCGTCAGCTGGGAGTCGGAAAACTCCTCGGCCGCCGGTGTGTTGGCCTTCGACCCGTCCACGGGAAACGAGATCTGGTCGCGGCCCCTCCGTCGGGGTGGTGTGAGTGCGCCCCTGGTGGTCCAGCCTGGGAGCCCGTCGCCGTCGGAGTCGGCGTCTCTCGGCACCGTGGTGGTGGTGGATGCCCAAATAGCCGCCCACGGAATCGAGCTCGCTACCGGCGAGGTCCGCTGGAGCTCTCCTTTGGGCGGCGCCGGGCCGTCGCAGGTGGCGCCCGTGCTCTTGGACACCGGTGAGGTGCTGATCACCCATCGCCGCGGCGGCCTGGCGCTGGTCGATCCGAGCACTGGTGCGCTTCGTTGGGCGGTGACCGACGATGACGCTGCCGTGCTTCGGGGCGGCCCGGCGGGGCCGACGCCTGGAGGACGCTTCGTTCTCCCGCTCTACGACGGCACTCTCATGGTGGTCCGCGACGGCCTGCTCGACGACATCATGGATCCCCCTGGCCGGGTCACGGGCGTAGCCGTCGCCGGCGAGAACTTGTTGGTCGCCACCCGTGAAAGCGGCGCCAACGCCCTGTATGCCCTCGACGGCTTGTAAACCAACGGTCGATCCAGGCCACTAGAGTTGGGGCCCGACCCCGGGTTCTCCGGGTCCCACGGCTTTGCGCCATCCCACGGTCGCCTTTCGGCGTCGGCGCTGGTCAGGACAAAAACCGATGGGGAGGGAGCTCGCTATGGCTGTTGTGACCATGAAGCAGTTGCTCGATGCCGGCGTTCACTTCGGGCATCAGACTCGGCGCTGGAACCCGAAGATGCAGCGGTTCATCTACGGCGAACGCAACGGCATCTACATCATCGACCTCAAGCAGACTCTTGAGCGCATCACCTCGGCCTACGTGTTCGTCCGAGACCTCGTGGCCGATGGCGGATCGATCCTGTTCGTCGGGACCAAGAAACAGACCCAGGATCCGGTCGCCATCCACGCCGTCGCCTGCGGCATGCCTTATGTGAACGAGCGTTGGCTGGGAGGAATGCTCACCAACTTTTCGACCATCAGTGCTCGGGTGAAGAAGATGCAGGAGTACGAGCGAATGAAGGAAGTGGGCGACTTTGGGGCCATGCCAAAGAAGGAGGCCCTTATTCTCAGCCGTGAACTGGAGAAGCTGCAGCGCAACCTCGGCGGGATTCGCGGCGTCGGCCGGCTACCCGATGCGGTGTTCATCATCGACACCAAGAAGGAACACATCGCTGTGACGGAGGCCAACAAGCTGAAGATGCCCATCGTGGCCGTGGTCGACACCAACTGTGACCCCGACGTGATCCAGTACGTCATCCCGGGCAACGACGACGCCATTCGCTCGGGCACGCTGATGTGCCGGGTTATTTCCGAAGCTGTCCAGGAGGGTCGCATGATCGCGTCTCGTCGCGGCGGCACCGTGGAACGACCCCGGGTGGTGCCTCCGCCCCGGCCGGCCGACCCTGAGGCTGAGGCCCGGCGTCAACAACAGCAGGCCGAGGCTCGCCAGCAGGCCGCCCAGCGGGCCCGGCAGGTGGAGGCCAAGATCGCATCGGCTCCAGCCACCGAAGCTCCGGCCGAAACGGCGGTAGAGCCGACCCTCGCGTCCGAGAGCGAGGTCTGATCGATGGCTGATTTCACGGCCAAGGATGTTCAAGCCCTCCGAATGGCGAGTGGCGCCGGCATGATGGACGCCAAACGGGCCCTCCAAGAGAATGACGGCGACGCTGAAGCGGCGTCGCGTTGGCTGCGGGAGAAGGGATTGGTCAAATCCGGCGACCGTCGCGACCGGGTCAACGCCCAGGGTGCTGTGGCGGTGGGTCGCACCGATGGGTCTGCCAGCGCGGTCGAAGTGAAATGTGAAACCGACTATGTGGCCAAGTCCGAGCAGTTCACCGCGTTCGCCAACGAGTTGGCCGCAGCAGTGGCCGCCGAAGGTCCTGGTGCTGCCGAAGGCCTGGCCGTTCGCCTCGACGATCTCCGCCTCACCCTCAAAGAAAACATAGAACTGGGGCGTATCGCCCATTTCCAGGCCGGTGATACGAGCTTGATCGACACCTACCTTCACACCCAGAACGGACGGGGCGTCAATGCTGTAATGGTGGAGTTGACTGGAGGATCGATGAGTCAGGCCCATGACGTGGCTCTGCACGTTGCCTCCATGCGGCCCCGTTGGCTCAGTCGAGATGACGTTCCCCCCGAGCGTGTGGCCGATGAAAAGGCGTTGATCGAAACTCTCACCCGCAATGAGGGCAAGCCAGAGGCGGCCGTGCCCAAAATTGTCGAGGGCCGGATCGGTGGTTGGCTGCGCGACACATGCCTACTCGAGCAACCCTTTGTGAAGGACTCCAAGGTTTCGGTGGCCCAATTCTTGGGCGACGCGCGCCTCGTTCGCTTCGCCCAGGTGGAAATCGGTGGCTCTTCTGGTGGGTGACCACTGGAAGCGGGTGATCCTTAAGCTCTCCGGCGAGGCTTTTGCCGACAACACCATCCGCTACGGCATCGACGGAGGCGTGGTGGCTCGCATGGCTCGGGAGGTAGCTGAGGTCCGCCGCGAACTGCATACCGAGATCGTCATCGTGGTCGGCGGGGGCAATATCTGGCGGGGAATGACGGGCGCCGGGACGGGGATGGACCGAGCCCAGGCCGACACCATGGGAATGTTGGCCACGGTGATCAACGGACTGGCTCTCCAGGACGCCCTTGAGAAGGTGGGAGAACCCACCCGAGTGATGACCGCCGTGCAGATGGCGCAGGTGGCCGAGCCCTATATCCGTCGCCGGGCCGAACGGCACCTGGAGAAGGGGCGGGTCGTCATCTTGGCCGGGGGAACCGGCAATCCCTACTTCACAACCGACACCACAGCGGCTCTTCGGGCCGCCGAGATCGGCGCCGACGCCATACTCAAGGGCACCCATTCCGGCGTCGACGGCGTTTACGACGACGACCCTCGTACCAATCCCGCCGCCACCCGATTCGATGCCATCACTTACATCGAGGTGCTCAACCGGGGTCTAAAGGTCATGGACTCCACGGCCATCACGTTTTGCATGGATAACCATCTGCCCATCGTCGTGTTCGACGTCATGGCGGCTGGCAACATTCGTCGTGTCCTCGAACGCGAGCCCATCGGTACGCTGGTCTCGGAATGATCGACGACGTCAAAGCCGCCACCGGTGAGCGCATGGCCAAGGCGGTGAACCACGCGGCGGCCGATTTCGCCAGCGTGCGCACGGGCCGGGCCACACCCGCCCTGGTCGAGCGGCTGAAGGTTGACTACTACGGCAGTGAGGTGCCGCTGATGCAGTTGGCCGGTTTCAGTGTGCCCGAGGCTCGGCTCCTGGTGATCGCCCCCTACGACAAGAATTCCATCAAAGCGATTGAGAAGGCGGTACAGAATTCCGACCTGGGCATCACCCCTTCTAATGACGGCGTTGTCATTCGGCTGACTTTTCCGCAGCTGACCAGTGAACGCCGCCGGGACCTGGTGAAGATGGTCAAGAACAAGGCTGAAGAAGCGCGCGTGGCTGTTCGGGGTGTGCGACGATCGGCTCGTCAGGAACTGGAGGCTTTGGAGCGCAACGGTGAGATTTCCTCAGATGATCTCGAGTGGGCCGAAAAGGATCTTGATCGCATCACGCATGAACATATTGCCGAAATTGACAAAATGCTCGGCCGCAAAGAGCAGGAGCTGCTCGAAGTCTGACGCTCGAACCGGGAGGCCATGTGGACGACGATCGCACCGGCGACAGAGGCGACCAGACGGCCGGCGACAGCTTCGAGGATTCCGAAGATTTTGATTCGAGTCGCACCAGCGCCGACTCCTGGGGCGCGTCACGTGGCCCCCGAACGGCGGCTGAAGGAGTCCGAATCATCGGGGCGAAGGAAGCGGCGGAGGCCATCGATTCAGGACAGGTGGCGCCGCGGACGCCGGAAGGCGCCCCCCGCTTCGGCGATCCCACACTGGCGCCCACCGGACCCCGTCCCCCCTTGCGGTTCCCGGGTGTTGACCCTTCGCAGGTCGTGAAGCCGCCCGTGTCGGCGCCAGCCTTCTCGTCGCGCGACCGAGTTTCGAAGATCGCCGCCGGGGAGTCGCCCTACGAGAGCGAGGCGCCGGTTGAGGACTCGCCGTCTGGGTCGTTCGGACTGTCCTTCAAGGACTTTCTGGATCCGACGGCGCGTGCCCGTTCCGCCGCCACCCGAGCCGACGAGGACCCCGAGCCGCCGCCGCCCCGCAAAGGCGACACGCTGAACCCCCGGTCGGCGCCGAGTTGGGTAACGCCGACCTGGTCGGGCACCGACACAGCGGAGGTGGCTGCGCTTCCACACTGGACCGAACCGCCGACAGGGGAGCATCCCCGGCTAGTCCTTGAACCGCGCGGTGACGAACCCACCCGGCCGCCCGAGACATGGTCGTCGCTGACCAGCGGGCCGCGCTGGCGCGACACGCCTGACGACTGGGACGACACTCCTCTGCCCGACATTTTGCGAGTTCCGAAGCGCTCGACTACGAGTCGACCCGAGCGAGACGAGATGCTCCCATCGGCCACCGCCAGTAGGTTCGATCGGTCGGCCGGCGTCGAGGCCGACTACGACCGCGACCCCACCGACGACGAAGAGGCCGACGAACCTAATAACAGGACACCAGGCGGAATCCGGCGAAGCGACCAACCCGCAAGCGCCTCGCGTTCAGGGGCTTGGCCCACGACGGGTAGTCGCAGCGGCCCCGACGCCCCCGAGAACGATGACGAGGATTCCGTAGTGCCAATCACGGCGCGATCCCGCCTGCGATCGGGGGGCAGGATTTCTTCGCAAGAGGGTCGGTCCGCTTCGGCGCCGCCGCGTACCCGCGGACGCAGCGACCCTTCCGGAGGGTCGCAGCGCCGCGTCAGCCCCACCGCAGAAGGTGGGTCCGCCTCGCCTCGTGGTCGGGGTTCTTCGACAGGCGGGGGGCTCGGCCCCCCGACGCCCCCCCGGAAACCGACAGGTTCTGGACCCAAGTTGGGCGATCTGTCGTCTAGGACGCTGACCGGAGTCGTAGTCGCGGGCGTTGTCATTTCGGCGGCGGCGGCCGGCCCGGCAGCTCTCATGGTGGTGGTTGGCCTGGTCTTGACGGCCGCCAGTGGAGAGTTCTTTGCCGGACTGCGAAGCCGTGGCTACCAGCCCGCCACCCTCGTCGGCGTGGCGGGATCTGCGGGGATGATTGCCGCCGTCTACTTCAAGGGACTGCAGGCCGTGGCCCCAGTCCTGTTCTTGGTAGTGGTGTTTACACTTCTCTGGTACCTGCTGGGCGTGGTGGATGCACGACCCACGATGAACCTGTCCGTCACTCTTTTGGGGGTCTGTTACGTGGGCCTGCTTGGCAGCTTTGCCGCCGCCTTGCTCCGGGGGCCCAACGGGGTGGCGGTTCTGATCGGGGCGTTACTTGTCGCCGTTGCGCACGATGTCGGCTCCTACTTCGTGGGCCGCGCTGCCGGGCAGCGGCCATTGGCCCCGGCCATCAGCCCGAACAAGACCGTTGAGGGTCTGCTGGGGGGCACGGCCGCTTGCCTCGCGGTGAGCGTGGTGGTGGGTGCCTTCGGACCGTTCCCGATCTCCAAAGCCATCGTTGGGGGACTGATGGTCGCGGTGATGGCCCCGTTGGGAGATCTGAGTGAATCCATGCTCAAGCGGGACCTTGGCTTGAAGGACATGGGTCGGTCGCTACCCGGCCATGGTGGCGTGCTGGACCGAATCGACGCCTTGCTGTTCGTTATCCCGTCGGCCTACTTCTTGGCCCGGCTGCTCGACCTTGCTTAGT
>Ga0187894_10002316_pt1 | contig 22929 bp, 21 predicted proteins | sample GBC1701081metaG_FD_136650 | JGI IMG/M metagenome (GOLD analysis project Ga0187894, IMG submission 136650) | White microbial mat communities from a lava cave in the Kipuka Kanohina Cave System on the Island of Hawaii, USA - GBC170108-1 metaG ... | reverse complement strand
TCCGCCACGACCTGCCGTTCGGCGTCCTGCACCGTCCCTGTCGCCCGGACGAGCCCGGCATCCGCTCCGCGCACGCGGATCCCCCGCTGCCCCTGAAGCCAGATCGTCTGGGACACCCCCAGGCTCACCGCGTCGATCCCCCGGTTCACGTCGCTGTCGACCCGGTCCCGCGCGCGCCCGGCGCCCCCTTCTCCTTCGAACTCGGGGTTGAAGGGGTAGATGCCCGCCTGCCGCCGTACTCCCTTGGCGATGTCGATCTCCCGCCGCTCCACCGCGAGGGAAGGGTTCCGCGCGAGGGCTTCGGCCACCGCCTGATCGAGCGTCAGGTCCGCACCTTCCTGAGCGCCCAGCGCGGGCGGGACCAGCAGCGTGAGTCCCAGCCCGAGAGCCACGAGATGCCGTGTGCGCATCCAGGTCACGGTCATGAGGCGTTCCCCCGAAAGTGGGTGAGATGGACGAGCCCGCACGCGCACGAGCGCCGTGCGGCGGAGGGCACCAGAAACTGCAGAGGGGTGGGCTGACTAGATCCGGAGCGCAGCGTGGAGCAGATACAGCGGAGGCGGCGAGGAATCCGAAGCGCGAGTGGTCCCCACGGGGACACCCGAGACGTCGACGCTTAGCTGGACCACCGTCCTTACCGCGAGAGGCGTACCGAACGACCGGGCGTCGCCTGGCGAGCCGAAGGTCGCGCCGTCGTGATTCAGCCAGGCAGCAGGGTGGCAGTCCCCATCAGGCACCTGGTCACTCGAGCTCGTGCCGTCTCGAGGATGGGTGTGGCTGTCGCTGCTGTGCGCCGTGCCGAGGTCGTGAGCGCCGGGGGTGTGGGCGTCGCTCGAATCCGAGCAGAGGTGCACCGCGAGAAGGAGCCACGCGACCAGGGCCATCCCAACACCGAAGCGCTGACGACAGACCCGAACCGTCATCGGCGGTACGCTACAGGACACCCCCACCGCTGTCAAATCGGCGTGGGCATTCGCGGTGCACGTCCTGCCGTGGCCACCGCGATCGAGGTCTGTCGCCGCGCCTACCATACGCGTCTCACCGGTCCCCGGGCGCGCCGGCGGCGGTGAAGACGCCCGTTCCGCCGCTGACGGCGCGCGACGAGCCATGCCGCGACCACCGCCACGCCCGTGATGACGGCCACGAAGATCAGGTAACCCCACTCAGCCGGAGAGGCACGCTCGACAAGATCTTCTGTTGGGCTGGCGAAGGCGCGCGAGCGATCGAGGAATGCCCCCAGGGCAGCTGCCGCGACAGCCGCGCGCGGTATCGAATGGCGCGGCTCACATCGTGCAGTCGCCGGCTCGCACCACGAGTTCCGTTGCCCAGCTCGATGACCGAGAACAGCTTGAACTCGGTCCACAGCGTCTTGGGTCGGCGCGCTGGTGAAGCGGGCACGCCGTGCGCCGCGGCTCGGAATGCGCAGGCTCGGATCGGTCCCCTCGAGTTCGTACCACATTGCGAGTATGCGCCAGCCCGCCATCGGCCGTCCGATTCGTGGCTACTGGAGCGCCTGCGCGATCGTCCTCACGTTGTAGTCGATCGTCTCGATGTAGGTGTCTGTCCCCTTGACGGCCCCCACGGCAATGGCCATGAGCGCCGTCTTGGCGCCAGCCTCCTGGGCCACGCGCTCGGAGAGCTTCCGATCGGCCCACGGCGCGGTCAGGATCACTCGCACCTTCTCGGCCTTCATGATTTGAATCAGCCTGGCCAGGTGTGGCGGCGTCGGGGGGATACCGGGGCGTTCTTCGATGCTGCCGGCTTGGACAAGCCCGAACCGGGTCAGGAAGTAGACCCACATGTTGTGATCGACCACGACCTTGGCGCCCTTCAGCGGCGCCAACGCGGTGGACCACCGTGCCATCGCTTGCTCTAGCCGTTCGAGGAACTCCTGGCGGTTGCGCTCGAACGTCGGTCGAGACTCCGGTGCGATGCGCGTCAGGCCGTCCAGAATATTGGCGGTGACCGTCGGGACGATCGCCGGGTCCAGCGTGTAGTGCGGGTTGCCGTACGGATGCACGTCGCCCATGGAGCGGTCGAGCCGCGTTCTCGGCGCCTCGAGCACCGGGATCCCTTGCGAGGCATCCACGCGACCTGGGGCGCCGACCACCACCTTGGGATTGTTGGCGCCGTGCACGACGGCGTCCGCCCACTGGTCCAGGTCCAGGCCATTCATGACCAGGAGATCCGCCTGGCGGACCTTGATCATGAGACTCGGCCGGACCTCGAGGTCGTGGGGATTCTGGCTCGCGCGGACCAGCGCGTCGACCTCCACGAGGTCGCCTCCCACCGCCTGCGTGAATGCCTTCAGATCAGTCGTGGTCGTGATCACCCGAATCTTGGCTGCCGACTCGGCAGTGCTGCCGAGCTGGCTCAAGATCATCATCGCCGAGAAGATCGCGCGGCTCAGGAATCGCATGTGTGCTTCTCCTTCTAGAACGGATGGAAGGGGTGCGCGCCGAGAATGAACGTTGACTGGAAGAACCACTCGTCTTTGATTCGGGCGCTGCCGATGCCCGTGTTCGTGCAGCAACCGGGTGTGTTGCCCTGGGTATGCTTGTAGCCGATCCGGAAGCGCAGGAAGTCCGATGGGAAGAACGAGAGGTACGGCTGCACGGCCCACTGATGGCCGGGGCTTGTCGCATATTCCGTCCAGTCGTACCGGAACCCCGGGGCGAACCGGCTGAGCATCCCGAATCGGAACGGTCGAAGCTCCCCGTAGCCGTACCAGCCGACCCGATTGAGCGTCTGTTTCTGGCCGGACGTGTCCGGCACGCCGTCACCGTCCAGGTCCTCGCCGGCGACGTTGACCCGGCGTATCTGGTACAGCAACTCGCCGCCCACGGCGAGCAAGGCGTGTTGCCAGCCTTCGGGCGTGTACTTGTACTTGAGGTCCCAGCCGAGGATGAGGTTGTTCAGCCTGTCGGGCTGGAGTCCGTTCGCGACCGACATGCCGAACTGGACCGCTCCGTAGTCCCCGAGCTCGAGGAAGGTTCGCACGCGGCCTGTGGCGAGCGGGTTCCTGAGGCTCGCGAGCCCGAAGGCGGTCTCGTTGTCACCATTGAACACGCCACCCAGCAGCTCGAGGTAGAACGGCAACGGCGGCACCCAGGTGAACTCGGCGCCATTCTCGACGAGTCCTTCCTGGCCGAAGAACTGCACGTAGACATCCGGGCGTGGGATGAACGGCAGGGCGTCTTCGTGAAGCTCGTTCGTCAGACCGAACCGATTGCGCATCCGTCCGAGCTTGGCCTGCGTGTTGAAGGGCAGCGTCATGAGGGTCAGGTTCGCTTCGGCGAGATTGACGCTGATGTCCCCACCACGCTGGTCCTGTTCCGCCTCGAAGCGAACCACCGCGCGCGCGTAGGGATCGATCTGACCGAAGAGGTCCAGCTCGACCGAACGCGGGAAGAAGTAGTTCTCGAGACCCGGGAACGTGCCGCCCTGCGCCTGTTGCACGTTGTTCTGCGTCAGGTTGCCGACGAAATCAGCTGCGATGCCGATGTCGAAGAGCAGCTGGCCGGCGCCACGGCGCTCGTAGAGCGCGAAAGGCTGCCGCGGCCGCGCGAGGTCGATCAGCGATGGCGGCCCAGGCGAGGGCGGAGCGGGCGGCACCTGGCTCACTGCCGGCGCGGCGGGCGCCGGCGCGACCGTGATCGGCGGCGGTGCAGGCGCGGACTCGATCTTCTGCAACCGCTCGCTCAGATTGTTGATCGCCTTCTCGTAGCTGTCCTTCATCGTCTCGAACTGCTTGCGCATCTGCTCCAGCTCCTTTCGGAGCGCTTCGGAATCCTGCGCGGCGGCGGACGAGGGCGCGAGTGCCGCCAGGGCGAGCAAGGAGACCCCGATCCATGGGCGCATATGGCTCCTCCGTTCAGGAAGAAGGGCGCGTGCCGATCCGGGCGACGCGGCGCCCCCGGGCGGCAGATTCTAGAGCGGAACCGAGGTCAGACTAGACGAGCGGCGGAGCGCGTGGATCGCTGTGGCCGACGAGCGGGACAGAGAAGCACGCGGGCGCGGCGGGTTGAACCGCGCTGGCCACGAGCTCACCCCCGATCGATGCTGAGGCCGAGCAGAGCGGAACGGTGCCGCGGAATGCCGCCAGGGCTGCGAGGACGCAGTCCCCGTTGTAGATACCGGGCCCTTCACTCGTGTGAAAGTGCGCGGGTGGCGTGGTCTCGACGACCAGACCAAACGCCACGAGGATCAGCAGGGTGAAGATGGCCCCTGGGCCCGGCCGCCGCCGGTGAGCGCGAACGCTGTTGGAGGTCATGACCGCTTCGCAGTTATACAACGGGAGCCGCAACCTGGCAACGCCCTCCTCTTGCTTCGATCAGCGGGCCACTGCTCGATCAGAGCCAAGGTGCAGCAAGCCGCGTGGCCGGCGCAGCACCAGACCCGATACGAGAGCGCGTAGCGCGACTAGGCCATGCGTCAAGCGCTCGCTCGAGCCGCCCTCCGGGAGCATCGGGGAACGTTCCAGGTCCTGGCCTCCGCCAGCATCCGCACAGTCGCCGCGGATTCCGAGCCATTCTCCGTGGCCCAGAAACCTCGGCGGGCGCATATCCTCTCGCCCCAGTCGGGTGGGAAGTTCAAGCAAGGTGAACCCGTGGTGTTACGCGGCGGTGGGTTCTCGCCGGACTTCGGCATGAGCGATTTCGAAGACGTCGCCTGGAGTTCCTCGAAGGACGGGGTCCTCGGCGCCGGGTACGAGCTTGTCGTTCACACGAGCCAGCACGGCGGCGATCGCTGCACACCAGGGCCTCACGCCGTCGACGTCTTCACCCGGGCCGATCCGGTCGCGCTCGGTGGCCTGAGCGTGTCGAGGATTCCTGACGCCGGGATCAGCGCTCCGCTGTCACTGAAGCATGCACAGTAGCCGAGGCGATGGTCGGTGGGCGCGCGGCGCGCGAGCGCCCGCCGCCGCCGCTGGAGCCGCTGCCTCAGACGCCGCAGCGTCTCGATCTGGCTCGACGTCTGCGCGATGCGCCCGTCGAGAACGCGCACCAAGAGGGGACGTGTCATCCGGCAACTCCGCTCGCGCGTCGCCACCATCAGCTCACGGATCTGATCGAGGGCGAGTCCCAGCGCCTTGGCCTCCCGGATGAACTCCAGGCGATGGAGATCGGCCTCGGCATAGAGGCGATAGCCCCCGGGGCTGCGTCCCGACGGGGCCAGGAGGCCGCGTCGCTCGTAGAAGCGGAGGCTCTTGACGCTGAACCCGGTCCGCTTGGAGACCTCGCCGATGCTGAGCGGGCGCGGGACGCTAGGGCTTGCCGGGGTGCCCACAGCCACAGGAGCAGAGCCCTTCCTTCGTGAGCGGCAGCCCGCAGCCGCACCCGCACGTGCCGTCACCGCACTCGGATCGGAGGTCGCGGACAAGGGGCAGCGGACTCTTCGGACGCGCGCGAATACCAGCCTTCCTCTCATCGCTGCTCATGGTCGATCCTCCCTTCCTGCTCGGTGGATCCGAGCGTCGCTCTCCTGCCGATGAGGGTAGAGCCTCCCCCAAAGGGGAGAGTCAAGGGGGCTCTGCAGCGCCAAGTCCAACGCCGTTCATCGTTGTCTCAGCCCTCTTGGTCGTGTGCTGTTGGGAGCCTGGAGGGTCGCCAGTCTGGGGCGCCGCCCGCAGAGCGGAATCCCGGCCTTCGACTGCGCGCGCTGGTCGTCATCCGCGCTCGCCGGTCTGCGCGGCCGCTCGAAGCCGCGCGCGCAGCGCGACCTCGCGCGGCACCCCGGTGAACTCGAGCCGCCCGTTGATGGCGATCGCCGGCGTTGCCATCACGCCGTATCGCACCGCCACCTCCGAGTGTTCGACGATATCGATCTCCTCGAACTGGAGTTCGGCAAGACCTACCCGGGCCTCATCGATCGCCTTCAGGACCAACGCCTTGGCCGTTTGGCACTTCGTTCAGCCTGGGGCAGTGAGCAGCTCGACGCGGATCATGGTCGCTCGAGCTCAGATCGCCCGCGGTGCCACCGCCGGAGCGACGGCGCGTCCTACACTCTGGATCGCGTCGAAGAAGAGCCGCGGGCGTCCCCACAGCGAGTTGCAGAAGATCGCGGTCACGCTGACCGCCATCGCCACCATCGCCCAGACCGGATGGATCAGTCCGGTGGCGGCGAGCGGAATGCCGATCCCATTGAAGAGGAAGGCGAGCGTCACGTTCTGCACCATCTTCCCGTAGCTGCGGCGGCTGATGTCGCGCGCGGCGAGGAGCGCCGCCAAGCGGTTGGACAGGATGATGATGTCCGCCGCCTCGAGCGCGATGTCGGCGCCGCCGCCCATCGCAATGCCGATATCCGCTTGCATCAGCGCCGGGGCATCGTTGATGCCGTCCCCCACCATCGCCACGCGGGCCTCGGCTTGGAGATCTCGGACGAGAGCCGCCTTGCCCTGCGGCAACACGCCCGCGTGCACCTCGTCGATCCCGAGCTCGCGACCAACCCGCTGCGCGGCACGCTCGTTGTCGCCGGTCACCAGGATCGGCTTGAGACCGGCGCGGCGCAGCGCGGTGACGGCCTCGACCGCGTCTGCCCGCAACCCATCACCGAGCGCGATGACGCCCAGCGCGCGGCCGCTCGGCCCCGCGGCGATGACCGTGCGCCCCGCCGCCTCCAGCACGTTGATCCGCTCTCGAACGCGCGCGAGGTCGACGCCGCGCTCGGCCAGGAACCGTGGGTTCCCGACGAGGACCTCGTTCCCGTCGATACGGGCGACGACCCCCTTTCCGGGGGACGCCTCGAACGCGTCCACATCCGGCGGAATGGCGCCGCGCTCGAGCGCCGCCTCGACGACGGCCTGAGCGAGCGCGTGCTCCGAGGACGCCTCGGCGGCGGCCACGGCGAGCAGCTCCTGCTCACTCACATCGAGCGGTTCGATCTCGCGCACTGCCGGGCGACCCTCCGTGAGCGTCCCGGTCTTGTCGAGCACGAGCTGCTTGACGAGACGGAACCCCTGGAAGGCCTCGCCGGTCCGCATCAGGATGCCGAGCTCGGCGGCCTGTCCCGCCCCGCGCACGATCGAGAGCGGTGCCGAGATGCCGACGGCGCAGGGATACCCCATCACGAGCACGCTGAGCCCGGCGAAGATCGCGCGTTCCACGTTGACCTGCCAGGAGGCGAGCCACGATCCCGCGATCCAGCCAATCACCGAGAGCGCGGCGATCAACAGCACGGCCGGCGTGTAGACCCTCAGCACGCGGTCGACGAGGTGGAGGATCCCGGGCTTCAGCGCCCGCGCGTGTCCTCGACGTGGCGAATGACCTGGTGCAGGAAGCTGCCCTCGCCGACTGCCGTGATCTTCACCAGCAGCGTGCCGGTGCCGTTGATGGAACCGCCAACGATGGAATCGCCCTCGGCCTTCTCGACTGGGACCGCCTCTCCGGTCACGAGCGACTGGTCGACACCCGAACGGCCATCCACCACCGCCCCGTCGACCGGGATGCGCTCGCCGGGACGAATCCGCACGAGGTCGCCCACGGCCACCTCCTCGATCGGCACCTCGAGCTCCTGGCCGTCGCGCACGACGCGTGCCGTCTCGGGTTGCAGGTCCAGCAGACGCTTCACGGCCTGGGAGCTCCGCGTCTTGACGATGAGGGAGAGCCACTCGGAGAAGATGTGATACGTGCCGACCATGACCGAGACGGCGAAGAACGGCGCGGTCGGATAGCCGGGCTGATTGAGGACGAGACCGATGACGCCGCCGGCCAGGCCCGCGAACGCGCCGATCTCGAGCAGCACGTGCTGATTGAGAATGCCGCGCCGGAGCGCCTGCACGGCCATGAAGAGGATGTGCCGCGCCACGCCGAAGATGAGGATGACCGCCAGGCCGCCGACCAGCCATGGCGCGGTCTCAGCCAGGTAGCCCTGCAGATTCAGGTAGAGCAGGGTCAACGCCATGACGGCGAGGCCGCCGGCCGCGCCGCTGGCCGTCCAGAACCCGCGTGACCGCAGGACGAGGAACACCATCGCCCCGAGACTCAGGCACACCAGCGCGGGCAGGACGCCGATCAACCCCACGGCTGGATCCGCGATGATCGGGATGGCGGCGACGCTGAGCGCGACGGCAGCGACGAAGCGGTGTCCCTCACGCACGCGGTCGCGCTCTTCCTCGTCGAACGCGCGAAGCTTGCGCGGATCGGAGATGGTGTAGCCGATGTCCCGCAAGGTCTGCAGCAGGTGCTCCGGGCGCGCGACGGCCGGATCGTACTCGACCAGCGCCTGCTCGTGGGTCAGGCTCACCGCGACCTTGTCGACGCCGGGCAGGCGGCCGAGCGCCCTCTCGATCGTTCCGGTGCAGAGGGAGCAGTGGAGCCCTCCGATCCGGGCGCGAATCTCCCGGCGATCGGGTCGCGTCGACGCCTCCTCGCTCCAGGGCTGAAAGCTAGCTGGGGCCGTTGTTGCATGGCTCATTGCCGTGCTCACCTCATCCTCTCGGCAATGCCGTGTAGCCTGCTTGCTCGATGCACGACCGGACGGCCTCCCGCGATGTGCGGGTCGCATCGAAGACGACTTTCACCTGTCCCGCGCGGTGATCGGCGGCGCTGCGCACGACCCCATCGACCCGGGCGAGCGCCCTCATGATGCGCTGCTCGCACGCGCCACAACTCATGCCGCGGACGCGAAACTCGACCTGTTGCATCGGGTCCCCCTTCCCTGCCGCTCACCTGCGCCGTCTCATGACGCGTTTGGCGACCCACCGCAGTGGCGTCGGGTCGCCCGACTCGATGTGCGGGCACACGGCGGCCTTGCCGCCCCGCTGTCGGTCCCACGCGGCCAAGCTCCGGCGGATGCGCCGCCGCAAGAGCAGCAGGTCGTTGAGCTTCCGATCCAGGTCGATGGGAGTCTAAACGTTCCCCCTTAGGGGAATGTCAAGCGGCTTCGGCTGGCGCGTCTGGTCTCCGTAGTATTCGCGAGGAACGGACATCTGGCGCGTTCTGCACGGCGAGACACCAATCGCCCGAGGAGGCGGTTGACCATGGCCGCCGTCGTCCGGGCGACGTTGAGCTGGCGTGTGAGCGAGCGGGCGCGTCAGCGCGCGGCGCGGAGGGCGATCGGCTTCGTGAACGACGCCTCGCCGAGGACGACCTCCACGAAGGCGCACCAGAACTGGACCGTGGCTACGTCCGGCACGTAGGCGGGGAGCGTGATCGACCGGTTGATCTTGTCGTCCTTGAGCTTCACGCGGTCGAGCAGGTAGACGTTGCCCTTCGAGTCCACGACGCGCCAGTGTGGATCGGGCGCCTCGGGCACGGGAAAGTCCTTCGACATCGTCAGCACGTGCTTCCCGGCCTGGACCTCGTGGGTGACCGTGCCGGCGTTCACGTGGTGGCCTGAGAACTCCGCGCTGACATCGGCCGCGTAGCCGAGGCCAGCGGAGCCGATCATGAGGCCGACCACGAGCATCGCCACACTCGCCCGGTGGCCTACCGCCCTGAGACTCCTCGCGTACGTCATGTCTGCCCTCCTTCAAGTGTGGTTGCTGCTCGTCGATTGGATGCGGGGGACCTCTTGCGCGGTTCGTCGGATGCGGGCGACACTCGCCCAACGCCGTCAGCACGTCGAGGGGGCGACCGAGCCGATGAGCCGCTGGTTCCAGGTGCCGGAGGCCGCGGTCGCCGCGTTCTCCTTCATGCTGCACCTGCCGTGGGAATTTGCCCAGGTGCCCCTCTTCGCGGAGATGCCGTCGCTCGGCCACTGGCGCGCGATCCAGGTGTGCGGTAGCGCCACCGTGGGCGATGCGGTCATCGCCGGGCTCGCCTTCTGGGGTGTGGCGCTGATGGCGCGGTCCCGGCGCTGGCTGCTGCGGCCGTCGCGTGGCCAGATCCTGGTGTTCGTCGCCATCGGCCTGCTCATCACCCTCGGCATCGAGTGGCTCTCCACGCAGGTGCTGGACCGCTGGGCCTATGGGCCGGACATGCCGGTGTTGCCGGGGCTGCGCGTGGGACTCTCGCCAGTCCTTCAGTGGGTGGTCGTTCCGCCGCTCGTCGTCTGGTTCAGCCGGCGTCTGATGGCGGGCATCGTCGCCCTTCGCCAGGAGATGTAGCTCGGTCCAGATCGAGCGCAGCGGCCGGCACCGGGAACCCATCGCCGCGGCCGTGATCGTGTTCTTCATGCGCCTGGCCGACTTCATCGAGGCCTACACGACGGAGCGCTCGCGCGAGGCGATCCGCGCGTTGCTGAGCCTGGCGCCGCCGACGGCCGGGTGCAACGGAACGGGCGCGAGCTCGACGTCCCCGTGGAGGACGTGATGCGCGGCGAGGCCGTCCTGATCCGCCCGGGCGAACGCATCCCGGTGGACGGCACCGTGCTCGACGGGCGGGCCAGCGTCGACCAGGCCGCGATCACGGGGGAATCGGTGCCGGTGGAGAAGGGGATCGGCGACGGCGTGTTCGGCGCCACCATCTGCGAGCGCGGCGCGTTGCGCGTGCGGACCGAGCGGGTCGGCCGGGACACGACGTTCGGCCAGATCGTGCGCCTGGTCGAGGAGGCGGAGGCGAGCAAGGCGCCCGTGCAGCGCTTCGCCGACCGCTTCACCGCCTACTACATCCCCGTCGTGCTCGCGGTGGCCGTCCTCACGTACTTGATCGGCGGCAACGCGACGGCGGCGGCGGCGACAGTGCTCGTCGCCTGCTCGTGCGCGATCGCGATGGCGACGCCGATCACGGTGCTCGCCGCCGTGGGGCGGGCCGCACGCCGGGGCATCGTGATCAAGGGTCGCCGGTATCTGGAGGCGTGGCTCGGGTCGACACCGTGGTCATGGACAAGACGGGCACGCTGACGATCGGCCGTCCGGAGGTCACGGAGGTGGTCGCGCTCGCCGGCGCGAGCGAGGACGAGATGCTCGCGCTGGCGGCGTCTGTCGAGCGCTGGTCGGAGCATCCGCTCGCTGCTGGCATCCTGCGCGCGGCTGCGCGCCGCGAACTCGCGCTCCGCGAGCCGAAGGAATTCGAGGTGCGCCCGGGCGAGGGCGTCCTCGCGACGGTCGACGGGGAGTCGGCCCGCTGCGGCACGGAGGCGCTCATGGCGCTGGGCGACATCGCCGTGTCCGAGGCGGTTCGCGGGCGTCTCGCGGCGCTCGCGGCTGATGGGCAGTTGGTCGTTCTCGTCGCGCAGGGCGGCCAGTTGATCGGGCTGATCGCGCTGGCGGACACGCTGCGCCCGGAGGTGCCCCAGGCCCTCGCGGCGCTGCGCGCAGCCGGCGTCGAGCGCATGCTGCTCTTGACCGGCGATCGGCGGCCGGTCGCCGCCGCCGTGGCCCAAGGGCTCGGTCTCGAGGTCGAGGCCGAGCTGCTGCCGGTGGAGAAGATCTGCGCAGTGGAGCGAATCCAGCGAGCAGGGCGTGTCGTCGCGATGATCGGTGACAGGATCAACGACGCGCCCGCGCTCGCGCGGGCCGACGTGGGCGTCGCCAGGGGCGCCGCGGGCACGGACGCTGCGATCGAGGCCGCGCACGTCGCGCTGATGCGAGACGACTGGCGCGCCGTCCCCGAGGCGATCCACATCGGCCGGCGAGCGTTCCGGACGATCCAGCAGAACCTCTGGTTCACCGCCGCGTACAACCTCGTCGGGGTCCTGCTCGCCGCGACCGGGTGGCTGCCGCCGATCGCCGCCGCGGCCGCGCAGTCGCTGCCCGACGTGGCCGTCATGCTGAACGCCGCGCGCCTGCTGAGGAAGTAGGGGAACTCGACTACTTCCGGCGATGTGGCGCGGCGCCCTCTTGCTCATCGCGGGGATCGCCCTGGTGCTGTGGGGCGCGGAGTGGTCCACCGATGGCGCGCTCGGGATCGGGCGCACGCTGGCCATCAGTTCCTTCTACGTCGGCGCCGTCGTCTCAGGGTTCGAGCCCGAGAGCGTCGTGACGGGAGTGGCCACGAATCTAGCCGGCCTCCCGCGGGTCGCGCTCGGCACGGTGATCGGCGCCGCCGTGTTCATGCTGACCGCGGGGCTCGGGCTCGCCCTCCTCCTCGTCCCGATGGAGGTGAAGCTTCCGCGGGCCGGCGAGGTCAGCATGCTCATTGTCCTGGCGGCCTTCGGGCTCACGCTGTTCGGCGATGGGAGGATCGGCAGGGGCGAGGGTGCTGCCCTAGTCGGCGTGGCGCTCGCGTTGCTGGTCTGGCTTTGTCGCCGCTCGCCGATCATCGCGCCAGGGGCAGCCGTCGAGTCCGAGACGTCGCCGCCCTCCGGCGTGCGCGCCGTTGCGCTCCTAGCGCTCGGTGTGGTCGCGGCGAGATCCGGGGGCGAAGGGTGCGCTGCCGCACGCCCGACCGCGCCGCGCAGAGAATGCCTTCCTGCTACGATGCCAGCCGAGTCCCCCGCCGCGAGATCGCCAACCTTTCACGCGGAGGGAGCCGAGCCCAGAGTGGCCATGTTGTCCGGCGGGGGAAACTCACGGATGGAGAGGCCAGAGGTCGGATCGCAGCACCGGATCCCGAGCCCGGTCGTTCCGAGCTCGAGAACCCAGAGCCCAGAATCCACGGCGCAAGCCGTGGCTCTGGGCTCGTGTGTTCTCTGCCGGGGAGATCGGGATGGTGGCCACCGAACAGCTCCACAAGCTGTACTGCTCCTGCGGGAAGCAGCTCTTGCAGTTCGGCGAGGATGGCGTCGATCTGCTGTGCCGGTACTGCAAGCGGGTCACGCGAGCCCGCTACGAGGAGCTGGCAAGCCCGGCCGGCCTTCGAAAGCTCGGCCTGCGTCTTCTCCGGCTGGCGCGGCGCCTCGAGGAGGGGACTTGATCGGATGCACGCGCTCCTGTCTGAAAGATTGGACATTGACCGCGACGCGCCGACCCGGTAGGTACGCGAACATCTGGGTCGGGGCATAGAGGCCAGAGGCCCGCTGTCGGCGTCGCAGTAGAGCCCAGAGCCCAGCCCTGCGGGGCGGCCCCTCGTAGGGTTGGGCGTTTCTCTGTCCGCCGGTTGATGACCGGCGGAGCGGGAGCTGGGCGCCGATGGCGGGAGCTGACCTGCCCGCGTTCCACGGGATCATCGGGCGGAGCGCGGCGATGCGGACGCTCTTCTGGCAGATCGGTCGCGTCGCGCCGATCGATGTATCGGTTTTGATACGGGGGAGTCGGGCACGGGCAAGGAGCTGGTGGCGGCGGCCATTCATCGGTTAAGCTAGTGCTCGCGGAAGCGGTGGCTTCGGTCGACGTACTGCCGATACGCGTCCAGCTCGGCATCGAGCCGGCGCGTCGACCAGCCGCACAGCTCGGCCATGCGCGCGCCGACCGACTCCGCGCAGTCGAGCCCCTGACAGCGGCTCTGGCCGATCCCCGTCCGGCGCAGCAGCACGTCCTGGAGCGACACGGCCATCTCGTCGCCGACCGCGTGATGGAGCTGGGCGACGATCTCGGGATTGGACGGGCAGAGCGGCTCGGTGCCGTCCGGCAGCTTCTTCGCCAGCTCCAGCACCCGGCGGTACCCCTGTCCGTAGGTGTCGACGAGCACCTGCAACGTCTCCCGGCCGAGGCCGCTGCCGCTCATCTCCTCGGAGACGTCCATCCAGACGCGCGCCTCGATCTTCGCCACGTCCTCGTCGGCGCCGTCCAGGGACAGCTCGGCCGTTCGCGACCGGGTCGGCCGACCGAGCGCCCCCATCACCCGGTCCCCGACGTTCTCGGCAAGGCTCCGGAAGCAGGTGAGCTTCGTCCCGGTGACGGACAGGAAGCGGCCCTCGGCCCCCTCGGCGACCACCTTGTGCTCGCGGGAGACGCGAGAGGCCGATCGGCCTTCCTCGAACGACAGCGGCCGCACGCCGGCATACGTGTACGCGACGTTGTCGAAGGCCACGCGCCGATCCGGCAGCGCCTGGCTCACCGTGTCGAGCAGGTAGGTCACTTCGTCGCGCGTGGCCCAGATCCGGCCGGGGTCACCGTCGAAGTCGGTGTCGGTCGTGCCGACGAGCGAGAAGTCGCGCCAGGGAATGACGAAGATCATCCGCTCGTCGTGCGTCGAGAGGTAGATCGCCCGGTCCGTCACGCGCGGGAGCAGGCAATGGATACCCTTCGTGGTCCGGAGGAGACGGGGCCGCTCGGCGGCGAGCCCGGCCATCTCCCGCACGCGGTCCACCCACGGGCCCGCGCAGTTGACGACGACGCGGGCACCCACGGTGGAGACCTGATCGGTCAGGAGGTCCCGAACGCGCACGCTCGTCGCGTCGCCGTCGCGGCGGACCACGTCTTCGACCTCGCAGTAGTTGTGCGCTCGCGCGCCGTGTCGCACCGCGGAGAGCACGTTCTCGAGACACAGGCGCTCGGGGAACAGCAGCAGGTCGTCGAAGTAGTATCCGGCTCCGCGGAGGTCGTCGGCCCTCAGGCTGGGCTCGAGCGACAGGGCCTCGACCGGCCGCATGACGCGGGACCGGTCCGTCACCTTGCCCGGCGTCAGCAGGTCGTAGAGCCACAGGCCGATCCGCACGGTGATCAGCCCGCGCGATCCGCCGCGATAGACGGGCACGAGGAATGGAGCCGGCCGCACGAGATGCGGCGCGAGCCGCTCGAGGGTCTTCTTCTCGGAGAGCGACTCGCGAACGAGTCGCCAGTCGAACAGCTCGAGATAGCGCAGTCCGCCGTGGATGAGCTTCGAGGACTTCGACGAGGTGCCCGAGGCGAAATCGCCCTTTTCGAAGAGCGCCACCGAGGCGCCGCGGAGAGCGAGGTCGCGCAGCACCCCCGCTCCTGCCATGCCGCCGCCGATCACGACCGCGTCGATCGACGCGCCGTCCAACCCGTGCAGCCTGTTCATGCCATCGGCATCTCGCTCACCGCTGGATCAGTTCCTCGACCGATCCTAGCACGTGATCCGGAGCGGCGGCGGCGATTCGCGGGTCGTTCGCGCGCGTGACGCCGCTCAGCACGAGGACGGTGTGCAGGCCGGCGCGGCGCCCCATGGCGATGTCCGTCTCGAGACGGTCGCCGACCATCGCCGTCTCGGAGGGGGCGACGCCGAGCGACGCGAGCGCCACGTCGAGGATGATCGGCGACGGCTTTCCGACGATCGCCTCGACCCGGGTGTCGGTCACCGCCTCCACTGCGGCGATCATGCCGGCGCAGTCCGGGATCTCGCCCCCCTCCACCGGGCAGGTCCGGTCCGGATTGGTCGCGATGAGCCGCGCGCCGCCCTTGACCGCCTGCAGCGCCGTGTTGAGCTTGGCATAGCTGAACGTGCGGTCGAACGCGATGACCACCCAGCGCACGCGCTCGTCGTCGCGGACCTCGAAGCCGTGCGCCTGCATCTCGGCGATCATCGGCGGCTCGCCGATCACATACACCGGCGCCCCTGGATCGAGCCCCCGGAGGTGGCGCGCCAGGACCAGCGAAGAATTGATGACGTCGTCGGGGGCCGCGGGAATCCCGAGGCGCGTGAGCTTCGCCGCGTAGTCAGCCCGCGTCTGAAGCGGCTTGTTCGAGAGAAACGCGACCCGCCGGCCCGCCCCCCGGAGCGCAGCAATCGCCTCGGCGGCCCCGGGAACGAGCCGCTCGCCGAGGTACAGCGTGCCGTCGAGATCGAACAGCCAACCGAGGTAAGGAAACCGAATCCGCGGCGGCCGCAAAGGGGGTCTCGGAGGGGGCCATCGAGGCCCCCCTCGACTCAGCGCAGTAGCGGCGCCACCGCGGCCTGGGCGAGGTCGAAGAGCGGAGCGGGCATCACACCGAGCTGCACCACACCCCACAGCGCCACCACCAGCGCGAACGAGCCGGCCACCGAGGGCACCATGACGGCGGGCGTCCCGTCCGGCTCGCGCATGTACATGTAGACGATGAGGCGCAGGTAGTAGTAGGCGGCGACCGCCGAGTTGAGCACGCCGATCACGGCCAGCCAGATGTAGCCGGCGCGGACGGCGGAGCCGAACAGGTAGAACTTGCCCACGAAGCCCGCCGTCGGCGGGATGCCGATGAGCGACAGCAGAAAGATCGTGAGCACGAGCGCGAGCAGCGGCTGCCGGGCTGCCAGACCGCCGAAATCCTCGAGCTGCACGGCCTCGCGCCCGTCGCGCTCGAGCAGCAGGATGACGCCGAAGGCGCCGGCCGTCGTGAACGTGTAGACGAGCATGTAGAAGAGGACGGCGCCGCTGCCGAGTTGCCCGCCCGCGACGATGCCGACCAGCATGTAGCCGACGTGAGCGATCGACGAGTAGGCGAGCATTCGCTTCAGATTGTTCTGGGCGATCGCCACGACGTTGCCGAAGGTCATGCTCAGCACGGCGAGCACCCAGATCATCATCGTCCAGTCGATCTGGGGCGCGCGGAACGACGACAGCAGCACCCGCAGGAGGGCGGCGAAGGCCGCCGCCTTGGACCCGGTCGCGATCAGCGCGGTCACCGAGGTCGGCGCCCCCTCGTAGACGTCGGGCGCCCAGAGCTGGAAGGGCACCGAGGAGATCTTGAACCCGAACCCGACGAGCAGGAGCCCGAACCCGATGACCAGCATCGGGTCGCGGCCGGCGCCCGCGGCCACCGCGTTGGCGATCTTGTCGAGGTTGGTGGAGCCGGTGGCGCCGAAGATCAACGCGATGCCGTAGAGGAAGAACCCCGAGGCGAAGGCTCCGAGCAGGAAGTACTTCATCGACGCCTCGCCGGCCTCGACGCGGTCCCGGAAGAACCCCGCGAGGACGTAGAGCGAGATCGACATGGTCTCGAGCCCGAGGAACACCATGATGAGATCGCCCGCCGAGGCCATCAACATCATGCCCACCGCGGCGAAGACGACGAGGATGTAGAACTCGCCGGCCTCGATGCTCTGCCGTCGCACGTAGTCGAGCGAGAGCAGCAGGACGATGCCGGTCGCGTACCCGATCACCAGGTTGAAGAACAGCGCGTAGCCGTCGAGGATCACCATGCCGCGGAACGCGCGCGCGTCCCGGCCCCACAGGAGGAGCGTGAGCACGAGGGAGACCAGCACGCCCGCGAGGGCCACGAGCGCCAGGTGGTCCTTGCGGTCGCGGGGCGGCAGGATGTCCAGCACGAGGAGCACGAGTCCGGTCACCGCAAGGGCCAGCGTCGGCCCGATGACGCGGAGATCGATCACCGGGAAGACGAGATCCGTCACTGGCCGATCATCCGCGCGCTGGTCGCCGGACCGGCGGTCGCCCCCGCGGTCGTCACGGCGGCCTTGGTCTGCACCTGCTGGATGAGCGCCTCGACCGACGCTTCGGTCGAGCGCGTGAAGGTCACGGGGTGGACCCCGATCCAGATGATGAAGAGCACCACCGGGAGTATGACCGCCCACTCGCGCGGCGAGAGGTCTGTCAGCCGGCGATTGGCCTCCACCGTGACGGTCCCGAAGATCACGCGCTGGTACATCCAGAGCAGGTAGAAGGCCGCGAAGATGATCCCGGTCGTGGCGAACACGGCGAGGAGCTTGTCGACCTGGAAGGCGCCGAGCAGGATCAGGAACTCGCCGACGAATCCGTTCAGCCCGGGCAGTCCCAGCGAGGACAGGCACACGATGAGGAAGATCACGCTCATCGCGGGCACGATCTTCCACAGGCCGCCGAACTCGGTGATCAGACGCGTGTGGCGCCGCTCGTAGATCATCCCCACGACGAGGAACAGCGCGCTCGTGCTGAGGCCGTGGTTGATCATCTGGATGATGCCGCCGACCAGGCCCTCGGGCGTCAGCGTGAACATGCCGAGCATGACGAACCCCAGGTGGCTCACGCTCGAGTACGCGACGAGCTTCTTGATGTCCGGCTGCACGGTGGCGCACCAGGCGCCGTAGATGATGCCGATGATCGCGAGGGCGAAGATCCACGGGGCCAGGGCAAGGCTCGCGTGCGGGAACAGCGGCAGGCAGAAGCGCAGGAACCCGTAGGTGCCCATCTTGAGGAGCACGCCCGCCAGGATCACGCTGCCGGCCGTCGGCGCCTCGGTGTGCGCGTCGGGCAGCCACGTGTGGAACGGGAACATCGGCACCTTGATGGCGAAGGCCAGCGCGAACGCCAGGAAGAGCCACGTCTGCATGGGGCCGGGAGGCAGCACGAACTGGACGAGCGTCGGCAGATCGAACGTGTAGGTCCCAGTGGTCGCGCCGTACTGGAAGTAGAGGACGAGGATGGCCACCAGCATCAAGAGCGACCCGGCGAGCGTGTAGATCACGAACTTGACGGCGGCGTAGACGCGACGCGGGCCGCCCCAGATCCCGATGATGAGGTACATCGGGATCAGCATGGCCTCCCAGAAGATGTAGAACAGGAAGAGATCGAGCGCGACGAACACGCCCAGCATGCCCGTCTCGAGCAGGAGCATCGTGATGGCGAACTCCTTCACGCGCGACTCGATCGAATACCACGCGGAGAGGAGCACGAGCGGCACCAGGAAGGTCGTGAGCAGGACCAGGAGCACGCTGATCCCGTCGATCCCGAGGTGGTAGGAAATTCCCAGGCTCGGCATCCAGGGACGCTGCTCGACGAACTGATACTCGGCGACCTTCGGGTCGAAGCGGAACCAGAGGGGCAGCGACACCAGGAAGGTCACGACGCTCGCGAGCAGCGCGGCGCCCTTGGCCAGCTCCTCGCGGCTCCGCGGGAGCAGCATGACGACGACGGCCCCGACGGCGGGGACGAACGTGACGAGCGAGAGCAGCATGCCGGTCAGCGCCTGGTCAACAGGTACGCGACCACCGCGACGGCGCCGAGGAGCATGCCGAGCGCGTAGTTCATGACGAAGCCGGTCTGCACGTGCCGCATGCCGCGGGCCCAGCCCACGACCCCGCGACCGACGCCGTTCACGATGCCGTCGATGACGCCGGCGTCGAACACCCGGGCGCACCATTGCGCGAGCGCGTACACGGGCCGGACGAACAGCAGATCGTACAGCTCGTCGACGTGGTACTTGTCGAGCACCAGCGCGTGGACGGCGTTCCGGGGAACGCCGATCCGATCGGCGCGCACGGGGCCCCGCATGTACATCATCCACGCGATGACGACGCCGACCAGCACGAACACCACGGAGACCACGAGCAGCGCGAAGGCCGTGCCGGAGCTGTGCTCGGCCTCGTGCCGCGGCAGCACCGGGGCGAGGAATCGCTCGAAGCTCGTGCCGTGCGACGAGGGAATGCCGACCGCGAGTCCGGCCACGATCGTCAGGACCGACAGCACGATCAGCGGCACCGTCATCACCGCGGGCGACTCGTGGATGTGATGCGCCACCTCCTTCGACATCCGCGGCCCGCCGAAGAACGACAGGAAGATGACCCGGAACGTGTAGAAGGCCGTCATGAGCGCGCCGAGCACGAGGAGCGCCCAGATCGCCACGTGACCGGAGCTGAACGCCGCCTCGAGGATGGCGTCCTTCGAGAAGAAGCCCGCCAGCGGCGGAACGCCCGAGAGCCCGAGGCCTCCGACGAGGAACGTGACCGTGGTCGTCATCATCCGCGGCGCGAGCCCGCCCATCTTGCGCATGTCCTGCTCGCCGCCGAGCCCGTGGATCACGCTGCCAGCGCCCAGGAACAGCAGCGCCTTGAAGAAGGCGTGGCACACGAGGTGGAAGATGGCGACGGCGTAGGCGCCGACGCCGACCGCCGCGAACATGTAGCCGAGCTGGCTGATCGTGGAGTAGGCGAGCACCTTCTTGATGTCGGTCTGGGCGAGCGCAATGCTGGCGGCGAACACCGCGGTGATGGTCCCGATCCACGCGACGACGTCGAGGGACAGCGGCGCCATCTCGAAGAGTTTGTGGCACCGCGCGACCATGTAGACGCCGGCCGTCACCATGGTCGCGGCGTGAATCAGCGCGGAGACGGGCGTCGGGCCCTCCATCGCGTCGGGCAGCCACGTGTAGAGGGGAATCTGCGCCGACTTCCCCGTCGCGCCCATGAACAGGAGCAGGCTGATCGCGAGGTACGTGCCGGCGCCGATGCTCGCGTCGGCCTTGCCGAACACCTCCGTGTAGTCGAGCGTGCCGAACGTCGTCCAGATCAACATGACGCCGAGACCGAAGCCGAAGTCGCCCACGCGGTTGACGATGAACGCCTTCTTCCCCGCGACGATCGCCGACTCGCGCTCGTACCAGAATCCGACCAGGAGATAGGAGCAGAGGCCGACCGCCTCCCAGAAGACGTAGAGGAGGAGGAAGTTGTCCGCGATGACCAGCATGACCATCGAGAACACGAAGAGGTTCAGGTAGGTGAAGAACCGCGCATAGCCGTCGTCGCCGTGCATGTAGCCGATCGAGTACACGTGGATGAGGAAGCCGACGCCGGTGACGACGAGGAGCATGACGGCGGTCAGCTGATCGACCTGACCGCTCACCGCCACCTGGAAGGGGCCGGCCTCGATCCACCGGAACAGCTCGCCCGTCCAGATCTCGCCGTTCCACACGCGCGCGAAGACGGCGCAGGAGGCGATGAACGACGCGCCCAGCGCGGGAACGGCGATCCAGTGCGCTCCCCGTCCCGTCACCCCGCCGCCGACGGCGTTGGCGACGGCGCCGATCAGCGGGAACAGGGGAATCAACCAGACGAGGAGTGACATGATCGTGTCTGAGGGCCGTAAACCTGCCACACTCTATGCGAAACCGTCAGGAAGTGTCAAGGACGCGGACGCTCGTGCCGCCTCGGATCCACGAAGCGAAAGTACGCGAGCGGCACGAGATAGAACAGCAGCAGATGGCCCGACAAGAGGCGCAGCGTGACCCGGCGATGCAGGTCGTATTCCTCGCGGGACACCTCGGTGCGATGCCCCGCGTCGACGAGGTAGTAGCGGTCCCCGACCACCTCGGCCGTCGCGCCGCCCGTGAGCATGAGGGAGAGCACCATGTTCATGAGCGCGTAGAGCACCGCGCCGACGACGAGCATGCGTGCGCCCGGGGGCACGAGCGCGGCGGTCGCTCGCCAGCCGACGTCGCGCCCTCCCGCTCGCGCCGCGCGGCGGAGCCGAGCGAGCATGGCGACCAGCGGAACGAACGCGCCGGCGAACAGGACGAGCGCGAGCGTGTCGCCCGCGGGCGGCGCGAACGCCGTGAACGTGAAGAGATGGAGCATCGCGCTCGCGACGAACCCGGCGGTCGTCAGCGCGAGCCAGACGTGACGGGCCACGCGTCCCTGCTTACCACAGGCGTGGCGCGAGCACATGCGCTGCCCGCCCGCGATCGCACGCGACGGGCGCGCCACCGTCGTCCCGACGCCGTCCCGCCACATTCGTGGCGCGACGCCGCGATGCCCTTGCTATCATGACCGCGTGGCGCGCGCTCGTCGCTGGAAGCCCTGGTTGATCCTGTTCTCGATCCCCGTCATCGTCGCCGTCGCGGCCGTCTCGTACCTCGTCTGGCGGCAGAGCGTGCCCGGACCCCGCGCTGCGCTGACTCCGCTCCCGAAGTTTCTCGGCGTGAAGACGCCGCTCGCCGTCGACGTGAAGGCGGCGCGTGGGGGCATCGCCTCGCTCGAGGTCCGAGTCGTCCAGGGCGCCTCGAGCGCCGTGGTGGCCCAGCAGGCGTTCCCGGCGCCTCCCGCCGAGCAGCGTGTCGAGTTCGCGATCGCGGGCCGCGATCTCGGCCTGAAGGAAGGCGCGGCCACCATCGAGGTGCGCGCCCGCGACAACTTCTGGCGCCCGATGCGGCCGGGCGATCAGCCGATCGCGAGCGCGCCGGTGACGATCAAGTTCACGCCGCCGACGCTCGAGGTGCTCGGGGCCACTCACTACCTGCATCAGGGGGGCGGCGGGCTCGCCGTGCTGCGCGCCCGCGGAGCGTCGAAGGCCGGCATCAAGGTCGGCGCTGATTTCTTTCCGGCGTATCCCGTGGGCGAGGGCGACAGCGCTCCCTCCGTCGCCCTGTTCGCGCTGCCCTGGAACATGCCGGACGCGACGCCGATCGCCGCGTGGGCCGAGGACGAGGCGGGGAACTCCGTGTCCCGTCCCGTGCCCTCGGAGCTCAAGCCGCGCCGGTTCCCGTCGGGCACCGTCGACATCACCGACAAGCTCCTCGCGGCCAAGCTGCCCGAGCTGTTGCCGGAGAAGAATCCGGTGCCGCCCGATCAACAGGTGCCCGCCTTCCTGATCGTCAACCGCGACAAGCGCAAGGCCGCGGAGGACGCCAAGCGCCAGATCGCGGCCCGGACCAAGCCCCGTCCGCTCTGGGAGGGCGCGTTCATCCAGCCGCGCAACACCAAGGTCTTCTCGAACTTCGCCGAGAGCCGCTCCTACCGCTACGGCGGCAAGGAGATCGACACGCAGGTGCACCTCGGCTTCGACCTGGCGTCGCTCAAGAACAGCCCCGTCCCCGCCGCGAACGCCGGCGTCGTCGCCTTCGCGGGCCCGCTCACCATCTACGGCAATGCGGTGATCGTCGACCACGGCCTCGGGCTCATGACGCTCTACGGGCACCTGTCGGCCATCGAGGTGAAGGAGGGCGACCAGGTCAAGCAGGGACAGGAGCTGGGCCGAACTGGCACCACGGGGCTCGCCGTGGGCGACCACCTGCACTACGAGGTGCTGATCCAGGGCATCTCGGTGACGCCGGTCGAGTGGTGGGACGGCAAGTGGATCCGCGACCACGTCGGCCGACCGCTGATGGAGGCGAACGTGCCGCTGCTGCAGTCGGAGTACCCCGCCGACAAGGCGCCGGCGTCCGGCGACGAGCGCCCCGCCTCGCCCCGCAAGCGCCGCGCGACGCGCTGACCGCTGATCAATGCGCGGACTACTGCTGCCCTGGACTGCGTTCCTTGAGAAGCCAGTCGATGATGGCCGTGCCGTCGGGTGAATTGCCACTCTCGTCCGAGCGTTCGGCCCGCGCCGTACGAGGAGCCGGCCCTGCCGACGATCGTCGTTGTGCTGCGGCCGATGGAGCGAGTTTGGTCCTGCCTGGCGTCAGGCTGACCCCGGCCCGGTCAGCCGGTTGCGAGTTCACTGACGCGGGGGAGGGCTCGGGCCAACTCGCAACCGGTTCAACGGCAACCCGGGAAGAAGGCTCGGGCCAACTCGCAACCGGTT
>Ga0187894_10002315_pt1 | contig 22929 bp, 22 predicted proteins | sample GBC1701081metaG_FD_136650 | JGI IMG/M metagenome (GOLD analysis project Ga0187894, IMG submission 136650) | White microbial mat communities from a lava cave in the Kipuka Kanohina Cave System on the Island of Hawaii, USA - GBC170108-1 metaG ... | reverse complement strand
CGAACGCGCGCTCGACGAGGGCCCGGATGCGATCACCGGAATCCTCCCGCGCCTGCGCCCGTTCCACGCGCACCGCATCCTGCGTCCGTTCCTCGAGGCGTACCGCGTCGTCGCCGACGCGCTCGAGCGCGCGCCAGCGAGCGCGAAGCTGGACGACGCGGCGTTCCTGCGCGGCTGCCTCGCGCTCGGCCAGCAGTACGTGTTGCAGGGACGCGTCGCGCGCCAGGAGTCCGTGTCTCAGGCGCTGTTCGCGACGGCGCTGAAGCTCGCGCGCCATCGCGGACTCGCGGAGAGCGACGCCGGCGATCTCCCTGAGAAGCGGCGCGCGTTCGCCGCCGAGCTGCGCGAGGACATCCGCCGCGTCGACGCGATCGAGGCGCTGGTGCGAGCGCGGGTTGCGGGAATTCTGGAGTGAGCGCAGGCGGCGCTCGAGGGCGCTCGCGGCTCGAGCGCTTGGTCGCGCTCAGCGACCCGAGCTGGGTCGCCGACCACGCGCCGCCGCCACGTGAGCTCGTTCCGGGCCTTTGGTCGGTGGACCGCCTGCTCGGGATTCCCGCCGGCCCACGGATCGGCACGCGCATGCTGCTCGTCGCGCTGCCCGCCGGCGGCGTGCTCGCGTGGTCTCCGGTTCCGCTCGACGCCGCGCTGCGCGACTTCGTCCTCGCGCGCGGCGGAGCGCGCTACCTCGTCGCGCCGAACTCGTTCCACTACTTGGGGCTCGCCGAGTGGAAGCCAGCCTTCCCGGCTGCGGCGATCTGGTTCGCGCCGGGGCTACGCGCACGCAAGCCTGCAGTGCCTGCCGGAGAAGAGCTGCAGACTGGCGCCTCCACGCCGTTCGCAGAGACGCTTCCCCACCGCGCGCTCGACTGCGGCCGAGGTGTTACAGAGGTCGCGTTCCTGCACGCGCCTTCGCGCACGCTGATGCTCGTGGACTCCGCCTTCAACCTGACGCCGCCTGCGCGCTGGCTCGGTCGCCTCGCTGCCCGTCTCGTGTTGGGCATTCCGTTCCGCTTCGGTCCGACACGTTCTGCGCGACTGTTACTGCTCCGCGACCGCGCCGTGGTCGCAGCCTGGATCGACGCCCTGTGCGGCTGGGATTTCGAGCGCATCGTGATGGCGCACGGCGAGCCGCTCGCAGCGGGGCCGCGCGAGCTGCGTGCGGCGTTCGCGCGCTATCTCGCCTGAGCGAGCCGGAGGATTCGCGTGACCGAGAAGTTCGAGCTGGTTCCGATCGGCTACGTGCGCGACGCGCGCGCGGAAGCCGAGGACGATTTTTGGGGCGGCGCGGAAGCGCGCATCGTGCTCACGGAGGCGGTGGAGGAGAGCGCGCTTTCCGGCATCGAGGCGTTCTCCCACGCCGAAATCTTGTTCGTGTTCGACCGCGTCGTTCCCGCCAAGATCATCCGCGGGGCCCGGCATCCCCGTAACAACCCGGCCTGGCCGCTCACCGGCATCCTGGCGCAGCGCGCAAAGAGCCGGCCCAACCGCCTGGGCTCGACGATCTGCCGCATCGCGCGCCGCGAGGGCCGCACGTTGTTCGTGCGAGAGCTCGACGCGATCGAAGGGACCCCGGTCGTCGACATCAAGCCCGTGCTGCGCGAGTTCTTGCCTCGCGAGGAAGTGCAGCAGCCGAGCTGGGCGAGCGAGCTGATGGCCGAGTACTGGAGGCCGGCGAAGTAGCGCGGGGCCCAACAACGCGTGGCGCCTAGGCCTGCGCCGGGAGAGACTGCGCGCGGCATGCAGCCGTCGCGCGCTCGCTACACGATGCTCGGCTTCGCGCTCGCGACGATGGCGCTCGCGTACATCGACCGCGTCGCGATCTCGCTCTCGAGCTCGTCGATTCAGCGCGATCTCGCGCTGAGCGATGCGCAGCTCGGCTACGCGTTCAGCGCCTTCACGCTCGCCTACGCGATCTTCGAGGTGCCGAGCGGCTGGCTCGCCGACCGCTTCGGCGCGCGGCGCATGATGACGCGCATCGTGCTGTGGTGGTCGGTGTGGACGGTGGCCACGGCCGCAGCGGCCGGCTTCCGCTCGCTCGTCGCGATCCGCTTCCTGTTCGGCATGGGCGAGGCGGGTGTGTTGCCGACGCTCGCGAGCGCATTCCGGCGCTGGCTGCCCGAGCGCGAGCGCGGCCGCGCGTTCGGGCTCACGGTCGCGGCGGCTGCGCTCGGCACCGCCGTTTCCCAGCCGATCGTCGGCGCGATGCTCAGGCACTTCTCGTGGCGCGAAGCGTTCGTCGCGTTCGGCGCGCTGGGCGCTGCGTGGGCGGCGATCTGGTACGCGTGGATGCGCGACGATCCGCGCGAGCACCGCGGCGTGAACGGCGCCGAGATCGCCGAGATCGGCCCGCCGCTGCACGAGCCGCATGCGTCCGTTCCGTGGGCACGGCTCGTGCGCAGCCGAAACATGATCGTGATCTGCGCGATGTACTTCTGCGCGATCTACGGCTGGTACTTCTTCATGACCTGGCTCCCCCAGTATTTGGAGCGCGCGCGCGGCTTCTCGCTCGCGCAGTCGAGCTGGCTGACGGCGCTGCCTTGGCTCGCGATCGCCGCTGGCTGCTTCTTCGGCGGACTGATCTCCGACGCGCTCGTGCGGCGCCGCGGACTGCGTTTCGGCCTGCGCGCTTGCGGGATCGTCGGCCTGCCGATCGCCGCGCTCGCGATCCTGGGCGCGGTTGCGACAGCGAGCGGCGCGCTCGCGACGGCGTTCCTGACCGCGGCTGCCGGCTTCGCCGCGCTCGGCATCGCCTCGGCGTGGTCGACCTGCCTCGCGATCGGCGGCCGCCACGGCGGCGTCGTCAGCGGCGCCATGAACATGTTCGGGAATCTCGGTGGAACCGTCTGCCCGATCGTCTTCGGGCAGAGCCTCGAGCATTGGGGCAGCTGGAACCTCCCGCTCGCGAGCGTCGCGCTGCTGTATGTGCTCGCCGGGCTGATGTGGCTCGCGATCGAGCCGGAGAAGCACCTCGACGGTGCGGCGCTTCCGGCCCGCCCCGCGCCGCATCCGCTCGCCGCGACGGCGCAGCTGAAGTGAGCGCAGATCAGACGAACAGCGCGTTCAGCTCCGGGTAGCTGAGAGCCGGCGTCGCGGCGGCGTTCTCGCTGCCGAGCAGCGCGAGCGCCTCGCGGCGCGCGAGCGAGTAGGCCGCCTGAGCGATCGACGAGCCGGCGCTGACCCGTCGCACCCCTAATTGCTGGAGCGCGCTCGGGTTCGGCAGGCCCGGCACCAGCATCAAGTTCAGCGGCAGTGCGATCGCCGCGACGATCGCGCGGATCGATTCGGGATCGCTGAGTCCCGGCACGAAGAAGCCGTCGGCGCCGGCGTCTCGGTACATACGGCCGCGCGCGATCGCCTCGGCGCACGCGCGCTCGCCGCGGACGAGGCGCTTCAGGTAGACGTCGGTGCGTGCGTTCACGAACAGCGCGACGCCGGCGCGCACGCCCGCATCCTTCGCGGCTTCGATCTTCGCGCGCAGCACGTCCGGGGGCTCGGTTCCGTCCTCGAGGTTCACGCCGACCGCGCCGGCGCCGATCAGCGCCGCGATCGTCTCGCGCGTCCCCGCCGCGTCCTTCGCGAGGCCCGCCTCGGCGTCGACGCTGAGCGGGACGTTCACGACGCGCGCGATCTCGCGCGTCGCCGCCTCGAGCACGCGCGTCGGCACGTGATTTCCATCCGCGTAGCCGAGCGACCACGCGAGCCCCGCGCTCGTCGTCGCGATCGCGCGCGCGCCGCACGCCTCGAACAGCCGCGCGCTGCCGACGTCCCATGCGTTCGGCAGCCGCAGCAGCTCTCCGCTGGCGTGAAGGGAGCGGAATCGGTCTGCGTTCTCGCGCTGGTTCATGGCGTCCTCCAATCGTCGGCGCGGCGGATCATGCCGCGGCCGACTGCCGATGCTCGCCGTTCGCGGACTCCGAGACCACGGGTGCGAGGCTGTGCCGCGTCACAGCTCGACGGTCGTCCCGCTGCTTCCGGCGCGCAGCACGCGCTCGCACACCTCGACGATCGCGGCGCCGGCCTCGTCGGGCGGCAGGCCGCGCGCGTGGATGTTGCTGATGCACTTGCGGCCCGCGTCGCTGGTGCCGGCGTGCGGGCGGAACGTCACGTAACAACCGAGGCTCTCGGCGGTGGCGAGGCCCGGGCGCTCGCCGATCAGGTGCACGGCAAGCTGGGCGCCGCTCGCCTCGCAGATGCGATCGGCGATCGCGACGCGCCCGAGCGTCACAGCGACCGGTCTCGCGAGCGGGCCCAGCCGCTCGAGACCGCGCGCCAGCGTCGGCCAAACGCGCGCGAGCTGCGCTTCGGCGGCGCGCGCGGAGAGACCGTCGCTGACGACGATCTGCGCGACCGCGCCGGCGACGCGCGCCGCCGCGAGCTGTGCTGCCTCGCCCTCGGCGAGCGTGCGGCCGAGATCAGGGCGGCGCAGATACGTCTCCTTGTCGGGCGCTGCAGAGCGCACGCACAGGAAGCCGCGCGCGCGCAGCGCTGCTTGAAACGAGTCGCTCCAGGCGCCGTACACGGCGTCGCGCGCGCGCGCGTGATCGGCGCGAAAGTCGAGCGCGCTCGCGGTCCGCGGCCGCGGGCCGGCGCGGCCGACGTCGACGCGCGCCGGCGTCGCGCGCAACAGCCGCGCCAGCTCGTCGCTCATCGCTTCACGCGAGCAGCGAGCGCGCATCGCCGGCACGCGGGGTGAGCCGGCCATCGCGCATCAGCTCGCGTTCCTCGAGCCAGCGCTCGAGCTCCGGCGCCGGCCGCAGCTGGAGCAACTCTCGCAGCGCTGCGACATCGTGATAGCTCGTGCTCTGGTAGTGCAGCATGCAATCGTCGCCGAGCGGCACGCCCATGAAGTAGTTGCAGCCGGCCGCGGCGAGCTGGAGCGCGGTGCTCTCGAGGTCGTTCTGATCCGCCTCCGCGTGATTCGTGTAACAAACGTCGGCGCCCATCGGCAGGCCGAGCAGCTTGCCCATGAAGTGGTCCTCGAGGCCGGCGCGCGCGATCTCGCGCGCATCGTAGAGGTACTCCGGCCCGATGAAGCCGACGACGGTGTTCACCAAGAGCGGCGCATAGCGGCGCGCGACTCCGTAACAACGCGCCTCCAGCGTCAGCTGGTCGACGCCTTCGTGCGCGTCGCTCGAGAGCTCGGAGCCCTGCCCTGTCTCGAAGTACCAGACCTGTGGCGTGCGCAGCCGCCCCCGCTCGCGGACGAGCGCGTTCGCCTCGTCGAGCAGCGCGAGGCTGACGCCGAACGCGCGGTTGCCCTTTTCGCTGCCGGCGACCGACTGGAACACGAGATCGAGCGGCGCGCCGCGCTCGAATGCGCGCATCTGCGTGGTGACGTGCGCCAGCACGCACGACTGCGTCGGCACCGCGAGCGCCGTCATCACGTCGTCGATCGCGCGCGCGACCCGCAGCACGGCATCGAGCCGGTCGTCGGCGGGGTTCACGCCGATCACCGCGTCGCCCGATCCGTAGGCGAGGCCTTCGAGAATCGAGGCGCGAATGCCGTCCGCGCCGTCCGCGGGATGATTCGGCTGGATGCGCGACGCGAGCCGGCCCGGCAGGCCGAGCGTCGAGCGCGCCTGCACGACGACGGGCAGGCGCTTCGCCGCGAGCGCGAGATCGAGGTTCGAGCACAGCTTCGCCAGCGCCGCGGCGTGCTCGGGCAACAGCGCGCGGCGCAGCGCGCTGGGGTCGGCGTCGAACGCGCCGGCGAGCAGGCGTTCGCGCAGCTCGCCGACGCTGAGCCCCGCGAGCGCGCGAAAGGCGCCCGCATCCTGCTCAGCGAGGAACGCGCGCGTGAGCTCGTCCCGCTCAGGCGCAATCACCGGCTCCTCGACGAAGCGCGAGAGCGGCAGCTCCGCGAGCGCCCGCTTCGCCGCGACGCGTTCCTGCGCGCTCGCTGCCGCGATGCCCGCGAGCTGGTCGCCGCTCTTCGGCTCGTTCGCCTTCGCGAGCAGCTCGCGCAGATCGCGGAACACGAACCCGGACGCGGAGTAGCTGGCCATCCGCCCGCAGAATAAGGCGAAGTGGGGACGTTCCTCCTCGTTTGCGGCTCGCGGCACTCTCGCCCGTCGCGAAGCCGCTGTTGACGGCGTGCTGGCAGCGGATGGACTGCGCACAGGTAACGGCATCGGGGCCTCGGCCTCGGACCTGGAGAAAGGCAAAGATCGGAGGAACGTCCCCGGCTTGCCTTCCTGGAATCGGAGGAACGTCCCGGTGCTTCTCCTGTCTCACTTCCGTGCATGCGCGCGCAACAACATGTGGTGCAACGACCGGCTGCTGCGCGCGTGTGCACAGCTCTCACGCGAGGAGCTACACGCGCGGCGCGTCAGCTTCTTCCCGTCGATCATCCTGACGCTGAACCACATCCTGACCGTCGACTGGTACTACCGCGACGCGCTCGAGAACGCGGGGCGCGGCCTGCGCGTGTTCGACGTCGAGCTGCCATTTCCCGAGATCGACGCGCTCGCGAGCGCGCAGCGCGAATCCGACCGCGCGCTGGTGAGCTTCTGCGATGCACTGAACGAAGCGGAGCTCGGGCGCAGCGTCGCCACGGATCGCGGCGACGAGGGCGTCTTCGAGGAAGCGCTGTCCGCCGTGCTCGCGCATCTGTTCCTGCACCAGACGCATCATCGCGGGCAGGCGCATGCGATGCTGGCCGGCACGCGCGTCGCACCGCCGCAGCTCGACGAGTTCTTCCTGCGCTACGACGAGCCGCGCCGCCGCGAGGAAGTGGCGCGGCTCGGGATCTGAAGCGCTCAGTTCCCCTCGCGGCGAGCACGGCTTCCCGTCCGAGGCGCATGGCGATCCCGCTCGTATCGAGGGCGTGATGCCAGCGCGAGTGTGATGCTCGCGCGATGCGCATCCTCGCCATCTCGGGAAGCCTGCGCGCAGCGTCCTCCAACGGCGCGCTGCTCGACGCGGCTGCGCAGCTCGCGCCGAGCGGCGTCCGGATCGAGCGCTTCGACGGCATCGCGGCGCTCCCGCATTTCAACCCCGACCTCGACGTCGAGCCGCCGCCGCGCGCGGTCGCGCTCTGGCGTGGCGCACTGCGCGAGGCCGACGCGATCGCCATCTCGAGTCCCGAGTACGTCCACGGCGTGCCCGGTGCGCTCAAGAACGCGCTCGACTGGATCGTCTCCAGCGGCGAGCTCGGCGGAAAGCCGCTCGCGCTGATCGACACTTCGCGCTCGAGCTACGCGACGCCGCAGCTGCGCGAGATCCTGACGACGATGGAGGCGCGGCTCGTGCCTTCAGCGTCGATCACGCTGCACCTCTGGACGAACCGCCTCGACGCGGCCGCGATCCTCGCGAACGAGCGCGCAGCGGGGGCGCTGCGCGCCGCGGTCGCTGAGCTCTGCGCACACGCGCGCGAAACGGCTGGCGCCATCCGCGCAGCGAGCGATTAGGCCCGAGGCGACTCCACGATCACGTCTTCGCCGTCCAGAACGCGCTGCGCATCCCTCACCGCGCGCTCGACCGTGGTCAGCTCGGCCTCACCTCGCCGCACGCTGGTGGCCAGCTTCTCGAGCGCCCGTCCCGCCACCTTCAGCTGGCGGCGATCCTTACCCGCAGCACGCTCCTCGAAATAGTTGAAGCCGGCGGCGGCCTTCTCGAGGTACTGCGCCGAGATCGAGCGGTGCCCCTTTTCGAACGCGCTCACCGCGCGCGGCAGGTAGAACGAAGGCGGCGCGATCTTCTCGATTTCGCGGCTGTAGTTCTGGTAGTAGACGCGGTCGCCGTTCTCGAAGAATCGGTATTCGCGAGCGTTCGCAGCCGGCGCAATGAGTAGGCCGGCGAGCAGCAGAAGCGAAGCGGTCGTGTTTCGAGTCATGACGTGCCCTCCTGGGCGTGCATTGAATTGAACGCCGCGCGCGGCGCGTGGTTTCGAGGGGCGCTACGGGCCCTATCCGAGTACGGGGCAGCTTGCATCACTGGACCGATCCCGCTCGTCCGCGTGAGCACAGCGGTTTCCCCTTTTCTTGCCGGTAAGATGCGCCCCTCTTTGCGGAGGCGGGCTGTGGCCAAGGACCAGGGCGCGAGGGGACAGGCGAAGCGCAAGCGCGCCGCGGTGAAGAGAGCGCGCAGCGAGCGCCTGCGCGGCGCCTATCGCCTGCCGGCCGACGTGCGCCCGGTCGAGGCCGATCTCCACATCGCCGTAGACCCGACGGCGAGCGAGCTGTTCTCGGGAGACGTGCTGCATCACCTCGAGCTCGCGCGGAGCAAGCGCACGCTCGAGCTGCACGCAGTCGAGCTCACGGTGACGAAGGCGTACGCCGAGGTCGGCGACAAGATCGTGCGTGGCCGCGTGCAGGCGCGTCCCGAGCGCGAGACGGTCGAGATCGTGCTCGCCGAAGCGCTTCCCGCCGGCGCCGCGACGCTCGTGCTCGAGTTCAAGGGCAAGCTCGCGAGCGACCTGCGCGGCTTGTACGCCGCGCGCTCGGGCGAGCGCAAGTACGCCTTCACGCAGCTCGAGTCGACCGAAGCGCGCCGCTTCTTCCCCTGCTTCGACGAGCCGGCGCTGAAGGCGCGCTTCGGCCTCTCGGTGACGACCGCGCACGCGAACACCGTGATCAGTAACAACCCGGTCGAGAAGATCGTGCCGCGCGAGGGCGGGCGGAAGACGGTGGTGTTCGCGCAGACGCCGCCGCTCTCGACCTATCTGCTCGCGCTCGCGGTCGGCGAGCTGGTCGCGTCGGAGCCGCTGCACTGCGGCGAGACCGAGATCCGCATCTGGCACGTGCCCGGCAAGGAGAACCTCACCGCGTTCGCGCTCGAGGCGGCGCGCGAGACGCTGGCGCGGCTCGAGACGTACTTCGATCTGCCCTACCCGTACGAGAAGCTCGATCTCGTCGCCGTGCCCGAGTTCGAGGCCGGCGCGATGGAGAACGCGGGCGCCGTCTTCTTCCGCGAAACGCTGCTGCTCGTCGATCCGGCGCGCACGACCACGCTCGAGCTGAAGCGCGTCGCGGAGGTGATTTGTCACGAGCTCGCGCACATGTGGTACGGCGATCTCGTCACGATGGCGTGGTGGGACGACCTGTGGCTGAACGAGGCCTTCGCCACCTGGATGGCTTATCAGGTGGTCGACGCCTGGAAGCCCGAATGGCGGATGTGGAGCACGTTCCAGCACGGTCGTTCCGCCGCGCTCGGCATGGACGCGCTCGACAGCACGCATCCGATCTACATCGAGGTGCGCAGCCCCGCCGAGGCCGCCGAGAACTTCGACCTGATCACCTACGAGAAGGGCGCGTCGGTGGTGCGGATGATCGAGCGCTACCTGGGCGCCGAGGTGTTCCGCGCCGGCGTGCGCAACTACATCCGCGAACATCAGGAAGGCAACACGGTCGCGGCCGATCTCTGGAATGCGCTCGGCGAGGCGTCGGGACAGGACGTCGAGCCGATCATGCGCCGCTGGATCGAGCAGCCGGGCTTCCCGTTGTTACGGCTCGAACGCGTCGAGCGCGCGGGCAAGCGCATCGTGCGTTACCGGCAGGAGCGCTTCCGTCCGAACGCGGACAAGCCCGCGCGCGACGCGACCAAGCGCTGGCCGATCCCGTGGGTCGGACGCGCGGGCACCGCGGTGGGCTCGCGAAGCCTGCGCCAGCTGTTAGGGCGGGCGCGCGGCGAGTTCGAGCTCGAGGGCGAGGCGCCGCGTTTCCTCTACGGCAACGCCGAAGAGGCCGGCTTCCTGCGCCCGCTGCACACGCCGCAGGAGCTCGCTGCGCTATTGCAGAATTTGCGCGAGCTCACGCCGGTCGAGCGCCAAGGGCTGGTCGGCCACCAGGCGGCGGCGCTGCGCGCCGGTCACGCGGAGCTCGCGAGCTTCCTCGAGCTCGCTCTCGCGCTCTCGAGCGAGCGCGATCCCGACGTGCTGTTCGCACTGCGGCCGGCGCTCGAGGCGTGCGCGCGCTCGGCGAAGCGCACGCTCGGCGACGGCGCCGAGCGCAAGTTCCGCGCGCGCGTCGCGGCGACCTTCGCTCCCGCGCTCGATGCGCTCGGCTTCGCGCCCACTGTCACCGATAGCGACGAGACCCGGCGGCTGCGCGCGATCCTGTTCGCGCTGGTCGGCGACGTCGGCGAAAGCGCGGCGGTACGCGCGCGCGCGGGCGAGCTGATCGACGCGTATCTGGCGGATCGCGCGAGCGTCGAGCCCGAGCTCGCCGCGATCGCGACGACGGTCGCGGCAGCGTGCGGCGACGCCACGCTCTACGACCGCTACTTCGCTGCGCACAAGGCCGCGGCGACGCCGCTCGAGGCGCGCCGGTTGCTGATGGCGCTCGGCGATTTCCGCACTCGAGAGCTGGTGCAGCGCACGCTCGCGCTGAACCTGACGGACGAGGTCAGCGCCCAAGACGTCGGCATCGTGCTGGCCGCGATGCTCGGGAATCCGAGCGCCTCGCACGCCACCTGGGAATTCTTCAAGAAGCGCTTTCGCGCGCTGCGCAAGAAGCTTCCGCCTGGGTTGGTCGCGCGCCCGATCGAAGCCAGCTCCGCGCTTGCGACGCGCGCCGCGCGGCGCGACATCGCGGCGTTCTTCCGCGCGAACCCCGTACCCACTGCGGTGCGAGCGGTGAAGAAGGCGCTCGAGCAGATCGACCTCGGCTGCGCCTTCGACGCGCGCGTGAAGCCGCAGCTCGCGCGCTGGCTCGAGCAGCCGCAGAGCCCACCCGCCGCGCTGAGCGCGACCGCGCGCGGCGGCGCGTAGCGCGAGTCGCTCGACTCCGCTGCGTGCGGTCGCCGGGAACGGATCGCGAGCTTGCGTTCTCCGCGACTTTCGTCGTAGATTCGCCCCGATGCGGAACCCTCCTCACGGCCGCGCGAACCCGCCCAACCGCTTCGAGAAAGTGCGCGTCGAGGACATGCCCGAGCTCGGCTTTGCGCCCAGCCCCGACGACCCGCCCGAGGACCCGCGCACCGAGCTGCTGATCGACCCCTCGCGCACGATCGTCGCGACCAACGAAAGCCCGGACGTCGGCTTCGGCGCGAGCGTGAACCCGTATCGCGGTTGCCAGCACGCGTGCTCGTACTGCCTGGCCCCCGAGACGCCGGTGCTGCGCGCGGACATGTCGTGGTCGCCGATCGGCGAGCTGCAGGTGGGAGACGAGCTCGTCGGCTTCGATGAAGCACCACGACCCCGAACCGAACGAATGCTGCGCGAGAGCATCGTCGAGGGCGTTTGGCGCTCTCGACGAGAGACGACGCGGCTCGTCACGGACCAAGCCGTGCTCACGACGACCGCTTCGCACCTCTGGCTCACGGGTCCGCGTTCCGATTGGGTGACCACCAAGGAGCTGCGCGCCGGCGACGGGCTGCTGAATCTGTTCTCCGCTCGACCTGGGTCGCAGCTACCGCGACTCGATGCCGGTCGGCGCATCGGGCTGCGCGCGGTCGCGCGTCCAGCGCGGATCCAGGCGATCGAATCGGGCGCGCTGCGCGAGGTCGTCGACATCCAAACCTCGACGCGAACGTTCTTTGCGAACGGGCTCGCGACGCACAATTGTTACGCGCGCCCGACGCACGAGTACCTCGGCTACTCCGCCGGCCTCGACTTCCAGACGAAGATCCTCGTCAAGCCGCGCGCGGCCGAGTTGTTACGGAAGCAGCTGATGTCGCCGGCCTGGAAGCCGCAGGTGGTGATGCTCTCCGGCGTGACGGACTGTTACCAGCCGGCCGAGCGCCGGCTCCGCATCACGCGCGGCTGCCTCGAGGTTCTCGCCGAGTTCCGCAATCCGGTCGGCATCGTGACGAAGGGCTTCCTCGTCACGCGCGACGTCGACCTGCTGGCTGAGCTCGCGAGCGTGAATGCCGCGAGCGTGATGCTCTCGATCACGACGCTCGACGGAGAGCTGCAGCGCAAGCTGGAGCCGCTCGCGTCGCCGCCGTCGAAGCGCCTCGCCGCGATCGAGCTGCTCGCGAAGGCGGGCATTCCGGTCGGCGTGATGACGGCGCCGGTGATTCCGGGCCTGACGGACCACGAGCTGCCCGCGCTGCTACAAGCCGCTGCGAACGCGGGCGCGAGCAGTGCGGGCTTCGTCGTGCTGCGCCTGCCGCACGGGGTGAAGCAGCTTTTCGGGGATTGGCTGACGCAGCACTACCCGGAGCGGCGCGAGAAGGTGCTGAACCGGCTGCGCGCTCTGCACGGCGGTGCGCTCTACGACTCGCGCTTCGCACATCGCCAGCGCGGCAGCGGCGAGTTCGCGAATCAGATCGACGCGCTGTTCGAGCTGGGCCGCAAGCGCGCGCGGCTCGCGCGGCGCGGCGCAGAGCTCTCGACCGCCGCGTTCCGCAGGCCGGGCGTCGCGGATCAGCTCTCGCTGTTTTCCTGAGCGCCGCCCCGCAGCTTCGCGAGGAACTCGCGATCGATGCGCGCCCTCACCGTGCGGCGATCGAGCCCGATCCGCCGCGCAGTCTCCTCGTACGAGCCGGCTTGGTGGTAGACGAGCGTCGTGTAGCGCGAGAGCAGCACGTCGGCATCGATCGCGCCGCGCGCGAGCTCGGCGGCGAGCTCGGCGACCGGGCCTTCCGCGGGCAGGCGGGACGCGCGAGGCGCGGGGACGGCGGGCGCGTAGCCGCCGTGGATCACGAGATTGCGCACGCACTGCTCGAGCTCGCGCACGTTGCCGGGCCAGCCGTAATCACTCGGCAGGTTCGCCGCCATCCAGCTCCGGACCTCGCGCGCGATCGCGTCGCCCTCGCGCTCGCCGAACAGTCGCCGCGCGATCACGATCGTGAAGTTGTGCAGATCCTCCGGGTGGTCGTCGAGCTGCTCGCGCAGGCTCGGCGTGCGGATCAAATCGGCGCACAGGCGGTAGTAGAAATCCTCGCGGAAGCGGCCCGCGGCGAGCTCGGCGGCGAGGTCGCGGTTCGTCGCCGCGATGATCTTGCCGTCGAAGCGGCGCGCGCGCGTTTCGCCGATCCGCTCGAATGCGCGCGTCTGCAGCACCCGTAGCAGCTTGACCTGCGTCTCGGCCGAGACCTCGCCGATCTCGTCGAGGAAGACCGCTCCGCCGCCGCCGCACGCTTCGAGCCAGCCCTCGCGGTCGTCGACCGCGCCGGTGAACGCTCCGCGCCGGTGCCCGAACAGCTCGGATTCGATCAGCGTCGGCGTCAGCGCCGAGAGGTTCAGCGCGAAGAAGCGCTGCTCCGGCGCGTGGGCGAACGCCTTCGCCTCGGGATCGAACGCGATGAACTGCGAATGGCCGATCGCGCGCGCGACCAGCTCTTTGCCCGTGCCGCTCGGCCCGATGATCAGGCTCGGCACGTCGTGCATGTGGACGAACAGCGCGCGCCGATAACGCTTGCGGTCGCGCGTGAAGATCGATTGCCAGACGTCGGCGCGCAGCTTGGCCGCGGGCAGCGATGCGCCGTAGAGATGACGGAACACGAAATGGAACGCGCGCCTCGTCTGATAACCCCACGCGAACAGGAACGCGGCGTCGGGCTTCGGCAGCCCGGGCAGCGCCAGCAGGAACTGCACCTGCTCCGCAAACTCGTCCCAGCGCGCGACCGGGCGCGGGCGCTCGGCGTCGCGATCGAGCGTCGCGCGCCACTCGCGCTCGTAGCGCGAGTAGACGAAGTAGAGCGCCAGATCCTCGTAGAGTTCCGCCTCGTCGGCCGCGGGCTTCGTGCCGGAGACGATGCGCTCGCGCGCAGCCAGCAGCAGCTCGCGTGCGGCCGCCTCGAGACGCGCCAGATTCGGGTTGTTCCCGTCGAGATCAGCGTCGACCGCCCAGACCGTGCGGCTCGGCACGAACGCGCCGCCGAGCACTTCGCGCTCGTGCTCGATGCGCTCCGGCAGAAACGGGTTCGCGTGCGTCAGCCTCGAGAGCGCTTCGGCGAGGCGCCGCTCGACGTCGCTGAACAGCCTCACGCCGGCTCCCTCGCTGTTAGGAACAGATGCGCAAATTCCGACACGTGGCATCGTCCGGCTGCCGATCGGAGTGGAGGCTTAGCATGCGAGCTCGACTCGATTTGCTGGTCGAGGGGCTCGCCCAGGCCGCCTGCTTCACGTTCTTTCGCAGCATCGAGGTCTCCGGTCAGGAGCGAATTCCTCGCGGCGTTCCGCTGGTGCTGGTCGCGAATCATCACAACAGCCTGGTCGACCCGATCCTCGTGCTCGGCACCACCGGCGTGCACGCGCGCTTCCTCGCGAAGAGCACGCTCTGGAAGGTGCCGCCGACGCGGCTGCTGCTCGATCTCGCCGCGGTGATTCCCGTCTACCGCGCGCAAGACGGCTCGGACATGTCGAAGAATCAGGAGACGTTCTCGCGCTGCTGGGAGGTGCTCGCGGCCGGGGGCGCGATCGCCGTGTTTCCCGAGGGCATCAGTCACGACGCGCCGCACCTCGCGAGGCTCAAGACCGGGGTCGCACGCATCGTGCTCGGCGCCGCGCAGCAGCTCGGCGTGCGTGACATGCGCATCGTGCCGGTCGGCCTCACCTTCGAGCAAAAGGGCAAGTTTCGTTCGCGCGCGCTCGTGACGATCGGCGTACCGCTCGACCCGACGCCGTGGATCTTGCTGCGCGGCAGCGACGACCTCGAAGCCGTGCGCGGGCTCACCGAGGCGGTGCGCACGGCGCTCGAGCGCGTGACGCTGAATTACCCGTCGCACGAGGACGTACCGATCATCGAGCGCGCCGCGGCGCTCTGGGACGCGCGCGACCGCGAGCTGCCGGCGCGCATGGCGCTCGAGGAAGCGTTCCGCCTGCGCCAGGGCGCACTCGCACTCTACGAGCGCGCGAAGGCGCGTTCGCCGCAGCGCGTCGCCGCGCTCAGCGCACGCGTCGAGAGCTACCAGCGCCGGCTCGAAGAGCGGCGGCTGCGCGACGAGCACGTCGCCGCGCGCTACCCGCGCGAGGAGGTGATTGCCTACGCGATCGGAAGCGCGACGCTGCTCTTGTTCTGGCTGCCGATCGCCGCCCTCGGCAGCGTGATGAACTGGATCCCCTATCGCTTGATCTGGACCGGCGCGCGGCTGACGCCTGGCGAGAACCTGCCGGCCACGATCAAGCTGTTAGGCGGCTTCTTCCTCTACCCGATCACCTGGCTCGTGTGGTCGCTGCTCGCGGGCGGAGCCTGGGGCCTCGGCGCCGGTATCGCGACCTTCCTGTTAGGCCCGCTCGCCGCTTGGTTCGCGATGCTGTTCCACGAGCGCTACGAGCATTTCTGGGAGCACGCCCGCGCGTGGGCGACGGTGAAGCTGCGGCCGGGCGAAGCGGCGCGGCTCAAGGCCGAGCGGGAGGCGTTGCATCGAGAGATGCGGGCGATCGCCGAGGATGCGCAGGAATCGCGCGATCAGAGCTGAGCGCGCTGTCGTTTGGCCCTTTGGGGTCTGACCCCAAAGGGCCAGGCGACCCCAAAGGGCCAGGCGCCCCGGCTGGCGGAATCGATGGCCAGCGCACGGTGAGCACCAGCGACTCCTCGACGGAGCGAAACGAGTGCGGCATGCCGGGGCCGAACACCACGAAATCCCCCTCGCGTGCGAGCGACACCTCACGATCCGGAAAGCGCAGCACGAAGTGGCCGCGGATCAGAATGTTCAGCGTGCGCGCTGCGATCGCGGGCGACCACTCGCTGCGAGTCTCGCCCTTCGCATGCGTGTACCACTTCAGCTCGACGTCGCGGCTCGCGAGGGGGTTCGCCTCGCCGCCGATGAAATGGCCGACGAACCAGCCGCGCGTCGCGCGAGAAGCCTGCTCGACGTTTCCGAAGAGCGGCGCGCCTGCATCCACGGGTCTGCTCCTTCGCGCCGGGTCAGCCCCGCTTCGCGTAATACGCGAGCGCGTCCTCGATGCTCGCGCTCTGCACGCCCGGCTCGCGCAGCACCGCTTCGAGCCAGTCCGGCTTCTCCGCGCAGCACACCGAGAAGGGGCGCTCGAGCCCTGATAATTCGTTCGCCTGCCTCACGAACGCGGTCGCGTAGTCCGGCGGCCGGACATCGCGCGCCAGCTCGACGAGCGCGAACGGATCGGGCGGCGCCAGTGCGTGAGGGTTCGGGAATACGACGCTCGGCGTCGCGGCTTCGGCGCCGCCGCCCGCGAGCCCGAGCCCATCGCACAGCACGGCGCCGCGTACGTGCGTCGGACGCGCGCCGGCCAACAGCAACGCGACGTACGCGCCTAGACCGCGGCCGAGCAGCGTGGCGTCAGCGAGCAAACGCAGCGCGGTGTCGGCGTCGCCCATCAAGACCTCGGCGGTGTAGCCGCCGCCCACCGAGCAGCCGCTCTCTCCATGACCGCTGAAATCGAGCGCGAACACGCTGCCGGGCCAGCTCTCCGCGAACGCCGGGAGCGCGCTCGGAGAGCGCTCGCCGAGGCCGTGCAGCAATAACAATGCGCGCCCGGTTCCCGGACGCAGCTCGTGCAGCGCCAGCTCGATGCGCGCATGCCGCAGACGCGTCGTCTTCACGCGGCGAGGTCTCGCACGAAATCGAGCACGAGCTTCGCCACCTGCTCGGGTTGCTCGACGTGGATGAAGTGGCCGACGCCCTGCAGCTGCACCAGCTCCGCACGCGGCGGCAGGTAGGGCTTCACGTCGGCGGGCGAGGTATCCCAGCCCATCGGCTCGCTCTCGGTCGCGAGCAGGCCGAGCAGCGGCACCGGCAGGCTCGCGAGCCGAGCCATCGACCACTGTGCGCGCCACGGCCCGAACCCGCCCGGCCGCAGCACGGGGTCGATCTTCCAGCGCCAGCCGTCGGCGTCCTTGCGCGCGCCGCGCGTCACCAGGTAACGGAGCCACGCCTTCGAGAGCCGCGGGTTCATGCGCCCGCGCCGCTCCGCGAGGCCGGCCAGCGTGTCCGCGCGCCGCACCTTTTCGCTCGCCGCGCGCCGATGATCCAGCCAGCCTGAAAGCTCCGTCGCGAGCAGCTTGGTGCGCTCGTGGTCCGCGACGTCGGGCGGCGGCCGGTGTGACGGGATGCCGTCGATGTTCACGAACGCGCGCACGCGCTGCGGCGCGACCTGGATCGCCGTGGTCGAGATCGAGCCTCCCTTCGAGTGCCCTAACAGGACCATCGGCTCGCGCGAGGTCGAGTCGAGCACATTCAAGAGATCGCGGATGTCCGCGTCCCAGGAGTAGAGCGGCGCATGATCGGAATCGCCGTGGCCGCGCTGATCCCAGACCACCACGCGGTAGCCGCCGGCAGCGAGTAGCGGCGCGAACACGTCGAAGGTGCCGCTGAAATCGAAGCCGCCGTGCGAGCAGAAAATCACCGGCGCGCGCTCATCGCCCCATTCAGAGACCGCCAGATTCACGCCTAGCGAGTGGACGCGGCGGCGGCGATCGGGAAGGCGCGCGCCGGGGTACTGCGCTGCGGCGCGTTCGTCGGCGTCGAGGCTGGCGTCGGTGTTCGTCACGGGCGCGCTCTTTAGGCAAAGCCGCGCTCCGCCGCATCTGGGCTCGGCGACGCCGACCGCTCACGCCGGTTCGGCGCTAGCGAGCCGCGTCTCAGCGCATGAACTCGCGCATGTCCTCGGGCTCGGGCGCGCTGAACCGCAGCAGCGCACCCGCGCGCGGCAGCGCGAGCTCGGCGGCGTGGAGCAGCACGCGAGGCGCAGCATGCGGCGCGCGCGGCGCGTAATCCGCTCCGTAGAGGTCGTCTCCGGCGATCGGCGTGCCGCTCTCCGCGAGATGCACGCGCAGCTGATGCGTGCGTCCGGTCTCGGGAAACGCTTCGACGCGTGCGCCGCGCGTGCAGTGCGCGTCGACACGGAACTGTGTCGCGCTCGCGCGGCGCCCTTCCCCGGGCGCGGGGAACGTCCCGAACTTGAAGCGCGAGGGATGCGCGACGCGCCCGAGATACCCGCGCACCGCGAAGCTCTGCTCGCGCGGCGCCGGCGAGACGCATGCGAGATACCGCTTCTGCACCCTGCGCTCGGCGAAGGCGCGCCCGACCTCGGCGGCGCGCTGGCGACCGCGCGCGAACAGCGCGACGCCGCTCGTCTGGCGGTCGAGGCGGTGCGTCGCGTAGAGCGCGCCGTCGCCCAGCAGCGCTTGCAGCTGATCCTCGAGCGAGGCGCGAATGCTCGCGCGCGTGCGCTGCATCGAGAGCCATGGGGGCTTGTCGACCGCGACCAGGCCGTCCTCGTCGAGCAGGACGCGCGCGGGACCGAGCGCCACCGGCTCGGGCTCGCGCACGAAGCCGTAGATCGCGACCCAGCCGCCGGCTGGGACGCGCGCGGGCGGGTTCAGAGGATCGATCGGCACGCCCGAGAAGTGCAGCCCGCCGTGCCAGAGCGCTCGCCCGAGGTCGGCGGCGCGCGACCCTAATCGTTCGCGTGCGTCGTCCAGGAAATCACTCCAGGCCAGCTCGCGCGCCGGGACCCAGCGCGCCTTCCAGACCGCGGGGTCGAAGCGCTCCGCCTCGGGCGAGCGCGCTTGCGGCTCGGGCTCGAAAACGGTGCTGGGGCCGACCTCGAGCGCGGTCTCGGGCAGCAGCGAGCTCGACATGCGCCAACGTTCGCGGCTGCGCTGCCGCGCCACAAGCCGAGAACCTCGCGCGATCTCCTCCGCTGATCGCCGCGATCCAAAAATCCAGATGGACAGTGATCGCTCATTAGAAGACAGTCGGCGCGGTGTGGGGAGCGGCGATGGCGGCGCGAACGACTCGATCGGCATGCTTGATTGTGTTGTGCGCGTTGACGCTCGGCGCAGGCGAGTCGGTCGATCTGGCCTTGCCGGAGGGTGTGTTCGCGCCCGAGATCCCGGCGGACAACCCGATTACTGCGGAGCGCGTCGCGCTCGGCCGCAAGCTCTACTTCGACACGCGCCTCTCGACCGATGGCAGCGTCGCGTGCGCCAGCTGCCACGCGCCTTCGCACGGCTTCGCGGACCCGCGCGGCAAGACCTCGCCCGGGGTCGGCGGTGCACTCGGTACACGCAACGCGCCCACCGTGCTGAATGCGGCGTTTCTCGCGACGCAGTTCTGGGATGGCCGCGCACCGACGCTCGAAGCGCAGGCCGTGCTGCCGCTGACGAACCCGATCGAGCATGGCTTCGCCGATTCCGGCGCGGTGGTCGCGAAGCTCGAGGCGCTGGGTGATTACGGCCCGATCTTCGCCTCGGCGTTCGGGGATTCGGCGATCAGCGCGGAGCGCGTCGCTCAGGCGATCGCGAGCTTCGAGCGCACGATCGTCGACCTGAACGCGCCGATCGACCGCTTCCTGCGCGGCGATGCGAGCGCGATCTCGGATTCAGCGAAGCGCGGCTGGGAGCTGTTCAACGGCAAGGCGCGCTGCAGCACCTGCCACGGCTACGTCGAGGCGATTCCGCTCTTCACCGACGACGACTTCCACAATCTCGGCGTCGGCGCGACGCGCATCGACTTCGCGGCCGCCGCGCGCGAGGCGGCGAGCGCAGCGGCGGCCGGAAAGTCGCTGGATGGGCTCTTGCTCAGCGACGCCGAGCTCAGCGAGCTCGGCCGCTTCGCGGTGACGCGCGAGGATCGCCATCTCGGCGCGTTCAAGACGCCGCAGCTGCGCAACATCGCGCTCACTCCGCCCTACATGCATGACGGCAGCGAGCCCACGCTCGCGAGCGTGATGGAGCTGTACGACCGGGGCGGGAACGCGAACCCATACCTCGATGGCGGCATGCGGCCGCTCGGCCTCAGCGCGGAAGAGAAAGCGGATCTCGTCGCGCTGCTCGAGAGCTTCACCAGCGACGACCTGGAGCGCTTCGCGCAGCTCGCCGAATCGGCCCAATAACTCGAAGGAGGCAGTCGTGTATCGAAACGACATGACGAAGAAGGAGATCGAGCGCGCGTTCGCGGAGCGCTCGCCGGCGGACGAGCAAGAGATTCGCGCGCTGTCGAATTGCGATCGGCGCCAGTTCCTGCGCAGCTCGCTGAAGTTCGCGGGCATGGCGGCAGCGGCGAGCCTGATCCCGGATCAGAGCTTCCAGATCGTCAGCGCAGCTTGGGCAGAAACGCCGGGCGCCGCGCCCGCGGTGAAGTTTCGCTTCGCCTACATCTCCGACGCCCACCTCTATGCACGCGGCATGGCGCATCGCTTCGCGAAGTCGATGGCGAAGGCGGTCGAGGACATCAACGCGCTCGATCCGCAGCCCGACTTCGTGCTGTTCGGCGGCGACCTCGCTCAGCTCGGTCGCAAGGACGAGCTAGCGCTCGGCCGCGACATCCTGAAGGGAGTGCGCGCGCCGCTGCGCATGATGGTCGGCGAGCACGACTGGTACTACGACATGGGCGACGAGTGGCGCCGGCTGTTCGGCCGCGACTACTACACCTTCGAGCACAAGGGCGCGCTGTTCGTCGTGCTGAACAGCGTGGTCGAGAAGGACTTCTGGACGCCGAAGGGCTACTCGCCCGAAGAGCGCATGGCGATCGTCTCGGGCCTCGACGACAACCGTCAGAGCCCGTTCGAGGTCGGCGAGGAGCAGCGCGATTGGCTGCAGCGCAAGCTGCGCGGCGTGAAGCGCGACAAGCCGATCGTCGTGTTCTCGCACTCGCCGCTCTACAAGCTCTACAAGCCTTGGAACTTCTGGACCGACGATGCCGAGCAGGTGCAGGCGCTGCTGCAGCCCTTCGATTCGGTCAGCGTGATTCACGGCCACACGCACCAGCTGCTCACCAACCGGATCGGGAACATCCATTTCCACGGCATGCTCTCGACCGCGTGGCCGTGGCCGTACGCGCCGCAGGGCCTGCCCGAGTACACGCTGCAGATGTCGCGCTCCGATCCGTTCAACCAGCTCGACGGCTGCGGCGACGGACGCATGGACTTCCTCACGAATGGGCGCATCGACAAGCACTACAACCTGTGGGCAAAGAGCGCGCGCACGGTGACGGCTGCGCAGCTCGCGGGCGATGCGCTGCCGGGGTTGGGCGGCGCAAAGGGCCCCGTCCTATTAGGGAAACGAACGTTCGCGAGCGCGAACGGGAGAAGCGAACGATGACTCGATACAAGCGGATGGCGCTCGGCTTCGTGTTTGGCGCGGGAATCGCGGCGGTCGCCGGCCTCGTGCTTCGGGGCGAGCGCGCTGCCACCGGCCCGGTGGAGATCGGCAACGACGGCGGCTGGAGCTCGCGCGCGGTCTACGCCTGCGACCGGCGCAAGCTCGTGATCGTCGAAGGCGTGCGGCCCGGCGAGAAGCTTCCGCCCGAGCGCGCGCAGCTCGTCGCGGACGTGCTCAGCGACCTGATGCGTTACTGCAAGGAAGAGGTCGTCGCGCGTATATCGCGCAGCCAGCACATCACCGTCGCGGCGAACGGTTTCGTCTACGAGAACTACGTCCCGGGCAGCGAGATCCCGTTCCTGCAGGTGAGCTTCGGCGAGCCGACGGAGCGCGAGAAGAAGATCTGGCAGGCCGAGCTCGACAAGGTCGTCGCCGAGGGCGATCGGCTGTTCCACAGCGACGAGCTCGGCAGCAACGGCGTCGCCTGCGCGATGTGCCACCCGCACGCTTCCAACACGCACCCCGAGACGTATCCGAAGTTCCAGGCGCAGCTGAAGAAGGTCGCGGTGCTGCGCGACATGGCGAACTGGTGCATCGAGAACCCGCTCGAGGGCAAGCCGCTCGCGCACGACGATCCGCGCATGGTCGCGCTCGAGGCCTACATGCTCTCCCGGCGGGCAGGGACGGCGCTGGAAGCCGGCAAGCACTGATTAGGCACCCGGCCGCTCGGTAACCGTTTCGGGCCGACGTTGCTTTCGCTGCGCTTCAAGTGGTGGTGGCTAGCAGGCGGCGTGTGCCTGATCGCGGCCGTCGTGGTCGCCGGGCTCACGCCAGCGAGCGATCTTCCCGCGATCGGCATCGGCGATTTCGCCGAGCACGCAGCCGGCTACTCCGTGTTGACGCTCTGGTTCTCGGGACTCGTCGCACGAACGCGCTGGGCAATCGTCGCCGGCGCGTTGCTCGGCCTCGGCGCCGCGCTCGAGCTGCTGCAGGGCGCGATGGAGCTCGGTCGAGTCAGCGACCCGATCGACATGGCCGCGAACGCGCTGGGCATCGCAATCGCGCTCATGCTCGCGCGCGCGGGGCTCGGCGGCTGGATGCAGTGGGTCGAAGCCCGCTTGCTACGCGCCTGAGCGCGTGAGCCTGCGCGCCTAATTACTCTTCTTGCGCGCCTCGCCGGTCATCGGCACGAACATCACCGAGATCACCGTGCTGCCGACGACGCCCTTGCCGGTGCGCTCCAGTACGCGCAGCTCCTGGAAGGTCTCGCCGACGGGAATCACGAGCTTGCCGCCGAGCGCGAGCTGGTCGATCAGCGGCTGAGGCACGTGATCCGGCGCCGCGGTCACCACGATCGCGTCGAACGGTGCGCGCTCGGGCAGCCCGCGATAGCCGTCGCCGGTGATCACGTTCACGCGCGCATAGCCCTCCTCGCGCAGCGCGCGGCGCGCCGATTCCGCCAGCTCGGGCACGATCTCGATCGTGTGCACCTCGGCGCCCAGCTCTGCGAGCACGGCGGCCTGATAACCCGACCCCGTTCCGACCTCGAGCACGCGCTCGCCCGCCTGCACCTCCGCCAGCTGGGACATCAGGCCGACGATGTAGGGCTGCGAGATCGTCTGACGCGACCCGATCGGAAGCGGGCCGTCGCGGTACGCGTGGCTCCGCTCCGCCGGCGGCACGAAGCGGTGACGCGGCACTTTCCGCAGCGCAGCGAGCACGCGCGCATCGTGCACTCCGCGCGCGGCGATCTGCTCGTCGACCATGCGCGCTCGCTCCTCGGCGCGTTCGCCATCGGCAGCGGCGGGCATCGACATCGCGAGACTTCCGAGAATTGCGAGCAGAAAGGCTCGGCTGCGCATCGGCCGACTCCGAGACCCGCGAAGCGGCTCTGTCGGGACTATACGCTCGCTCGCGCACCTGCCCGCCGCGAACGCGGCTGCGGCGAATCGCCTCGCATGCGCCTTGGCTCGCTGTGCCGCGCGCCGAAACCTAATCGCCGAACGCCGAGGCGAGG
>Ga0187894_10002314_pt1 | contig 22934 bp, 17 predicted proteins | sample GBC1701081metaG_FD_136650 | JGI IMG/M metagenome (GOLD analysis project Ga0187894, IMG submission 136650) | White microbial mat communities from a lava cave in the Kipuka Kanohina Cave System on the Island of Hawaii, USA - GBC170108-1 metaG ... | reverse complement strand
ATACTTTGCCATTTGAAGTGGCAGGGGTGCTTTTACTGGTCGCATTAATTGGTGCGGCAGTGGCAGCCTCTTCCTTTAATTCAATTAAAAAATCGTAGCATGTTCCCAATAGAGCATATTTTATATTTAAGTGCCCTTCTGTTCTCAGTAGGCTTAATGATCATTATTATAAAGCAGAATGCCATTATGGTACTGCTGGGTATTGAACTCCTGTTAAATGCAGCCAATCTGAACCTGATAGCCTTCAATCAGCTTCAACCCGAATTACTTACCGGGCAGATGTTTGCGTTGTTTGTGATTGTTGTTGCAGTAAGTGAAGCTGCTGTCGGGCTTGCCATTGTATTGTGCGTTTATAAACATCATCAAACTTCTGTACTAAGTGAACTTAACGAATTAAAAGAATAACGGCTTGGAGGGCATCGCAACATTTGATCTATTGACAGGAATGGTTCTGCTCACTCCTCTCGCATCATGCTTGATGTGCTTACTCACCTCTGAGCGTTACTCCTGGCTCGTTACAATCATTGCTCCGGCATTGTTGCTGGTTAGTGCTTCACTCAGTGTTTTCTTATTTTTTACAACCCCCGCTAACACATCACATTTAATCGGGTTGGCGTGGTTCCAGGCAGGCCAGTATACGTTCAACGGAAACATAGAGCTTAATCGGTTATCAGTTTTGATGATGCCCCTGATAACGGTAATCTCATTTTTGGTTCACTTGTATTCGATCGGGTACATGGCCGGTGACAACGGCATGAGGCGATACTTTGCCATGTTGGGGTTTTTCACTTTCTCTATGTTGGGTATTGTGCTCTTCGATAATTTGTTAATGATTTTTGTATTCTGGGAACTCGTTGGATTCTCATCATACATGTTAATCGGACATTGGCTTGAAAAACCAGCCGCGGCAAAGGCTGCTCAAAAAGCTTTTATTTTTAATCGCATTGGCGATGCTGGTTTTCTTGTCGGGCTGATGATTGTGTGGGCTAACACACAGAGTTTTGACTTGAGTAATCTGCTCCATCTTCCTGAAATATATTCGTGGCAAACGGCTGCTTCACTTTGCGTTTTTTGTGGTGTGGTTGGTAAATCTGCTCAACTTCCATTATTTACATGGCTTCCCGATGCGATGGAAGGCCCTACTCCTGTTTCAGCTCTGATCCATGCAGCAACCATGGTAGCAGCAGGGGTTTTTTTGTTAGCCAGGGTTTTTCCGCTGTTTACAACTGACGCTTTAAATATTGTGGCTGTAACCGGGATACTAACTGCCCTGTTTGCCGCAGTGTGCGCGCTCAATCAGTTCGACATCAAAAAAATTCTTGCTTACTCAACCATTTCACAATTAGGCCTCATGGTTACAGCGGTTGGTGTAGGCTCAGAAAATGCCGCCATGCTTCATCTTGTTACACATGCATTTTTTAAAGCGTGTTTGTTTTTGGGCGCAGGGTCGGTCATTCATGCGCTCCGCCAGGCACGGTATCAGGCTCACGAAAATTTTGACGTGCGGGACATCCGTAACCTCGGGGGACTGCAAAAGAAATTACCCGTTACTTTTTTCACATTCCTGATAGCCGGGGCTTCACTCGCGGGGGTTCCATTTTTCTCAGGATTTATTTCTAAGGATTCCATCACGACAAGCGTTTGGTACTGGTCGGGCGATACATTCTCCTGGCGATGGCTGGCTTTAATTTCAGTTTTTGCTGTCTCGGCAATCACAGTTTTGTACACCTTTCGAATGGTATGGTCTGTTTTCTTTGCAAAGGAGAATAAACCAAATCTTTCAATCACAGAAACTCCCTGGATTATGCGAATCCCATTGATTCTTCTCTCAGCTTCATCCATCTGGATTATTGTGTCATTAAGTCCATTCGATGCTTCAGGTTGGTTTACAATACAGGTTGGCGATCTTCAACATTCAAACCTGGTTACGCTCCTGTCATCAGGTGTAGTTGTATTGGCGTTATTGGCCGCATGGTTTATGAACGCGACAAAAGATAAACCGGTAAATTCAATAACATTTTTGCAACATGCTTTTGGCCTTGACTTGTTTTACGAAAAAGTAGTGGGTCAATCCGCTACCAGGCTTGCTGCACTAACAGAAACAACCGATCGTAAATGGATTGATGGATTTCTTCACGTTACGGCTTATACACAAGTTTCATTCGCGCATGTAATCGCCTGGTTCGACAAATACATTATTGACGGAATAGTAGACGCCATGGCATGGATATCCGGAGTGGTTGGCTCTTTCACCCGGTCGTTTCAGGGAGGAAAAATCCAGCTCTATATTTTTTGGGCCGTGGCGGGATTAATTATTTTTCTATTTTTCGAATTGATATAAAACCCAATGTCGCAATACCTGCTTACTTCATTAATTTTCACGCCCGTGGCAGCGGCATTGCTTGCCCTGTTCATTTCCAACGATTCAAAAAAAACATTCCGTGTTCTCACATTGGTCGTTTCAGCTATTCAATTAATATTTTTGACCCTCATTATCCACGAAACAAGGGATGGCTCGTTCTCTTCATTTCTTCTCACCGAAAAGGTCAACTGGTTTTCACTTGACTTAGGTAGCTGGGGAATTCTGCAGGCCGAATATTTTGTTGGCATGGATGGATTGAGTTTCAGCATGGTAACACTCACTGTTCTTGTCATGCTGATTGCGGGAATTTCATCGTGGACAATCGACAAGAATGTAAAAGGTTACTTCATTTTATTATGGATACTGAACGGAGCTATTGTAGGAACCTTCGTTGCGCTCGATTTTTTGCTCTTCTACCTCTTTTTTGAATTCATGTTGTTGCCGATGTATTTCCTCATCGGTATTTGGGGTGGACCAAAGCGAGAGTACGCATCCATTAAATTTTTGTTGTACACCCTCTTTGGTTCAATTTTGATTTTGATTGTATTGATTGCGCTTTACATATCGGTACGTAACCCCGAAATACAAGATCGACTCGTGCATACATTCAATATGTTGCACATGACCGATCCGTCAAATTACATTAGCGGATCAATCATGGATCCGGGACAAAGCTGGATGATTGGATCACACACTGCACGCTGGTGGGCATTTTTATTAGTGTTCATTGGGTTTGCCGTTAAACTTCCCGCGGTTCCTTTGCACACGTGGCTACCCGATGCGCACGTGGAAGCTCCTACACCTATCTCCGTTATCCTGGCAGCATTGCTGTTGAAAGTCGGGGCGTACGGCTTGCTTCGTATTGCCTATCCGATTTTTCCAGACGTTGCAACAACGCTTAGCTGGTTCATGGCCTTAGTAGGCGTAATCTCAATTATATACGGAGCACTCAATGCATTAGCCAGTAAAGATCTGAAAAGACTTATCGCTTACTCCTCTGTTTCACACATGGGGTTTGTATTGCTCGGACTTGCATCAGTTACCACTGAAGGAGTTTCAGGGGCAGTCTATCAAATGTTCAGCCATGGAATTATTTCCGCCATGTTATTCCTGATTGCGGGTGTATTGTACGATCGCACACAGGATCGAATGATTAATAACTACTCAGGTCTATCCTCAAAAATGCCTGTTTATTTTACGATTGTACTCATCGGCTTTTTTGCTTCGTTGGGGTTGCCGGGATTCTCAGGGTTCATTGCTGAAATCATGATCTTACTGGGAGCATTTCGTTCATTCACTGCAAACGGATTAATCCATGAAAGTTTTGCAATCATTGCAACAATCGGCTTGATCTTAGGTGCAGCGTATTATCTCTGGACATTGCAGCGTATGTTCTTCGGTCCGTTCCTTATAAAGTCAGATATTAAACCAGAACAATTAGTTGATCTTGATAAGCGAGAGTACAGCATGTTTTTTCCCTTAATCCTGCTGGTACTGCTATTCGGGATTTTCCCGCAAATACTATTGGATTATATCAATCCATTTGCGCAGCACTTTACGGAATTAGTATTGCAAGCGGTTAGTCCTATTCAAAATCCATAACCATTGGAAAGGGGACTCGCCATCAAACTGGAATCGATCACAAATAGTATTAGCTATGTGATTCCTGAAATTATTCTAAGTATTGGAATACTGCTGCTCATTTTCATTGGTCTGTTTGTCAGGAGTAAGAGAACCAATATCATTCCCCGGACAACGCTCTTACTTCTTATTGCTTCCATAGTTTATACAGTTCTTCACTGGCCGTCATACGTATCACCTATTCTCCTGTTTGAAGGAATAATCCGTACTGACGACTTCTCTGCTTTCTTCAAAATCCTATTTGACATTGCAGGAGTATTGACCGTGTTGATGTCAATGAAGAGTGATGAGGTAAACAATAATCGTTTCAATTCAGAATATTTTACGCTTGTCATCTCAGCTGTATTAGGGGCTCACTTACTATCCATGAGTGTACACTTTATCATGGTATTCCTTTCACTTGAACTCCTCTCTATTTCAAGCTACGTATTGGCGGGCTTTAGTCTGTCAAAGAAAGGCGCAGAAGGAAGTTTAAAGTATTTTCTATTCGGTTCAGTGGCATCCGCCATCATGCTGTACGGATTCTCCATTCTGTTTGGATTAACCGGCACACTGGATTTTTCATCCGGAGATTTCGTTGACAGGCTTTTAAATAATCAATCGCCTTTGATTTTAGTGGCGGGGCTAATGTCGCTTGCCGGATTCTTGTATAAAATAGCTGCTGCACCTATGCACCCCTGGGCACCCGATGTGTATGAAGCTGCCCCCATGCCTGTGGTGGCATTTCTATCTGTTGTGCCTAAGCTCGCAGGTATTGCTATGCTGGCAAAGTTTAGCTTAGCCGTCAACTTATTTGGTCAAAGCAATTTCGATTGGCAAATTATTTTAAGTGTGATTGCCATTCTCAGTATTACCATTGGCAACTTCTCAGCTCTGTGGCAAAACAATCCCAAACGGATGATGGCGTACAGCTCCATTGCTCAGACAGGTTTCTTATTGATTGGTGTTGTCTGCTTTTCAATTCAGGGAATTCAATTTATGCTGTTTTATGCCGGCATTTATCTCGTAACAAACTTTGCTGTATTTATCTGCCTTCAGATATTCGAAAAGCACGGAATAACTTCGATACAATCTTTTAGCGGATGGGGCAAATCGCAGGTGATGGTAAGTGTGCTGTTGCTGGTAGGATTTGTGGCATTGGCAGGCATTCCTCCAACCGCAGGGTTTACGGCCAAGCTGTTTATTTTCACTTCTCTCTGGAGTGCCTATGAACAAACCGGGAAAGACATCCTCATTTGGCTTTTAGTCTTCGGGTTATTAAACACCGTTGTTTCGTTATTTTATTATTTGAAAATCCCGTATTACTCCTTCTTAAAAACCCGCGACACAATCCAATCTGTGAAAAAAACACCGGTTGAGAATTATTTAGCACTCATTTTAGTTGTGTTGGTATTGTTTTTATTCATTCGACCGGATTTGTTGATGGGTTGGCTGAATAAAATTAACTTTGTGCTTTGAATTCAGTTATCTGTTATTGTTAATAGGCTGAAACCGATAACTGATAACCGTTAACTGTTAACTGAATGAGATGAGTGACCAAATCCTTCATGAGTGCGGAATTGCCCTAATCCGCCTGCGCAAGCCCCTTTCTTACTATTTAGAAAAGTACGGTCCGGCCTTTGCCATGAACAAGATGTACATCCTCATGGAAAAACAGCACAACCGGGGGCAAGACGGGGCGGGGGTTGCGAACATTAAATTGGATATTGAACCCGGGCACCGCTACATCAGCCGTTACCGCTCCACCAAAGCTCAACCGGTGGCTGATCTTTTCAAAAAAATAGGGAAGAAATTCAAGAAGGCTCAGAAAACCGGAAAGGATAAATTTTATGACTCAACGTGGTTAAAAGAAAACGTTGCCTTCACGGGCGAACTCTGGCTTGGTCACTTGCGCTACGGCACTCACGGATTTAACAGTATTGAAAATGTTCATCCTTTCCTGCGCCAGAATAACTGGAGAAGTCGTAACCTGGTCATGGCCGGTAACTTCAACATGACCAACGTGGATGAGCTTTTTGATATCCTCGTAAATATTGGTCAGCACCCGAAAGAAAAAGTTGACACCGTTACCGTAATGGAAAAAATCGGGCACTTCCTCGATGAAGAAGTACAGGGACTTTTTGAAAAATACAAAGACAAATATTCCAATAAAGAAATCTCCGATATCATTGAGAATGAAGTAGACCTGCAGCGTGTGCTGCGCAGGGCGTGTAAGGATTTCGATGGTGGTTACACCATGGCCGGATTAACCGGATCAGGTTCAGCCTTTGTTGTGCGCGATCCGAATGGCATTCGGCCTGCCTATTACTATGCCGATGATGAAGTGGTTGTAGTGGCTTCAGAAAAGCCAGCGATAAAAACTGCATTCAATATTAGTTATAATCAGATTGAAGAGATCAAGCCGGGTCACGGATTGGTGATCAGTAAGAATGGAGAGTTTGGCATGTATCCGATTGTACCTCAGGGTGAAAAAAAATCCTGCAGCTTCGAACGCATTTATTTTTCGCGCGGAAATGATCCTGAGATTTACAGAGAACGAAAACAACTGGGTCGTTTATTGGTGCCGCAAGTATTAAAGGCCATTAATTTTGATTTAAAAAATACGGTATTCTCTTATATACCCAACACGGCTGAGACAGCTTTCTATGGATTAATGGCAGGTATTGAAGATTACCTGATTAACAGGCAGAAGGAAATTATCATTGAGAATAAACCATCTGTGGATTCATTGGAGGATGTGCTGTCCTTTCGTCCAAGGGTAGAAAAAATTGTGATCAAGGATGCTAAACTCCGAACTTTCATTACAGATGAGGATCACCGCGATGAAATGGTGGCACATGTGTATGACACCACGTACGAAGTTGTCAATAAAGATAGGGATACACTGGTTGTCATTGATGACTCTATTGTAAGAGGCACCACACTTGAGAAAAGCATTTTGAAAATGTTGGATCGTCTCAATCCAAAAAAAATTATAGTAGTCTCCTCCGCGCCTCAAATACGTTTCCCCGATTGCTACGGTATTGACATGAGCCGTATGGGCGATTTTGTAGCGTTCCGTGCCATGATTGAATTGGTGAAAGATCAGGGTAAAGATTACCTGCTGGGAGAGGTCTATGAGCAATGTTTGCGCGCTGCACAAGAATCTAACCCTCAAAATTATGTGAAGCGGTTGTACGAACAATTCACCGATGAACAACTTTCAGCAAAGATTTCAGAGATAGTCCGGCCTTCCGATATCCGTGCCGAGGTGCAGGTTGTTTTTCAAACGGTAGAAAATCTCCATAAGGCGATCACCCATCACGAAGGCGATTGGTATTTCACCGGTAACTACCCCACCCTGGGTGGTATGAAAGTTGCCAATCGGTCGTATGTAAATTTTATGGATGGTAAGCTTGTACGGGCTTATTAGGATTTCCCTCTTCCCACATAAACTGACCTCCAACAACTGGTAGCAAACCCATAAGGTGCTTTTTACTAACACTTACTTATTTACTATTTTAGAGTATTATAGCTAATGGTAAAAGACAATTATGAACTACTGGTTAGTCAAAACTGAACCCGGCACCTATTCATGGGATGACCTGGTTCGCGATAAAAAAACAGTCTGGGATGGTGTGCGGAATTTTCAGGCCCGCAGCAATTTGAAATTGATGAAACAAGGTGATGTTGTTTTTATTTATCATACCGGTGAAGAAAAAGCTATTATCGGGAAAGCTAAAATTTCGAAAGAAGCGTATCCCGACCCGAAAGACAAGGATTGGGTGGTGGTAGAAATCAGTGCCGATAAAAAACTAAAAAAACCTATCGCCCTGAGCCAGGTTAAATCTACTAAGAAACTGAGCAACATGGTGCTGGTTAAAGCATCTCGTTTATCGGTGCAGCCCGTGCGGGAGGAAGAGTTTAGTTCGATTATTGAATTAAGTGAAATTAAATAGTCATGATTCTCTTTAGCGGATATACAACACAATTTCGAACTGCCATACTGGTACTTCTGATGCATACCGCTTCGTTTTCACAACTACAACAACCTCACCGTTTTGAAAAAGAAAGAAAGTTCAGTGATAGGGACTTTACCATTCTTCCTTTGAAGGAAGACGGTATGGCGCTCATACGCGAACAAAATAAATACAAGTCTGGAAATCAGACCTGGGAGATTATTCTGCTGGATACAGCCCTTCAGGAAAGAGGTGTACTTGAACCTGAAATTGACAATCAGAGTAAATTTATTGGGTATGAATATTCTCCCGGATTTGTACACATTCTCTTCAATAAAAACGAATTCAAAAGTGAGTTTGAAATCCTATCGGTTAATCTTATCAGTCGTGAAATTTTCAAGTATGAGATAAACCCTGAACTCAAGTTTCAAATTACTCACTTTATTAAAGCAGGTGAAAACTTCATTTTCGGAGGATACGTTAATCTTGAGCCCGCTGTATTATTGTATACCTCTCAGGCTAAAAATATTAAGATACTCCCAGGTTTTTTTCAAAAAGATACTGAGCTACTTGACCTGAGAGCGAACCAAAATCAAACTTTTAATACACTCCTCATCGACCGCGGGGATCGTAGAGATCGAAAAATTATCCTAAAAACATTCGATTCTATCGGGAAGCTTTTGCTGGAAGAACAGACTGATATTGAAGAAGAAATTACCCTGCTAAATGGTATCAGCAGCACATTGGAACGCGAAGATCTTGGAATTATTGGAACGTGGGGCAAGCGAACTTCTAAACAGGCCTCCGGGTTTTATTTTTTTCCTGTTAATCCTTATAGAGAGATAAAAATTAACCGCATTTACCTTGCTCAATTAATGCATTACCTGGATTACCTGAAACCAAAAAAAGCCGCCAAAATAAAGATGAAAACGCAACAAGCGTTAGAAACGGGCAAGACCTTTGACTTTGTCAATTATATTACGCCTATTAAAATTACAGAGTATTCAGGTGGATTTCTATTACTTGCCGAATCGTATTCATCCCCAAGAATTAATGCAGATAATCCATACTCGGGCTCAACCCCATATTATAGCTTTCCATATTATGGAGTTCTCCCCACCAGTAGTATTTACAATACACCTAACGTAGCTGGAAATAATTCAGCAGAAACTGATGAAATTACTAAAATTGAAAGCGTTGTAATTGCCTTTAATGGTAACGGCACTGTATTATGGGACCACAGTACAAAATTTGACAATGTTAAAAGACCCATATTTGAACAAGTTTCAGACTTTCATTTGAATGAGGAAAATGATCGTGTTTACTTTCTGTATAAGAAAGATTCTGACTTGAAATTGAAAATAATTAATTTAAGTGATAACGAATCGGTTGAATTGAGTGAAAAAACAAAACTGAACGATCCGCAAGATGAACTCCGGTCAGAAGACAGCCAGGAGGGTTTCATAAAACACTGGTTTGACGGAAATTTTTATGTGTGGGGATATCAATCTATAAGGAATAAGACCGGGTCGGGAGAAAAAACAAGAGAGGTTTTTTATGTTAATAAGGTGGTGGTCCATTAAATTACAACGCCTGACGGGCTATTCGTTACATTCGTATTTTGTGAATCGGGTGAGAGTGTGCTAACAGCATGTGTTAACAATACTTTCTGTATATTTGCACTCGGCTTATGCAGAAGAAACTCATTCTCGACTCCGACCTGCTCGATATCACCATTAGCCGCCTTTGCCAGCAACTTATTGAAGTTCACCAGGATTTTTCTGAAACCGTTATTCTTGGCCTTCAGCCCAGGGGAATCTTTTTAGCTGAAATAATTCATCAAAAACTCGAAAAGCTCCTGAAGAAGTCAATCCCCCTGGGGTACCTGGACGCTACGTTTCACCGTGACGATTTCAGGCGAAGGGAAATTCCGGTTAAAGCCAATGAAACACGGGTTCCATTTGCCATTGAAGGCAAGCGGGTTGTATTAATAGACGATGTTCTTTTTACCGGCCGCACCGTACGGGCTGCCATGGATGCGATGATTGCTTTTGGGCGTCCTGAAAAGGTAGAGTTGTTAGTGTTGATCGATCGGAAATATAATCGAGACTTGCCTATTGCGCCCGACTACGTAGGGAAGGTTGTAAATACGCTGGCATCACAAAAAGTTTTAGTGGAGCTGGAATCAAAAGGGCTTAATAATAAAATCTGGTTGATCAATAAGGATTAAAAATACTATGTCGAAGCTTAGTCAAAAACACCTGCTCGGAATTAAAGACATCACACGCGAAGACATAGAGCTTATTTTTGAAACAGCCGACAATTTTAAGGAAGTTATTAACCGGCCCATTAAAAAAGTGCCATCCTTACGCGATGTGACCATCGCCAATGTATTTTTTGAAAACTCCACCCGTACCCGATTGTCGTTCGAGCTGGCGCAAAAAAGATTGTCAGCTGATGTCATTAATTTTTCTGCCTCCAATAGCTCCGTTAAAAAAGGAGAAACCCTGTTAGATACTGTTAATAACATCCTGGCTATGAAGGTGGATATGATTGTGATGCGCCATGCCAGTCCGGGTGCACCCCATTTTTTATCGCGCCACATCAAGGCTAATATTGTGAATGCGGGAGATGGCACGCACGAACACCCCACACAAGCATTGCTTGACGCGTACTCAATTCGCGAAAAACTTGGGTCTGTGTCTGGTAAAAAGGTAGCCATCATTGGTGATATTTTGCATTCGCGCGTGGCACTTTCTAATATTTTTGCGCTGCAAAAACTGGGTGCCAAAGTAATGGTGTGCGGGCCTCCTACCCTGCTGCCCAAATACATTAATCAATTGGGCGTTCAGGTTGAATTAAATGTTACCAAGGCATTGGAGTGGTGCGATGTTGCCAACGTACTGCGAATACAATTAGAGCGACAGCATATAAAATATTTTCCTTCACTCCGCGAATATTCTCTTTACTACGGTATTCATAAGAAATTACTGGAAAGCCTGAAAAAACAAATTGTGCTCATGCACCCGGGCCCCATAAACCGGGGTGTGGAATTAAGCAGCGATGCAGCCGATTCACAACATTCCATTATTCTTGACCAGGTTGAAAACGGAGTCGCCATTCGCATGGCAGTATTGTATCTTCTGGCCGGAGCGGCCTGAGAATTCACTGAAAACCTGTTTTCTTATATCTAAAAATCCATTCAGTGGCTTTTTGTAAATTTACCATCCAATAAAATTATCTCATGTATTATAACTCTATTGTTGAAACCATCGGAAATACTCCCTTGGTTAAATTAAACAGAATTTTCAGCGGCATTCCGGGCACCGTTCTGGCTAAGGTTGAGTACTTCAATCCGGGCAATTCTACAAAAGATAGAATGGCGTTAAAGATGATTGAAGATGCCGAAAAAGCCGGCATCCTGAAAACCGGAGGTACTATCATTGAAGGAACTTCAGGAAATACAGGAATGGGGCTTGCGCTTACCGCCATCGCTAAAGGATATCGTTGCATTTTTACGATGGCCGATAAACAATCGCAGGAAAAAATAGATATACTAAGAGCAGTTGGCGCAGAAGTTATTGTGTGCCCGACTAACGTTGCGCCCGATGACCCTCGCTCGTACTACTCGGTGGCCCGTAAACTCAACAAGGAAATCCCAAATTCCATTTATCCGAACCAATACGATAACCCATCGAATGCACAAGCTCACTACCAATCTACGGGGCCGGAAATTTGGAAACAAACCGAGGGAGCCATTACACATTATGTTGCCACCGTTGGAACGGGAGGTTCTATGTGCGGAACTGCAACGTATTTAAAAGAACAAAAGCCTGCTCTTGTAACGGTGGGAATTGATACGTATGGTTCTGTATTTAAAAAATATAAAGAGACCGGCATTTTTGATGAGAATGAAATCTATCCCTACCTCACAGAAGGGTTTGGTGAAGATATTCTTCCGCTGAACGTTGATTTCAGTGTGATCGATTCATTCATTAAAGTAACCGACAAAGATGGAGCCGTAATGACCCGCAGGCTGTCACGGGAAGAAGGTCTTTTTGTGGGTTGGTCCAGTGGTTCGGCTGTTCATGGTGCAGTTGAATACGCCCGTGAGCACCTGAAAAAAGATGACCTGATGGTTATTCTATTGCCCGATCACGGTACACGGTATCTTGCGAAAGTGTACAATGATAATTGGATGAAAGACCACGGATTTTTGGATACCCGTTCATTCGCATCAACAGCCCGCGATATCATCCGGGGCAGAAATGGCAAAGATGCGCTTTGCACAGTCACCAATCATGCAAAAGTAAGTGACGCTATTCTACTCATGAACCGCGAAGGGATTGATCAGATACCCGTTACGGAAAACGATCATTTTATCGGAAGCATTAGTTCTTCCGGACTGCTCGAGAAAATCATTGGAGATCCGCAGCTCAAAAACAAAACCATTGGAGAGGTAATGGATAAACCAATGCAATTTGTGGCTCCTGACAGTACGCTGGATGTTCTTTCCTCATTTCTCAATAAAGAAAATAAGGCTGTTTTGGTTAGAGATGAGAATCAACAAGTTCACATCATCACAAAACATGATGTACTAAAAGCGATTACCAACTAATTAATTCAGGACTACCTCACAAAAAAGGAGGAGCAAAATGCCCCTCCTTTTTACCTTAAAACTAATTGGTCTTACTACTTAATTCTCTTCTCAGGGTCAACCGGGATGCGTTGATCGCGGTTAGCAATTTCCCAGGCAGTGAAGAATACGCACTGCGCACGTTTTGCTAACAGGTCAAATTCAATTTTTGAAACTTCATCACTTGGCTTGTGGTAATCTTCGTGGATTCCATCAAAATAAAATATGATAGGAATGTTCTTTTTAGCAAAGTTCCAATGGTCAGAGCGGTAGTATAAACGTTCCGGATGGTTTTGATCATTATACGTATAATCAAATATGAGGTTAGTAGTTGATTTATTTACACTTTCACTCAAGGTATGTAACTCGGCAGAAAGTTTATCAGAGCCAATCACATAAACGTATGGTGTGCTGTCCTTATGTTGAGGATCTCTTCTGCCTACCATGTCAATGTTTAAGTCAACCACCGTGTTTTCAAGCGGGAATATCGGGTGTTCAGAATAATATTCCGATCCCAGCAAACCCTTTTCCTCTCCTGTAACGGTCATAAACAATATGCTCCTCCGCGGGCCCTTTCCTTCGCTCTTTGCGGTAGCAAACGCCTTTGCTAATGCCATCACCGATACAGTTCCAGAACCATCATCATCCGCACCGTTATTAATTAAATCGCCTGTTCCGCTCTTGCTTTTTCCAATGTGATCATAGTGAGCTGTGATCACAACCAATTCATCTTTCTTATCGGTTCCTTCCAAATAACCAAGAACATTATCGGACTTCGTGATTTTTAATGAGGTTGTTACTGTATACTGAATAGTTGTTGCTTTTACTTTCTTCAACGCATTCTTTTTAGGGTCTTCTGCAGCAGCCTTTTTTAATTTTTCCATGGTTGTACCCATTGTTTTTTCAACCGCTGCCGGTGATAACAAAAACAATCCGGAATTTGTTGTCTCTTTTGGTTTCTCTAAACTCAATCGTGCTCCAGAAAGGAAACCTTTCATTTGGGTAGCAAAGACATCAAAGTCAGAAACATTTTCAGTATTGTTTACCAATAAAAGTTTGGCGCCTTTCTCGCGCAACATGGCAACCGTTTTATTTCCTCTAAGAGAAGTTTCCTTCGTTAAGAAAAGCACAGCTTTATCTTTAACATCTACCTGAGCCAGGTCAGCCTCCGTTCCATTTCCAATAAATACAACCGGAATAGTAACCTCACCCTTACTGTCTGCCGATCCGGAATAAACCACACCACTATAATTATCAAACCTGGTTTGACCTGCTTTCAGATAAACTTCTGTTAGGGTTGACGAGAAAAGATCAACCGGCTGATAGTAGCTGCCATTTACCGGGCCGGTTAAACCCAGTTCCTGAAAATGAGCAGCAATAAAAGCGGCAGCCATTTTTTGGCCACGGGTCCCGGTCTCACGGCCTTCCAATGCATCGGAGGCTATAATGGATAGATATTCTTTTAAATCATCGGTGGATACCACCTTGCCGTATTGCTGAGCAACCTGATCCTGGGCCTTAACGCTGAGCGTTAGCACAATGGCCACTAGAGATAGTATGTAAAACTTCATTACAATTGATTTAGGTTATGTTCAAATATCCATAAGATTTTGTGATTTACACCCTTGCCATGACAGATCAACAGTTTTTTTACAGGACTGGTAAGATAAAAGAGTGGATTTTTTGTTGTGCCTGTTAATTATCTGTTTACTCCTTTACATTTGTGCGGATTTTAATCCTTTTGAAGCTAAATCATTGATTTTATATGAATATTGATTCCCAGTACAAAGAAAAATTCGAGTCCCGTCATAATGCCCCCAGCGACAAGCAAATCGAACAAATGTTGAAAGTGGTAAAGGCGGCTTCTGTAGATGAACTGATTGGCCAAACAGTACCCGGCAACATTCGGTTGAAAAAACCATTAAATCTTCCCACAGCCAGAACAGAATTCGAGTTTTTAAAAGAATTCAAAACCTTAGCCTCAAAGAATAAACTGAATAAGTCTTACATCGGAATGGGGTACTACCCTAATTTTACCCCGGGGGTTATTCTCAGAAATATTTTAGAAAATCCGGGCTGGTATACAGCTTACACACCTTACCAGGCAGAAATTGCACAAGGCCGCTTAGAGGCGCTGATCAATTATCAAACCATGGTGATCGACCTCACCGGAATGCAAATCGCAAATGCTTCCCTGTTAGATGAAGCTACTGCCGCTGCCGAAGCCATGCACTTGCTGTACGCATCCAGAGAATCTTCTAAAAAAGGTGCAGCTAAATTTTTTGTAGATCAGAATGCCTTCCCTCAAACAATTGATGTATTAAAAACACGTTCAACACCTATTGGTGTTGAGTTAATTGTTGGTGATGTTTCAACACTTGATGTTACCGATCCAAATTTGTTTGCCGTATTAGTTCAATACCCTGATAGCAATGGAGCCGTAAGGGATTTCACTTCGTTTATTCAGGCTGCGCATGAAAACGATGTGTTTGTGTCGGTAGCTTCCGACTTACTTGCGCTTACCTTATTAAAATCGCCCGGTGAAATGGGCGCTGACGTTGTGTTAGGTTCCAGCCAGCGTTTTGGTGTACCGATGGGTTTTGGCGGGCCACACTCTGCTTTCTTTGCAACAAAAGAGGATTTCAAACGTCAGATGGCTGGCCGCATCATTGGTGCATCTATTGACGCACAGGGAAATCCGGGTTATCGCATGGCATTGCAAACACGCGAGCAACACATTCGCAGAGAAAAAGCTACTTCCAATATTTGTACAGCGCAGGTGTTGTTAGCAGTGATGGCAGGAATGTACGGTGTATACCACGGACCTGAAGGGTTGAAGAAAATTGCAGGTCGTGTGCACGGATTAACCAAGGTGCTGGAAAGCGGTTTAACATCACTTGGAGTAAAACAGGTAAACGAACATTACTTCGACACGCTGAAAATTGCTGTTAGCAATAAAGAAGAAATACAGAAGAGAGCGCTAAGCGCAGGATTAAACTTCCGCTACTTTGCTGATAATCATATTGGCATCTCTGTGGATGAGACGTCTACGCAGGAAGATGTTCAGGTTATTCTTGAAATTTTTAATCCCTCACCCCGTCCCTCTGGGACACCCCTCTCCCCAGAGAGAGGGGCAGGGGGTGAGGGCATCACCTGGCCATCTACCTTAATCCGAACTTCTGCTTTCATGACGCACCCCGTGTTTAACTCACATCGTGCTGAACATGAGATGCTCCGATACATTAAAAAATTAGAGAATAAGGATTTGTCGATGGTGCATTCCATGATCTCCCTCGGATCATGTACCATGAAGTTGAACGCTACATCAGAAATGATTCCTGTAACGTGGCCAGAGCTTGGCAACATCCATCCTTTTGCTCCGGCAGATCAGGCAGCAGGGTATGCAGAACTCACCAATAACCTGGAGGCATGGCTGGCAGAAATCACAGGCTTCACAGGAGTTTCGTTGCAACCCAACAGCGGTGCACAAGGAGAATACGCTGGTCTCATGGTGATTCGTGCTTATCACGCTAATCGTGGTGACCATCATAGAAATGTATCGCTCATTCCCGCATCCGCTCACGGAACCAACCCTGCAAGCGCTGTGATGGCCGGTATGGATGTTGTGATCGTGAAATCTGACGAAGAAGGAAAAATTGATGTTGCCGATCTGAAAGCTAAAGCTGAACAGTACAAAGACAAACTTTCATGCTTGATGGTTACCTATCCGTCAACTCACGGAGTATTTGAAGAGTCGATTATTGACATCTGCGAAACGATTCATAAAAATGGCGGCTTAGTATACATGGATGGAGCCAACATGAATGCGCAGGTTGGGTTGACTTCACCGGCAAATATTGGTGCTGATGTTTGTCACCTCAATCTTCATAAAACATTTTGCATCCCGCACGGTGGCGGTGGACCCGGCATGGGGCCCATTTGCGTGAATGACAAACTAAAACCTTTCTTGCCCGGACATGCAGTTATAAAAACAGGGGGCGAAAAAGCGATCCATGCGGTTTCTGCTGCTCCCTGGGGCAGCGCGAGCATTCTTACGATTTCCTATGCCTACATTGCGATGATGGGTGGCAATGGATTGACTAATGCAACCAAACTTGCTATTCTCAATGCAAACTATATTAAAGAGCGTTTAACGGGCAGCTACAAAATTCTATACACTGGAACGCACGGTCGTTGCGCCCATGAAATGATTGTAGATTGCCGTGATTTTAAAAAGTCAGGAATTGAAGTAGAAGACATCGCCAAGCGTTTGATGGATTATGGTTTCCATGCTCCTACGGTTTCTTTCCCGGTTGCTGGTACGCTCATGATTGAACCAACTGAAAGCGAAACCAAAGACGAAATTGATCGTTTTTGTGATGCGTTGATTGAAATCAGAAACGAAATCAGGGAAGTAGAAGAAGGAAAAGCTGATAAAGAAAACAACGTACTAAAACATGCTCCTCATACTGCCGCTGTCATCACAGCCGATGTTTGGGATCGTCCATACAGTCGTCAAAAGGCTGCTTACCCATTGCCTTATGTAAAAGAAGCTAAGTTCTGGCCTTCTGTAAGCCGGATTGATAATGCCTATGGTGATCGGAATTTAATGTGCAGTTGTTTACCAATTGAGGAATATGCTAAGAAAGAAAGTGTTGAGGCTTAATTTTTGTAACCTTCGATCACAGAAAAGATATCTACAAGAACTTCCTATGAAACTTATTCAATCAAGAGTGCTTAGTATGTTTCTTATTCTTATAAGTTCTTCATTACTCGCGCAAACGAAATACAACGGATTACCTTCATTAATATGGCCCAAACTTTACGACATCAGGTTTGAAAAAGCGAATGATGCTCAGGGCGGGTATGATAAGCCAGTTTTTAGTCAGGCCGCAAAATCAGTAGAAGGAAAAGTAGTTTCCCTTCCCGGTTATATGGTTCCCTTTGAGAATGGTGGTGTGAAGGGCAAAAAATTTATACTGACCTCTCTCCCGCTGAATGCATGTTTCTTTTGCGGGGTGGGTGGACCTGAGTCAGTTGTTGAGATTACTCTAAAGGAGGAAATCACGTACACTGAAAAACCCATCGAGATCAAAGGTATTTTAAGACTAAACTCCATCGATCCCGATCAAATGATCTACCGCATTGAACAAGCCGAATTTTTAGGTGAAGTTGATTTCTAATCAACGAAAAAAATAATACGAAAGGACAATCACTGACAAACCCAGGAGGCCCGTAATTAAAATTATCGTCCAGAATTCCCCACGATCCATCGCCACAGAAATTCTTTTGATCTTTCTGATCACATGATTCTGCTTCTCTGTCTCATCCCTTAATTCCATAAAAAACTTTGGCTTGAATAAGGATAACCCTTCTGTGGTAACCCTTATATAATGCATTAAAATTAAATAACCCGGTTTGAATACAAATAACCTATTTTATGTAAATTCATTTTCAGTTTCACGAAAATCCGTAAGTCGTGTCAGTTCAGCATTCCCATTCCTCCACTCAACAAAACCTTCCCTGGTGGACGTGGGTTGCCCCAATTTTTTTAATTGAGCTTGGAAATCAACTTTCTCTTTTATTCCAATATTCAGATTCATTCTCTGCGTTTTATCTTCCCACAGCAGTAGCAATTGTACTCATTTTCTGGTGGGGGCCCTTTCGCGTACTTCCAGCGCTATTTATTGAGTCGACACTCAACTCCTGGTTTTACAATGTGGAAAGCGTTTGGCTCTGGCCCGTATTCGGATTAAATGAAACGATTTCTGTATTTCTTGCGTGGTTTCTCTTCTATAGAATAAGAGGAAAGTATTGGTTGCCCAATACGTACAATACTGTACTCTTCCTCCTGTTGGGCCTTGTTATTCCGGGGCTCCTGAAAGTAACAGGCTGGGGGTTCCTGTACATCTATGATGGAGAACAGGAAAGCGCGTTTTATTGGAGCCAGTTTAGCAGAGATCTATTGAGCGAGTTAATTGTTGGGTTTTGCTTCGTTTTGCCTGCATTATATTTTCTCACGCCTAAAATGAATCAATGGAAATGCCTGATCCGCCCCATATCTTCTTTTCAACCGAACAGAAAGATCAAGAAAAAATTTATTCCAGAACTTTCTGCCATTTTCATTCTTCTTACCGCTCTTGCCCTCACGCTTAAACTTGATTTTTTTTGGTTAATCACCGGACTATTCTCGCTCTACTTCTCTATTCGATTTGGCTTTGGAATGGCGTTGATAGGTAACGCATACATATTTTTAATTTTTTATCTTCTTCCGCCCATTATTAATAATGTTCTGATCCGCAACCTGGCCGAACAAACTTCCACGGGCGTTTTTCTAGGCTCCTGTCTGCTCTTTCTTTTTGCAACAATTAGCGGAAGAGTTATCAGTGACTTGAAAATCATTCGAAAAAAACTCTACCTGCAAAACATTGAGCTGAGGGAAACAAACAAAGAACTTGATCGGTTTGTATACAGTGTTTCGCATGATCTCAGCGCTCCGCTCAAATCAATTTTGGGATTGGTGAACATCAGCAAGTTGAATAGCAACCCTGAAGATCACAGGCTGTACTTTAACAAAATCGAGAACAGCGTTGTTAAGCTCGATGAATTCATTAAGGAAGTATTGGATTATTCCCGAAATAAACGGCTGGAATTAACAGTGGAACAATTCAGGCTGAAAGATCTATGCTCTGAAATTCTGGAGAACCTAAACCATCTTGAAGGATATCAACACATCAATGTCGATATGAGTAATATAAGTCTTCCTCAAATTCAGAGTGATAAAACACGGCTGAAAATTATATTGAACAACCTGTTGACAAACAGCATTAAGTACCAAAAACGTGCACCGGAGCACAGGCCCTACATCCGAATCTCTTCCAGAAAGAAAGCCAATGCGGTTATCATTGAAATAGAAGATAATGGCGAAGGCATGAAACCGGAGGTACAGGAAAAAATTTTCAACATGTTTTACCGGGGCCATGAAAAATCCAAAGGATCAGGATTGGGCTTATACATAGCAAAAGAAGCTGCCGAAAAATTAGCGGGGACAATTGGAGTAAAATCAGAATACGGAATAGGATCAACCTTTACTGTTGAATTGCGTGATCAAACTTAACGAAGCACCTGGTTTAATCCGTACCGATCGATCAAATATAGTAACGCTGCCATAGCGCCAGCCCCCAATTCCAATTCACGTTTATCAACCTTATCAAATGTATCCTCTGGAGTATGATGGTAATTAAAGTATCGTTGTGAGTCAGGCAAAAAGCCAATCAATGTAACACCTTGAGCTGCCAATGGACCGATATCGGCACCCCCACCCTCACGGTTGAAATCAGTAAGACCGTAAGGCTCCAATAACACCTTCCAGTTTTTGATTTTATTCTTTACTTCGGGAGTTCCCGTCATGGAAAATCCCCGCGGTGTAAATCCACCGGCATCCGATTCCATTGCGGCAATATGATTTTCATTTTTTAGTTTCGCCTGGTTTGCATATTCAAGTCCGCCACGCAATCCGTTTTCTTCATTCATAAACATGACGGCACGAAGCGTACGTTTCGGTTTGTAACCCATCGTCTTGAAAACTCTAAGCACTTCAATCGACTGAACGCATCCCGTTCCGTCATCATGTGCACCTTGTGCCAGGTCCCACGAATCGAGGTGACCACCAACAGCAATGATCTCATTCGGAAATTCTGATCCTTTCAACTCACCTACTACATTATAAGATTGAACATCCGGCAGCGTTTCACAATACGTTTCGAAATAAAATTTTAAATCACGCTTCTCCAACAGCATGGCACTTAAAATTTCGGCATGATTGGTACTGATTGCTACTGCCGGAATTTTCGGAATGTTGGGAGCATAGCTCATGCTACCGGTGTGTGGATAATCTTCAATGTTTACCCCCAACGATCGAACGATGACTCCCACTGCTCCGTACTTAGCCGCTTCTGATGCACCACTCCTTCTCTGAAACCCGGCTTTTCCATAAGCAGCAAACGTACTGATCAACGTGGGATCCATCGGTTGATTATAAAATACGATTTTACCCTGCACTGCCTCCTTACCCAATTTTGCAAGCTCTTCAAATGACTTTACTTCCACCACCTGGGCCACTACGCCATTCGGACCAGTGCCAATCGAGCCACCCAATGCGCAAATAGTAAGCGCAACCCGATCACTCTTTTTGGAGCCTCTCACAACCTGTCCAATTTCCTTCTTCCCTCTTATCCAGTGCGGTACCATCACAGGCTGCAGGTATACCGTATCAAAACCATACTCTTTCATAATCTTGTTTGTCCATTCTACTGCTTTCGCTGCACCCTCCGATCCGCTTAGCCGCGCGCCAATTTTTGTGGTCAAATGTTCAAGCATGGAATACGCTCTCCCTTCCTTCAGTACCACATCATAAATTTTTCGGATCATGATTGAGTCGTTCGACTGTGCTTGCAGTAGAAATGAAAACAGAACAGCAAAAAAGAGGATGGCAATAAATTTCATATTGATGGGTTTAGTGGATGATGGTTGCATCTTTTAAAATATAAATATGATGATCGGGATCGCGGTCATTCAAAACCAAGGTGCCCGCCATCGTAATTCGTGCAGTTGTAAATTTAAGAGATTCCTTGACTTTCAGCTCAACAATTGTCTCCGGTCCGGCACCTCCACAAAAAAAACAAGCGTTCAATGGAAGAGATGACAGCATAAACTCATTGTTACCTCCATATTCTGAAAGTGGAACCAGGTAGCCGTTCAGCGTGATCCTCTTTCCCTGTAAACTTTGGGCACGTTTGCCAAACTTGGGAACGTCCATCTCCAGGTTGTTATCGGTTTTTGTCTCGAAAGTAACATCTGAAAGTATTTGCCAGGCGTCTGTCTCTTGAGCATACGCTCCCAAAACAAAAAAGCTCAAGGATATTATAGTTAATTTTCTCATGAATGGATGTAATTTACCGTTTTTAGAATCATCATGATTGAGAATTTACTGTTAGTGGCGGCAGGAGTTATTGGCGGATTTATTGCCGGACTAACGGGACTGGGCACCGGAATTATTATGCTGGGTGTAATTCCTTTGATGCTGATGCAATACGGGATACCAGAAAGTCAGTATGTGAGTGTGATCATTGCCAACACCATCTTTGCTACACTCATATCTTCCCTCGCGAATGTTATTACATCCCTTCGTCAACAGATGTTCTACGCTAAAGAAACATTATGGGTAGGGTTTTTTGCTGTAATCTTTTCTTTCCTTGTGTTTGAAGGAATTGTCAGCAGCAGCTTCTACTCCAAACAGCTTTTTAATTCGATCATTGTCGGATTCATGTTCATCATCATTCTGCAAACCTTCAAGAAATTGAAACTTTCGAATGTTCAGGCTGAACGCGTTACCAAACCGAAGCTGATGCTAACGGGGATCTTCTCCGGAATAATAGCCGGCTTCACCGGACTTGGAGGCGGAACAATCATTATTCCATTGCTCAACCTTTGGCAGCGTGTTGACATTAAGAAAGCAAAGTCGATTTCCTTCGGAGTAATTTTCGCTATTGCGCTTTGGCTCACGATCTATAACCTGTTTTTTGGAGGCTCAATTGTTGAGGTTAGCGGAAGCCGGGGCTTGATTATTTTTCCATTGATCTTGCCATTGGCAGTTGGGGTTCTGATCGGCTCACCGCTGGGGGTTATCACGAGCGAAAAAATGTCATCACGTGCAGTAACAATCACATTCCTGATTATGGTCAGCATGGTCATGATTCAGAAAATCATGGAACTGATCAAGCTTAACTAAATACTTCATTCAATCGTTTGAAATGAACTGATAAAGCCTGAATTTTGACTCGTCAGTCTGAGCGGAGTTGAAGACAGACCTATCTTATGGCCTTTCTATTTGAATCATTTGCGGAGTGGAAGAAGTACAGTGTCGATCAAAAAATGTCGCTTGTGCAGGTAGTTGTAGAGTATGAATGCACACAAAAAAACCGGACTGAAAAAGAAATCTGGGATGGCCTCAGCTACGCATGGAAGGTAATGAAGGATGCCGTGCATACCGGTCTTACAGAAGACATGACTTCGCGTTCAGGCATGATCAACAACGGTGCAAAAAAAGTGTACAAATATCCAAAGGCTGTACTCTCTAAAGAATTTCAAAACCTGATTTCACGGGCCCTTGCCGCGAAGGAAGTAAATTCATGTATGGGCAGGATTGTGGCAGCACCTACCGCAGGTGCCAGTGGTATTATGCCAGGTGTGCTTTTCACACTACAGGAAATTCACCACGTGGACGATAAAAAAATTCTGGAAGCGATGTTACTCGCAGCAGGTATCGCATTGATCATGGAGCAGCGTGCAAGCATCT
>Ga0187894_10002313_pt1 | contig 22943 bp, 21 predicted proteins | sample GBC1701081metaG_FD_136650 | JGI IMG/M metagenome (GOLD analysis project Ga0187894, IMG submission 136650) | White microbial mat communities from a lava cave in the Kipuka Kanohina Cave System on the Island of Hawaii, USA - GBC170108-1 metaG ... | reverse complement strand
CGCCTCGGTCGTGCTCATGGCTGCGTCGCCGACAAGAGCGAAGATGCGCTCAGGCTTGTTCCTGCCCTTCACTCTCACCAGGTCGAGCTCGATAAAGGTGAAGGCCGGCGCCAGGCGCATCGTATCTTCTCCGACGATGACGGCGACGCCATAGGTCTTGCACTGCCCTTCCAGGCGCGAGGCGAGATTGACGTCGTCACCCAGCACGGAATAGGTGAAGCGCTGATCCGACCCGAAGTTGCCGACCGAGGCACGGCCCGTGTTCAGGCCGATGCCGATCATCACCGGGATGTGGTTGCGGCCTTCCTCGTGCGCCTGGTTGCGCCATTCGGCGTTCAGGTCCTCCAGGCGCGCCTGCATGGCGAGCGCCGCGCGACAGGCCCGCGCCGCATGGTCCGGCACATCGAGCGGCGCGTTCCAGAAGGCCATGATCGAGTCGCCCATGTATTTGTCGATCGTACCGCGCTCGGCAAGAATGATGTTGGTCATGGGCGTCAGGAAGCGGTTCATGAACCGCGTCAGGCCCGGCGGGTCGAACTGCTCGGAGATGGTCGTGAAGCCGCGCACGTTGGTGAACATCACGGTCACCGGCCGCTCCTCGCCGCCCAGCTGCAGGCGCTCGGGATTGCGCGCCAGCTCCTCGACCACATCGGGGGACAGGTACAGGCCGAAGGCGCCGCGGATCTGCGCCCGATCGCGTTCGGTCAGCATGAAGCTCGACGCCGAGCTTGCGGCATAGATCAGCGCCAAGGTGGCGGGCGGATAGATCGGATCGACCAGCATGCGCTCGGTGACAAAGAGGAGCCACGGCGCCGCGAGCCCAATGACCACGCCCGCGATCGCAAGCACACCCTGCCAGCCGGCCGAAACGCGTGGCATCACCAACACCAGCAGCAGCCCGGCAACCAGCAGGAACCCGGTCTCCAGCGCGCCGGCGTAGAACGGTCGCGCGAGGTAGGTCTCGGTGAAGATCTGCTCGACCATCTGGGCATGGATCTCGACACCGGGAACGGCCGCATCCACCGGCGTGTTGCGGATGTCCTTCAGGCCAGCGGCGCTGGTGCCGATAAAAACGATGCTGCCCTCGATCTTCTCCTTGTCGACGCGGTCTTCCATCACGTCACGGGCCGAGATGAAGCGTTCCGGATGGTGGCCGCTGTCGTACAGCAGCAGGTTGCCGTTGCGGTCGGTCGGCACGATGCGATCTCCGATTCGAACGGACTGCATGCCGTCGTCGAAGGCTGACAGTACCCGCGCCAGCCACGGCAGGTCACCGCCCGACGTGGCGCCACGCGCCACATAGGTCGAGGCCTGCAGCGCCACGCGCACCGCTTCCAGCGACAGCGTCGGATAGACGTGCGGCTGGCCCTCCAGCCGCAGCAGCAGGGGAACGCGGCGGATGACCGTGATGTCGCGATCAGGGGTGATGCCGCCGTTGCCCTTGGCGCCAGCCTCCAGCAGTTCCAGCGTCGAGACCACGCTGGCATAGCGGCTGAGGAACAACTGCGGGTCCTCGCCGCTGATCGCGTAGCCATGCTTCAGGGCCGGCGGCCGACTGGGTCGGACGATGGTGTCGAAGGCATAGGCCGTCACTACGTTGGCATGGGCGAAGGCGTCGGCCAGGAGCCGGTCGTTGTCCTGCACGGCGCTGGCAATGCGCTGCACGGTCTCGGGATCGACATAGGCGATCAGCTCGCGCACGCGGCGATGCCATGACGAGGCATCGGGCTCGGCAAACAGCACGTCGAAGGCAATGACGGCTGCGCCCTGCTCCGCCAGCTTGTCGACCAGCTTGGCGATGCGATCGCGCGGCCACGGCCACTGGCCGTAAGCCGCCAGCGTCGCTTCGTCGATATCGACGACGTGGACACTCCATTGCGGATCGTAGTCGCGCGGTTTCAGGCGCTGGAACGTGTCGAAGGCAAAGTCGCGCAGGCGGGCAATGCCGGGCGGATCGGCCACGCGCAGCGCCAGCGCGGCCAGCAGGACCAAGAGCGGTGCCACGATCGGCAGGCGCTTGCTCCACACTCTCGCCGGCAGCCGCATCCTTGCTCCCTCCTCCCGATGCGACCTTACGGGCCGCTGCGCATATCGTCCATGTCGCGTCTTCCCTGCAACGGTGCCGGGATGCTATCTCCGCGTGCGATGTCGCGTTTCCCTTCTCCTGCGTCTTTGACCGACTCCGTCGGCGGTATCTACAGCAAGGTCGTGGCCATCGCGCTGCTGTCCACCATGGATGCCATGGTGAAGGCGCTGGGCGCGCGTTATCCGACGCTGCAGATCGTCTTCTGCCGCAGCCTGTTTGCCGTGCTGCCGCTGTTGTGGCTGATCCAGGCGGCGGGCGGCTGGCAAACGCTCACCACCCGCCGCCCCTTCTGCAGGTTGGCCGCGTAGTCGTGTCGTTCCTGTCGATGTTCGGGTTCTTCTACCTCTTTCCGCTGATGCCGTTGGCGGAACTGTACGCGATCTCGTTCGCCGCACCGCTCTTCATGACCGCCATGGGCGTCTTGATGCTGGGCGAGCAGGTTGGCTGGCGCCGCTGGTCCGCCGTCGCGGTGGGCTTCCTCGGCGTGCTGATCATCGTGCAACCGGGCTCGGCCGCCTTCCATCCGCTGTCGCTCGCGGTGCTGGGCGTCACGTTCTGCTATGCGTTCTCGATGATCTGCGTGCGCCGGCTCAGCCGAACCGACAGCGACCAGACCACGATCATGTTCCTTTCCGTTGCCTCCGTCGGGGTGAGCGGACTGGCCATCCTCGCCAACGAGCCCGCCGGACGCCCCCTGGGCACCACCTGGATCTGGCCGACCGCCGTCGACTGGTTGTGGCTGGTGGCGATCGGCCTGACCGGCGGCCTGGGGCAGATCCTCGTGACACGCGCCTGGCGGCTGGCGCCGGCCGCCGTGCTGGCCCCCTTCGACTATGTCGCGATCGTCTTCGCCCTGGGCTATGGCTGGCTGTTCTGGCGCGAGGTGCCGACGCTGTGGCTATGGCTCGGCCTGCCGCTGATCATCGGCTCCGGCCTCTACATCCTGCATCGTGAGCGCGTGCGGGCACGGCAAAGGGTGGCTCGAGACGTCGCGTGACTGGCAAAAGCGTTGCTTTTCGCCGGTGCGCGTAACGCCGAGACATCAGCGGGCCGGAAGCCCGCGCTCCCAGGAGTATGATTCTATCTCGACGGAACGTGTTCGAGCCGCCATTACGCCGCCTTCTTGCGTTCGGCGGCTAGGTTGGCGAGCGCATTCCAGCCGCCGAACGACAGCAGGTGGGCGTAGGTCCAGCCCAGCCAGCCCTTGTCGCGCCAGGCCTCGAGCGTCGCCACCGGCAGCTTGTTGAAGCGCGCCTCGTCGACAACCTTGAAGCCGGCCAGCGACAGCCGTTCGGTGCCGGCGATGGTCGCCTGCGCCTGGTTGTCGACCAGCAGGTCGGCGGCCTGCAGGGCCTCGACATACTCGGCCGTCGCCTTGTGGTTGCCCTGGTAGGCGGCGCAGAACTGCAGCGCGCTGTTCACCAGCTCGGTCGGCTTGCGATCGACGTCGAACAATGGCAGCTTGCCGTCGTCGATGACGAAGCCACCGCCTTCGTCGATGGCCAGGATGAGCTGGCCGCCCGACGCCTCGATGAAAACGAACGGATACCGGCGCACGTAGGCGGGAATGTAGGTCTGCGCCTGCCAGACGCCATCGGCGCCGACGAACAGGTTCTCATCGGCCCGCAAGCCCAGCACCGCGACCGGGATCGGGGCGCCCTGGCCCGAGAACACGATGGGGTAGTGGCGTTGGGCGAGGGCGAATTCGGCGCCACTGACCGGCACCGAATTGGTTCGGGTCGAGAACCCGTAGCCGGGGTTGTCGCGTAGCGACTTGCCCTTGTGTCGATTGGCATCGACCGGCACGGGCTGGCTGTAGAACAGCGGCAAGGGCGGGGAGGACGTAGGGCCGTTGGCGGTGGACACGACAAAACCCCGCTTTCTGTGCGGTTACTGCATGGGAGCTGCCGTTATAGTTTTTTCATCACCAATGGTCCAGAGGACCTGCGTAATGTTTTGAAATCTCAAAGCAATCTCGCTTTGGAACGCGGAGGTTTTCCAATGACTGACGCCCGATGCCGTTGCGGCGCCCTTACACTGGCGCTTCCCGGGCCCTCAAAACTGGTGGTCGCCTGTCACTGTCTCGACTGCCAACGCAGAACCGGCGCGCCGTTTGGCGTGGGCGCCTTTTATCCGGTCGGCGCCGTCACCGTTTCCGGAACCCCGAAAGAATTCACCCGCGATGCAGAAAGCGGCAAGAAGGTCCGCAGCTACTTTTGTCCCAACTGCGGCTCAACGGTCTATTGGAAGGCCGACATCCTGCCGTCGCACATCGGCGTTGCCGTCGGCGCACTGGCGGACCCCCACTACCCCGCCCCCGTCAGATCGGTCTTTGAGCAGTCGAAACACGATTGGGTTCAGATTGATGGGGCCGAACACTTCGCGCAAAGCAGCGCGGCAAAAAAATTGAGTTGAGACACCGTGGGACCTGCATCTTGTTGACAGTTTCGCCGGCAACACCACATTAGAGGCGGCAAGGGCCGGACGCGGCCCGGAAATCAGGATCCAAGGCCATGTCGGATGCCGTCATCGATGCCCCGGACGCTCAGGTTACGCTGAGCGACAGCGCCGCCCGGCGCATCGCCTTCCTGCTGTCGCGCGAGGCGACCGACGCCAAGCTGCGCGTCGCCGTCAACGGCGGCGGCTGCTCGGGCTTCCAGTACGTCTTCGACTTCGACACCAAGGCCGCCGATGACGATTTCGTCATCGAGAAGGATGGCGCCAAGGTCCTGATCGACAGTGCCTCGCTCGAACTGCTCAAGGGCAGCGAGATCGACTACGTGAGCGAGATGGTCGGCTCCTCATTCCAGATCAAGAATCCCAACGCCAGCACGTCCTGCGGTTGCGGCAACTCGTTCAGCGTCTGATGTGTTCCCTTCCCCGCTTGCGGGGTCAGGTGTAAGCAAAGCTACCACCGAGGTGGCCAAAGGCCGGATGGGGATCTGGCGAGGTCTCCGTTACGAAGATCTCGTTGGCTCCCCTCCGCCCCTTCGGGGCACCTCCCCACTGCGTGGGGAGGATTTTACTGATCACCCCGTTCCGACCCGTTTGGCCTTGCCTCCGGCAGGCCGCAGATAGGCGCCCTGCTTCACCAGCGCGGCCTGCAGCTCTCCGACGTCAATCGCCCGCGGCGCCACACCGCGGTTGGCGGCCGTGGCCGCGGCGGCGCCTGCGGCATGGCCGGTCAGCCAGCACTGCGGGATTTCGCGCATGAAGGAGTGCGAGGTGGCATCGCACGACAGGTGGCGGCCGGGCGCCAGCAGTCCGTCGACCGCGCGCGGCACCAGCGCGCCATAGGGCACGGAGACGTTGCGGAACTTCGGCGACAGCGACGGACTGACGCCGACTTCCGTCGCGTGCGGCGTGCCATCGTCCCATTGCGCGCGGCTGATCTTCTCGACACCGACCAGGCGCCGCGTATGGCGCACGCCCATCTGCGGAGCGCTCTGTACCGGATAGGCGTTGGCGAAGCCCGGCGCATGCGCGCGGAAGACGTCCAGATGCTGCCACATCAGGCGGCGGCAATAGGCCTCCACCTCGGTCAGGTCATCGACGCTCAGCGCATCGAAGCCTGATTGGCGTGGCCCCATGAACAGCGCGATATCATCGCGCCACGAGGTGAAGGGCCGCTCGAAGTGCCGTACTTTTTCACGGCCAAGCGCCATGAAGTCGCTGTAGCCCTTGGGATCGGACGTGCGGAACGCCATCCATTGCTTCATGTCGACGCCGGCCCAGATCCAGGCGGTGTTCATGCAATGGTGGATGTCGTTCTTCTCGATGTCAGTCTCCGACGGCACCCCGGCCCGGTGAAAGATATCGCCGTCGCCGGTGGCATCGACCACCACCTTGGCGAAGATCGCCTGCCGGCCTTCCTTGCTTTCGAACACCACACCCTTCACGGCACCATCCTCGACGATCGGTACCGATGCCCAGCCATGCAGCACCAGCCGGGCGCCGGCTTCTTCGACGAGGTCGAGCGATGCCAGCTTCAACCGCTCGGGACAGACCATGGGCGACCAGGTGACGATGCCGTGGAAGGCTGCCGCGCGCACCGACCAGTAGGCGGCCGTGGCGGCATCGCGCGAGCCCCAGTCGGCGCGCGCCGGTCCGCAGACATACTCCTTGGGCAGCCGGTCGAAGATCTCCTCGGCCATGCCACGGATCACCGGCTTGCCATCCCAGTCGGTCATGCGGTCGATCCAGAACACCAGCCCGCCGGTCGAGAGCCCACCGAGGTGATTGTAGCGCTCCAGCAGAATGACATCGGCGCCCAGCCGCGCGGCGCTGGTGGCCGCGGCCGTGCCGGCCGGCCCACCGCCCACCACCAGCACGTCGCACTCGGCGAACACCGGCAGCGTACGCGATGGCTCGACCCAGGTCTTTTGCGGCCGCGCCGGACGCGTCCGGCGGCGACCGCCCTCGAAAATCTCCGACGTGAAGAACAGACGCTCTTCGGCCATCGCTCACTCCCAGGCAGGCTGTGGACAATGATACCGCCGCGACCGCATCGGTCCACCTTCCCTTCGCATCGCAGACTTGCGATGGTGCCGGCATGAAGATCGCGACCTGGAATATCAACTCGGTGCGCCGGCGCACCAGCAATCTCACCGACTGGCTCAAGCGCGCGCAGCCCGATGTCCTGCTGCTGCAGGAGATCAAGTGCCAGGACGAGCAGTTCCCGCAGCTCGAGGTCGAGGCTGCCGGCTATTGCTGCACCGTCGTCGGCCAGAAGAGCTGGAATGGCGTGGCAATGATATCGCGCACTCGGCCGCAGGAAGTCGTGCATCGGGCGCTGCCGGGCGACGACAGCGACGTGCAGGCGCGTTACGTCGAAGCGCTTTTTGCGACCAGCGCCGGCGCGCTCAACGTGGCGTCGATCTACCTGCCCAACGGCAATCCGGTTGGGACAGAGAAGTTTCCTTACAAGCTCGGGTTCATGGACCGGCTGCACCAGCGCGCGCAGGCGCTGCTCGACGGTGAGGGGCTAGTGGTGCTGGGCGGCGACTACAATGTCTGCCCGACCGACACGGATGTTTACGATCCACCCGCCTGGGCCAACGACGCGCTGTGCCGGCCGGAATCACGCCAAGCGCTACGTGGGATCCTGAACCTGGGCTACACCGACGCCTTCCGGGCCCTGTACCCCAACGCCACCAAGGCCTACAGCTTCTGGGACTACCAGGCCGGCGCCTGGAACCGCAACAACGGGCTGCGCATCGACCATCTGTTGCTGTCGCCCCAGGCCACCGACGCGCTGAAGGCATGCGGCATCGACAAGGCCGAGCGCGGCCGGCCAGAACCGTCGGACCATGTCCCGGTGTGGATCGAGCTCGACGCCGAGGTGATGGCGGCGACCTAGCATCCTGGGAGCGCGGGCGTCCCAGGTTCTTCGCGTTACTTCTTCAGCAGGTCCTCGACCTTGGGCGTCGAGCCGGAGCCGTCGATCATGTTGGGCCGTCCGGTATAGGCCTTGGCAAGCTCCATGTAGTGCAGTGCCGACCACTTGAAGACCTGCAGGTCCTTCTCGCCGATGTCGCGAATTTTCTGTGCCGGGTTGCCGGCCCACAGCTCGCCTGCCTTCACGACCTTGCCCGGCGGCACCAGCGCGCCGGCCGCGACCATGGCGCCGGTCTCGACCACCGCGCCGTCGAGCACGGTGGAGTGCATGCCGATGAAGGCATCGTCTTGCACCGTGCAGGCATGCAGCAGCGCCAGATGGCCGACCGTGACGTTGCGGCCGACGATGGTGCCCTGACGCCCGGCGTTGACATGGATGACGACGCCGTCCTGGATGTTGCTGTTCTCGCCGATCACGATGCCGGGTCCATCGCCGCGCAGCACGGCGTTGAACCAGATGCCGCACATGGCGCCGATCTCGACCTCGCCGATCAATGTGGCGTTGGCAGCGATGAAGGCCGAGGGGTCGACCTTCGGCACGAAGTTGTTGAACGGGACGATCAGTCCGGACATCGACAGCATTCCTCTGGGCAACGGGCGCACACGGTTTACGCGGCGCGCACCGCAACGTCGAGTCACCGGGAGCTGCCGACCGTTCCGCCAGAAGAAATGCCCCGGAGAGCCGGGGGAGGCCTCTCCGGGGCAGCGGGCTTCGCGACCTGATCGGATCAGGTACTGACGGTCAGGACGGGGGTGAGGACGAGGCCGAAACTCCTGAGCACACCCAGGAGCTCGCGGTGTCCAAAGGCCTGACACGCCGATGCGAAGCCAGCTTTCTTGGGCGGCTGCTGCAACAGGCAGTACGCGGCGTAAGCCTGCAGCAGGCCGGTCTGCTTGTAGTTGCAGTTGCCGTGGATCACGCAGTGGGCACGCCCGAGCGGTCCCGAGGCATGCACTGAATCGAGCGAGGTATTGATCCGCGGATTCTCACGCGGCGGCATGCCGGCCTGGACCGTCGCGGCGATCTCGGCCAGCGCCGCTTCCTGCTGCGCCGGCGGCAACGGCTTGATCTTCTCCTCGACCATCTTCTGGGTGGCAACGACGTTCTGCATCACCTCACGGGCGAAGACGCCGCCGACCACCTTGCACGAGGCAACGCGCGGATCATCCTGGAACCAGATCGGGTGACTGGTGCCGCCCCACGGCAGGGCCAGCGCCGTGGCGTGCTGCCCCGGCACGTTCACCTCGACGGTCTCGCTCTGCTTCCACTCCACGAGCTTGTTCTGCTCGAGGTAGTACCACTTGGCCTTGAGGATGGTGAAAATGGTCTGGGTCGAGGCGTAGGTCGGAAACCCTTTCCACAGCACCAGGATATCGAGCGTGTCGAGGCCCGGTGTTTCCAGGCAGATGTTGGCGGCGATCTCACCGGTCGTATACATCTGGGCGACGCCCGGCGAGAGCAGCAGGCCCTTGGCGGCGAACGCCTTGCCCCAGCGCGTTTTCGCATCCAGGACCCAATCCTGCTCGCCTGTCGTGTCGGTGTAGTGGCAGCCGGTGGCGAGGCAGGCTTCGACGACTTCAGGGCCGTACTTGATGAACGGGCCCACCATGTTGCTGACGACCCGGGCACCGCTGAACAGCTTGGTCAGCGCCTCGACGCTGTGCTCGACGCCCACCACTTCGTAGTCGGCGGTCTCGATGCCGGGGATCTTGTCGACCACCGCCTGCACGCGCGCCTTGTCACGGCCGGCGGCGATGAAGGGAACGTTCAGCTCTCGCAGATACTCGCAGACCAGGCGGCCGGTGTAGCCGGACACGCCATAGACGACGACAGGCCTCTTGTCGCTCATGCCACTCTCCCCAGGAATCTTCGCTGCTCGACCACCACCAGCGGGCGGCTGTTACATGCCCATGCCGCCGTCGACCGGCAGTCCGACACCGGTGATGAAGCGGGCTGCGTCCGAGCACAGGAACACTGCCGCATCCGCGACATCACCGACCTCGCCCAGGCGGCCCAGCGGTGTCTGCGCAATGACATCGCCGACAGCAGCGTCCGTGTTGGGCCACAGGCCCACCGCCACCACGTCGCCGGCCAGCTTCATGCCCATCTCGGTCGGGATCAGGCCGGGATAGACGCAATTGACGCGCACGCCATAGCCCAGCTTGCCCGACTCCATGGCGCCGACGCGCGTCAGGCGATCGACCGCGGACTTGGTCGCCGAGTAACCCGCGATCGACGGGAATGCGATCGTGGCGGCAACCGAGGAAATATTGACGACAGCGCCACCTTTGCCGGCAGCCCCGCCGGGGCGCATGGCGCGGAAGGCATGCTTCATGCCCAGGCTGACGCCCACGATGTTGACGTCGAGCATGCGGCGCAACTCGGCGGCGTCGATATCGACGACCAGCGCCGTGACCTCGATGCCGGCGTTGTTCACCAGGATGTCAAAACCGCCCAGCGTGGCGAGCGTAGCCGCAACGGCGGCCTGCCAGCTGGCATCATCACGCACATCAAGCGGCGTGAAGCCCGTCTTGGCGCCGGTCTTGGCGATGGCGTTCGCCGTCTGCTGGCCAAGGTCGTTGAGGATGTCGCCGATCATGACGGCGGCGCCAGCTTTGCCGAGGGCCTCGGCGATGCTGGCACCGATCCCGCGCGCGCCGCCAGTGACCAGAGCCTTGCGCCCGGCCAGGTCGAAACTGCCCATTCTTGTTTCCTCCAGCCTGTTTTTTGAGCGTCGAGTCGTGCCGGTGTGGTGGCCGCTCCTTGCGCCAACCCTCATTGCCAGCGCGGCTCCCTCCTTCTTCAGCACATCTCAACTGCCGCTATTTTTGACACATGTCAAGATTTTCATTATACACTTGTAAAGTACGAAATTACTTGCAGTGCAATCGTTTGGTCCGATGTGGTATGCGTCAGCCATTCGTTCCTTGATTGCCACGATGACCATCCCTATTCCCATGCAGCACCAGTGGCTTTGACGGCAGGTTTGAGATGGCGTCCGCAGCGATCGAACAACTCGAGCGAACCCAGCGACGGCGCGTCGACAAGGTCAACGAGCGCCGGGCCGAGCTGGCCGCCGCGGCGTTACAGACGCTGTCGGAACTGGGATACGCCCGAACCAGCTTGCGCGAGATCGCGCAGAACTCCGAGTTCTCGCACGGCGTGCTGCACTACTATTTCAGCGACAAGGTCGATCTGATCACGTGCTGTGTGCGCCACTACAAGGCGCAATGCGTCACCCGCTACGACCAGGTCAGGGCAAGCGCGACGAGCTATGACGAGCTGGCGACCGGCTTCGTTGCAGCCCTGGCCGAAACGCTGCGCCAGGACGCAACAATGCACCGCCTGTGGTACGACCTGCGGTCCCAGGCCCTGTTCGAGCCGGCATTCCAGAACGACGTGCTGGAGATCGACAAGAGCCTCGAGGACATGATCTGGCGCATCATGAGCCGGCTGGCCGAGCTGGCGGGCGAGGCGCAGACGTTACCGCCGTCCCTGCTCTACGCGATGTTCGACGGCCTGTTCCAGCAGGCGCTGCTGAAGTTCCTGGCCGGCGACGCCAACGCCGTGACGGACCTGCAGACCGGCGCCCGGCAGATCCTGGCCCGTGTCTTCAAGGCGACAACCGCCGGCCGTCCCAAGGCGAAGCCGGCCGTGGCCGTCGCTGTGAAGCGCCCCCGGGAGCGCGGGCGTCTCGCCCGCTCATGAGCGGGCCAGAGGCCCGCGCTCCCCGGATCTATTTGCCGTCAAGCATGCGGATGATGCCGGAGAAGTCCTGCGCGCCGCGCCCGCCGTTGACGAACAGGCTGAAGAGCTGCGCCGCCTCGGCACCCAGCGGCGTGCTGGCGCTGGCCGAGCGCGCCGCTTCCTGCGCCAGCAGCAGATCCTTGAGCATCATCGCGGCGGTGAAACCCGCCTGGTAGTCGCGGTTGGCGGGCGACGTCGGCACGGGACCCGGCACCGGGCAATAGGTCGTGAGCGCCCAGCACTGGCCGGACGAGGTCGAGGCGACATCGAACAGCTTCTGGGCATCAAGCCCCAGGCGCTTGGCCAGCATGAACGCCTCGGATACGGCGATCATCGATACGCCCAGGATCATGTTGTTGCAGATCTTGGCCGCCTGCCCGTTGCCGCCGCCGCCGGCGTGCACGATGTTCTTGCCCATCTTCTCGAGGAACGGCTTGGCGCGCGCAAACGCTGCGTCCGTGCCACCGACCATGAAGGTGAGCGTACCCGCCGTCGCGCCGCCGGTGCCACCCGACACGGGTGCGTCCACCATGTCCATACCGGCCTTGGCCGCCGCCGCCGCAACGGCGCGCGCGCTGTCGACGTCGATGGTCGAACAGTCGATGAACAGTGTGCCCTTGGCGGCCGCGCCGATCACGGTGCCTTCGTAGACCTCGCGCACATGCTTGCCGGCCGGCAGCATGGTGATCACCACCTCGGCGCCTTTCACCGCCTCGGCAATGCTGGCCGCCTTGCTGGCGCCGTTGGCGACCGCAGTGGCAACCGCCGCGTCCGACAGATCATAGGCCGCCACCTGGTGCTGCGCCTTGAGCAGGTTGGCCGCCATCGGCCCGCCCATGTTGCCCAGCCCGATGAACGCGATCTTCGTCATGATGTCTCCTCCGCTGCGATACTCTGCGTCTGTTGGAAGGCTCAGTCGAACGTCAGGTCGCTGGCCACCGGCTCGAAATGCGCCTCGACCATCTGCGCCGTCACGCCGTCGATGGTCGGCGGATTCCATTTCGGGCTCTGGTCCTTGTCGATCAGCACGGCACGCACGCCTTCGTAGAAGTCCTCGCCGGGTCTCATGCAGGCCTGCGCCATGCGGTACTCGATCGTCATCGTGTCCTCGAACGAGCGGTTGGCGCAGCGCCGCAGCTGTTCCAGCGTGATCTTCATGGCCGTCGGCGACATCTTCGACAGCACGTCGATCTGCTTCTGAGCCCAGTCGCCGCTATGTGCCCTGAGCTTGGTGATGATCTCCTGCAACGTCGCTGCCGAGAAGCAACGGTCGATGTCTTCCATGATGGCCGGCAGCGTGGGCGCGCCGGGATCGGTCGCAAACGTCGCCACCACCACGTCGACCTTGCGACGCGCGTTGTCGCCCGACAGGTCGGCGGCACCCAAAGCTGCCACGAGCTCGGGTAGCCTGGCACTGGGCACGTAGGCCTGCACGATGCCAGCCCACAGCGCGTCGGACGCCTTGAGGCGATGGCCGGTCAGCGCCAGGAACGCGCCCAGCGCGCCGCGCAGGCGGCACAGGAAGTAGCCGCCGCCGACGTCGGGAAAGAGTCCGATCGCCGTTTCGGGCATGGCGAACAGGAACTTCTCTGTCGCGATCGAGTGCGAGCCATGCACCGACAATCCGACACCGCCACCCATGTCGATGCCGTCGATCAGGCTGATCCACGGCTTGCGAAAGCGATAGATGCGGCGGTTGATGATATACTCCTCGCGGAAGAAGTCGCGGCGCAGCGTGCCGGCCGAATCATCGCGCATCTCGCGGTAGAGGCCCGCCACGTCGCCGCCGGCGCAGAAGGCGCGCTCGCCGGCGCCGCGCAACACCACGGCCTTGATCGCTGGATCACTCTCCCATGTTGGCAGCACGCGCTCCATCTCACGGATCATATCCAGGGTCAGCGCGTTGAGCGCCTTGGGCCGATTGAGGGTGATCAGCCCCAGGCCGTGCTGCACGTCGAAGAGGACTTCAGGTTCGCTGGTCAATACGATGCTCCTTGTTTCTTCACCTTCTCCCGCTTGCGGGAGAAGGTGGACGCCGCGCAGCGGCGGCCGGATGAGGGGCTAAGGACCTCGACTGCGGCCCCTCACCCTCCCATCGCGCTGCGCGCAATGGGCCCCTCCCTCTCCCGCATGCGGGAGAGGGAACTAACCCGTCAACAATCGGCGCGAGATCACGATGCGCATGATCTCGTTGGTGCCTTCCAGGATCTGGTGCACGCGCAAATCGCGCAGATAGCGCTCGATCGGAAAGTCCTTGAGATAGCCATAACCGCCATGCAGCTGCAGCGCCTCGTTGACGATGCGGAAGCCGGCATCGGTGGCGAAGCGCTTGGCCATGGCGCTGGCCTGGGTCGCATCGGGCGACTTGGCGTCGAGCAGCGCGGCGGCCTTGTGGATCAGCAGCCGGGCCGCTTCCAGGTCGGTCGCCATGTCGGCCAGCTTGAACTGCGTGGTCTGGAAATCGGCCAGCGGCTTGCCGAACTGCTTGCGCTCGATGACATAGCGCGACGCTGCCTCCAGGCTGGCGCGCGCGCCACCCAGCGAGCAGGCGCCGATATTGATGCGCCCGCCGTCGAGCCCCATCATCGCCACCTTGAAGCCGTGCCCTTCGGGACCCAGCCGGTTGGCCACCGGCACGCGACAGTTCTCGAAGATCACGGCCGCGGTGGGCTGGCTGTTCCAGCCCAGCTTGTCCTCCTGCTTGCCGAACGACAGGCCCGCCGTGCCGCGCTCGACGACCAGCGCCGAGATACCGCCGGCACCATCACCGCCGGTCCGTACCATGACGACATAGATGTCGCTGCGGCCACCGCCGGAGATGAACGCCTTGGTACCGTTCAGCACATAGTGGTCGCCCTCCAGCGCGGCGCGTGTGCGCAAGGCGGCGGCATCGGAGCCGGCGCTGGGCTCGGTCAGGCAGTAGCTGGCGAAATGCTCCATCGTGCACAGCTTGGGCAGGAAGCGATGGCGTTGCGTATCGTCACCGAAGGCGTCGATCATCCACGCCGCCATGTTGTGGATCGAGATGTAGGCTGCCGTGCTGGGACAGGCGGCTGCCAGCTCTTCCATGATCAGCGCCGCATCCAGCCGGGTGAGCCCGCTGCCGCCGACATCATCCTTCACATAGATGCCGCCGAAGCCGAGCTGCGCTGCGGCCCGCAGCGTGTCCTCGGGGAAGATCTTCTCGGCATCCCAGCGCGCGGCGTGCGGCGTCATTTCCGCGCGCGCAAACGTGCGGGCGGTTTCCTGGAAGGCGCGCTGGTCGTCGGTGAGTGTGAAGTCCATGCATATCCCGCTGTGTCGCGCGAGAATAGAGGCGTGCCGCCTGCTGTCAACGCGCCGCGACGGGGCCGGTCCCGGCACCGCCGAGCGGAACGGCGGAGATATTCAACGCCGCCGTACAGGGATCCGGTGCCGGCGGCGGCGCGTCGAGCCGTTGCAGGCCGAACTGCGTGCAGCCGGGCCCCTCGACCCGGCCGCGCATCGAGCGGCCATCTCGGCCCAGAATGCCGCGGAAATTCACCACGACATAGTCGGGCGGCCGCACCAGCCAGCGGCTCTCGTCGCTCTCAAGAACAAACTCTCGCGTGTTGGGATCGAGGCGGCCGGACATCTTGAAGCATCCCGTCGGCACGCCAGGGTTCTGCGGCACGGCATAGAAGTGGAACACGGCCTCGACCGAGGTACCGAAACCCTGGCGGACAGTGAGGTTGATGCCGGTCAGGCCCTGGGCACAATCGTAGGTGCCGCGCCAGTAGCCGGTGAGCGACGCCTCCTGCGCCGAGGCACCGCTGGCCATGGTCGCGGCAAGAACGCCTGCCAGCGCCAATCGTCTCATTCCGCCGCCTCCTGCCGTCGACACCGTTGCAGCGTGCCCGGCGCCGGTCCATAACCCGGCCAGCCGGTCCGGACACGGCTGCCAGAGGACGACATCATGCCGCCGCGTTTCACCACGCTTGGTGCTTATCCCACGACCCGCATGCGCCGCAACCGGCGCAATGACTGGTCCCGCCGCCTTGTCGCCGAGACGAAGCTCAGCGTCGACGACCTGATCTGGCCGGTGTTCGTGCAAGACGGTACGAACAGCCGCACGCCGGTGACCTCCATGCCGGGAGTCGACCGCCTGTCGGTCGACCTGTTCGTCGAAGCGGTCAAGCAGGCGCGCGATCTCGGCATCCCCGCCGTCGCGATTTTTCCCGAAGTCGATGCCGCGAGGAAAACCAGCGACGCGCGCGAGGCCTACAACCCCGACAACCTGGTGTGCCGCGCCATTCGCGCCGCCAAGAAGGCGGTACCCGGCATCGGCATCGTTTGCGACGTGGCACTGGATCCCTTCAATGCCGACGGTCACGACGGCATCGTGCGCGGCGAGGAGATCCTCAACGACGAATCAGTCGAGGTGATGATCAAGCAGGCACTGGTACAGAGCGCGGCCGGCTGCGACGTGCAGGCGCCATCCGACATGATGGATGGCCGCATCGGCGCCTTCCGCAAGGCGCTCGACAAGGCCGGCTACCAGCATGTGCAGATCATGTCGTACGCCGCCAAGTACGCATCGTGCTTCTACAATCCGTTCCGCGACGCCATCGGCAGCCAGGGCGCGCTCAAGGGCGACAAGAAGACCTACCAGATGGACCCGGCCAACTCCGACGAGGCGCTGCGCGAGGTCGGCCACGACATCGCCGAAGGCGCCGATATGGTGATGGTCAAGCCAGGCCTGCCCTATCTCGACATCGTGCGGCGCGTGAAGGACGCCTTCGGCGTGCCGACCTACGCCTATCAGGTGAGCGGCGAGTACGCCATGCAGCGCGCCGCCGCCGACCACGGCTGGCTGGCGTGGGACAAGGTGCTGCTCGAGACGCTGGCCTGCTTCAAGCGCGCCGGCTGCGACGGCATCCTCACCTACGGGGCCATCGACGCCGCCAAGCTGCTGCGCGGCAAATAGTTTTTGCGCCTCGTCGGTTGATGCGAACCATCGCTTCCGCCCGGGCGCTGCTGATCGATCCGCACGATCGCGTGTTGATGATGCGCCTGGCGGCCGGACACATTGTCCTCGCCGAGTCCGGCACGGCAGCGCGTGCTGTGTTCTGGGTGACGCCCGGCGGCTCGCTCCATGACGGCGAGAGCTTTGAAGCGGCCTTGGTGCGCGAGATCCGCGAAGAGACCGGCCTGCACCTGGCCCATCCCGGCCATTGGGTATGGACCGGCGAGAAGGAACTCACGCGCGACGGCGAACGCGTCCTCACGGTGGCCCGCGTCTACGCCCAACGGGTCGCGGCTTTCAATCCGTCGCCGCTCGCTCTCACGGCCGACGAACAGAATAGCTTCCGCGGCTTCCAATGGTGGTCGACGGATGCGATCGCGGCGTCGCGGGAGCGTTTCGTGCCGCGCGATCTCGCGACACTGCTGCGAAACCTGCTCAGCACGGCCTGGCCGGACCAGCCGATGTCGATCGACGTCTAGACCGGGGCCCCGGCACGGAAGGGAGGCCCGGCGGCCTGCCTCGTAACGCGAGGCCCACGCAACGCCCGTACACCGGCGGCGGGTTGCCCACTCAGGCGAGATCAATATAATGTTCTTCTAAAAGAACAAAAAGATTCTCGTGGGCTCCCATCGGGGGGAATGGCCGCCCCGCTTCGCGTGTTCGACGCTCAGCGTTTCACAGTGCGTCGAGTGGATACACTGGTCGCTTTAGATTCTCATACGGAAACAGCGTGCTATCCGAACTGGTCACGCTGCGGCTGTCGCACTCGACGATCGTTTCGGATATGGGCTCAAATACCGGCCGGCAGTACATCCGCGACTTGAGTATAATGAAAGGCGCGCGGCGAGGATCGATGCCGACGCTCTCGAACACGCCAAGATCCCACGGCTCGTTCCGGCGTTCCGATACCACGATTGTCGCGGTCCCGATATCGAGTACGGCGCAGCGTCCCATATGGATGCGTTGACCCGTATAGGTTGGGCCGGTGATCGTGTACTGGCCGTCGGTGAGTGCGCGCACGGTGCCCCGAACGCGCAATGGCGGCTTGGTCACGCCGATTTTTGGAATCGCACACTTGTTGCCCAGTTCGATGTCAACCTCAGCGCCAATGCCCGCTTTGATCAATTCCGCGACGGCCCCGGGATCACAGAATGGGCCCGCGATCATTCCGGTGAGCCCTTGGCGTAGCGCCTCTTCCAGGGCGTCCATTGTGTCGCATGTCCCGCCCGAGGTGCAGTTGTCGCCATGATCGATCAACAAGATCGGGCGTTGCGCGCTTTCAGCGAGGCGTCGTGCGCGCGAAATCGATTCCGCCATCGGCTCACTCTGATAGATGAAACCTTCGCGTTCATTCCATATCTGAGCGGAAATGTGTTGCGCGACGGCCTCGGCGGCGGCCCGATCGGCATCGCCGACCACCACGACGCTGAGATATGGAGCCGCGATATCCGCGAGCGGAAAGCCTGGCAGTATCGAGACCGCAAGCATCCCATCGTTTTCAGCCTGACGGGCTGCTTCCACCGCGCGGTACATGGCGCCGTCGGCGGTCGCGCTCTTCAACGTGTGCGTCAGCAACGGTAACTGCCGCCACGCGATGACGGGCTTTGCCTGGTTCGCGAGCGCGGCAAAAAGCAGACGCGCCGCATGCTCTCCGCACTCGTACATATCCACATGCGGGAAGGTCTTGAAGCTCACAATGACATCAGAGTTGTCGATCATGCGCTGGGTGACGTTGCCGTGCAGATCCAGCGCCACGGCGATCGGAACGTTTCCGGCTGCTGCGCGCACGCGGGCCAGCAAATCACCCTCGCCATCGCTGGTTTGTTCAGCGACCATGGCGCCATGAAGATCCAGCAGAATGGCATCGCAATCGGCCGCGGCTTCGACAATAGCGTCGCTAATTCGTTTGTATGCCTGAGCTGCGACGGGGCCGCTCGGGTCGGCGGATGCGGAAATCGGTGTCGCGATCTCGAACCCTGCGCGTTCCGCGGCGTCGATGAATGCGGACATGGGCGTACGCATCCCCTTGTGCCGTCGATAGGCATCCTCTCCATAGACGGGACCTCCACCGTCGAACGCCGAAAGCGGCGTCGGCACTGGCGAAAATGTATTCGTCTCGTGGTGCATTCGCGCAATCAGAACTTTCATTGGTGCGCACCAGATCTCCAGCAATGAAACGCGGCCGAGTGAAGCTGCCGATCGCCAGGCATACGAAGCGCGCGAGAAATCCGGAGAGAAGCACTCGATTTCAGTCGATCAATTGCGAGGGTGAGCATGGCCTGTCTTGTCTTGCCGATGTTGTTTTCGTGCGAGATATGACATTGGCGAGGTGAGATAGCGCCATACGGCGACGGCGAGCTCGAGCCCAGCCATCGCCAGCAGAGCGATGAGCAGCGCCCAGTAGCCGCCGGTGACGATGATGTACCCGCCGATGATGGGAAAGCCGAACACGCCGAAAAAATAACACAGGGAAAAATAGACGAGCGTCCTTGAACGAACGCGCTCATCGGAGCAGTTGACCGCCTGTGCCTGGATGAGCGGATAGACGAGGCCGTAGCTAAGGCCGAGCAACAGCGAGCTCACGGCATAGAGCACGGTGCTGGTGGATATTGCCGCGAACAGCACCAGCGACAGACACATCAGGACGAGGAGCGCGATGGTCGCTTTCATCGGCTCACGCCGGTTGACGAAGCCGCTGACGAGGAAACGTGCGCCGATCACCGCCGCGGTGTACCAGACGAAGAAGACCGAGAAATTCAATCCTTTTGATGCCGCATAGGTCGTCTGGAAATTCATTATGGAGCTGAAGACGCAGGCACCGAGGAACACCATCAGGAGCGGATACTTGGCCGGGGAAGCCGCGATCATCCGCAAGGCCTCCCACTCGCCGCCGGGCAGCGGCTCGCGCGTCGGCCCGACGATGTGATGAAGCTGCCGGCCGGCCGTGTAGAACAGCATGGCACTCGCCACCGCGAACAGCATGGCGCCGACAAATATTTGCCAGTGTGGTACGCCGACGCCGAGCAGATAGCGCGCCAGCACCGGCGTGAGGCCCATGCCGATGGCGTAAAAGGCCGACAGAACGCTGAAGAACACCGCCCGGTTGGCATCCGATACCAGACCAGACAGCATGATCGGGGCAATCGTGAAAGTGAGGCCCCAGCCGGCGCCGAGCAGAAACCCTGCCGCATAGTAGAGCGGAGAGATGGTATGGACGAGGACGAAGATCATTGCACCTGCGGCATAACAGAGAGCGCCGACAGCGACACTCACATGGGGCCGCCAGATCGCCATGATTTGGTTGGTAAAGCCGACACACAACAACGTACCGAAGGCGCCGGCGAAAAGAATGCTGCCGACAACCGCCTCGTCCCCGCCTAGCGCCTTCACATGGAGCGGCAACGTGAAGAACAATCCATAGGCCGAGGCTATACATAGACAGCCGAGATAGACGAACGCCCGCAGGAGATTGTGTGATGTCGGCAACGGCGAGACCATGACCCTATGCTCCTGCAAGCGCGGCGGCCGCCAGGATTTCGCTGCGTAATGTCGGAATGTGCCGATGATCGAAGATACCCTGATGCCTGGGTTGATCAGGGACGGCCGCGATCGTCGGCCGACCTGCATGGCCGAGCTTGCCGAGCAGCGCGGCACTGCTCAAGTCGAATGGCCCAATCCCAATGCCGACAGCATCATAAACGCCAGGCGCGACAGGCGTCATGGCACTTACCTCCCTGCTAGCCCATGGGCGCGATCATCAAACTGGTTTTTCACCGCCTCGCGTCCGGGATACGGAAGCTTTGACATATTTTTCGAGTTCGTCGCGTTCTACTGCTGCGGTAGTCGAGTTGACAGGTCCATTTCGAATCGACTTTCCGGGACCACTTGCGAATGAGCGCGTCCTTCTCGACCATCCAAACCTACTGCGGAGATCGCGTGATCTTTCTCAAATATGTATAGATGCCGTGCTCTCTGCTGATCAGGCGCACTTCGCCTATGGCGTCTTCTTCATGGCCTGCCACAATGAGCTTGGCCGCCGGCGCCACGTCGGCTTCCTCGCCCCCGACTTCCAACCCGGTGAGTGCCGAAACTATTTCGCCGACGCTGGATTGCTTCCGTCAAAACGTGAAACGCTGTCACAGCTGCCTGTCATCGCGGGCGAACCGCGGGATCTCCTGCGCCACAGGCGGGCGAAGATCCCTTGCCTCGCGCGCGCCGACAGAGTGATCGCGTTGCCGCCGGTCGGGCTTGCCTTGCATCATCAAGCGTTCGATCGCCTGATCGTGCCACGGTATCGGGCTGCCCGCGGCATGAAACCCGACATGACCACCACCATCGGCCAGCAGCGGTACCAATGCGTTGTTCGCAGCCCAGTCGAAGCCGCGGTAGATCGATATGGGAATCCACGGATCGTCGGCCGCGGCGATGACCAGGGTCGGCGTGCGGATCGCCGGCATGAAGCGTACTGCCTTGTTCTTGGCGTAGTAGTCCTCGGCACCGGCAAATCCGTGTCGTGGCGCGATGAAGCGGTCGTCGTATTCCCAGACATTGCTCGAGCTCATGATCGCGGCACGTTCGGCCGCCGACAGCCGCGCGCCCGGCGCCGTCGCCTCGTGCTTCATGGCGGCGATGATATAGCGGTGATAGAGCCAGTTGCGCGGCCGCATCATGTGCTGGCAGGTCGCCGACAGGTCGATCGGCGCTGATACGGCGGCGGCGGCCTGCACCGGCGCGGCATCGCCCTCCTCACCGAGATACTTCAGCAGCATGTTGCCGCCCAGCGAGTAGCCGACCGCCACCAGACCGCGCGCCATCAGATCGGCCGGCAACAGCCGCAGCACGGCCCGGAAATCCTGGCTCCGCCCGGCATAGTAGATATCGCCGCACAACGGCCGCGACGGGCCGGCGGCGCGCAGATTGAGCCGCAGCACGGGATGACCCAGGGCCAGGAAATGCCGTGCCGTGTTCAGCATGTAGGCGCTGCTCTCGCAGCCTGTCAGCCCGTGGATCAGGATCAGCACTGGACCGCCGTTGTCCTCGGGCGGCCGGTCCAGCATCGCCAGCAAGGTATCGCCGCTACCATCGTTCATCGGGAACCGCAGATGCTCGCTTGATGCGGCGCCAGCCTGCGCCGCGCGCGGCCACAGCTTGTTGGCCAGCGTCTGCAGATCGCCCGTCAGCCAGGGAAAACGCGGCCGGAACGGCGACAGGTCGAGCGAAGCCGGAGTCATCACTGCGTGTTGTACCGCGCACTGCGGCCGAACGCGATACCGAGCGATCGACAGATGATCAGAAGCGGCGCGTGAGCGTTGCAATGGCGGTGCGGCGGTTGCCCATGAAGCAGTCGCCGAACGTCCGGCACGTGGTGTAATAGCGCTTGTCCATCAAGTTGGCGGCATTCACGGCCAGCGACCAGTTCTGCCAGTCCACCGCCACCAGTCCGTCGGCCAGCGTGTAGCCCGGGTGTTGATCTTGCCGGGACCGACCGAGGACTGGGTCGGACCGACGTAGCGCAGGCCGAGGCCGACACGAACCGCCCAGTCATCGCTGAGCTTGAACGTCTTGACACCCCAGATCGACGCCATGTGCTTGGGCACCGAATCGAGCCGCTCGCCGATCTCGGTGGGATCGCCGCTCCGGGTGATCTTGGCGTCGGTGAAGGTGTAGGCGCCGATCAGGTTGATGTCCGGGGTCACCGCCCACGACGCCTCCAGCTCGACGCCGCGCGAGCGGACCTGGCCGGTCTGCACAGTGTTGAGGACATTGTCCGGGTCGTTGGTCAGCCGGTTGGTTTCGCGGATGTGGAAGGCCGAGAGCGTGACAAGCGTTCCCGACTCGGGCTGCCACTTGACCCCGGCCTCGTACTGGCGGCCACGCTGCGGCTTGAACACCCTGCCGTAGAGGTCGAGGCCGGAAACAGGCTGGAACGATTCCGAGTAACTGACGTAGGGCGAGAAGCCATAGCCAACATCGACAATCAGTCCGACGCGGGCGCTGACCGCATTGTCGATCGTGTGCGTGTCATGAACCCGGGCCTCGGCGTGATCCCGGCGGATGCCCAATACCAGGGACGCCCAGTTGCCGTAGCGGATCTGGTCCTGGACGTAGACGCCGATCTGCGACTGGCGCAGGGTGGGGTTACGCTCCAGCGGCGGCAGATCGAAGTTGCCGTAGACCGGACTATAGGCATCGATCGGCGTTGTCGCGCCCGATGCCTGGGAGCCCTTCAGCCGGAAATTGACGTAGTCGATGCCGACGAGAACCTTGTGCGTCAACGGCCCGGTCACGAAATCGAACTGCAGGTTGTTATCCGTGGTGAAGGCCTGGTTGCGTTGGCGGACTTCGTAGGTCAGCCGATCGAGAGTGCGGCCGTCGGCATGGAAGGGATTATCCGGGTTCGTATAGGTATCGGGAAAGATCTCGACGAAGTGCACCTTCGACTTCACGAAGCGCGTGCTGCTGTTCACCTTCAGCCAGTCGTTGAAGCGATGGTCGATCAGCAGCGTGCCGGCGACCTGCTGGGTCGCCAGCGTATCGCCGGTCGGCTCACCCAGGAAACGCCTGTCGGACAGACGCCGGCCGCCCGGCGCCTTCAAGGTCGCGGCGACCGGCATGAACTGCTGGCTCGATGCCGTGGTGTCCTTCTGGAACAGGCCCAGCAGCGTGACGCTGGTGCGGTCGTCCGGCCGCCACAGCAGCGACGGCGCGAAGAGATAGCGGTCATTGGG
>Ga0187894_10002312_pt1 | contig 22943 bp, 21 predicted proteins | sample GBC1701081metaG_FD_136650 | JGI IMG/M metagenome (GOLD analysis project Ga0187894, IMG submission 136650) | White microbial mat communities from a lava cave in the Kipuka Kanohina Cave System on the Island of Hawaii, USA - GBC170108-1 metaG ... | reverse complement strand
TCGATGAGCCCCATGTAACTGAGGCGGGAAGGCGCGAGCAGCTCACTGACCTACATCCCTAGACGGAAGCCACGGGGTGGTCCGGCAGCGTGTAGGTTCCGTCGAGGGTCACCCGGCCGATCTTGCGACCGGCCCTGGTGTCGCCATGGCGGCCCGCTGCTTGCTCACTCACGCTCAACGCTCACCGGCAGGCAGCGCGATCTCACATTCCGCGGCCGGGCCGGTATCGAGGACGACGATCACGTCCTCTCTCGCGCAACAAGCGCCTCTTCTCGCGGGTGGCCGCACGTTCGCGGTCCCTGGACGTGGGCGCAGGGGCGCTGGCGCGCGCGCCGGTCGCCAGCAGGCGCATCGCTTCGCGCGGGAGCGTCTGGAAGTCGAGCGTGCTCGGAAGCTTGCCGGCCAGGTGCAACACCACGAGGCCGTGCATCGTCGCCCAGAACACGCAGCCGAGGACCTGGGGGTCTCCGGCGAAGATGCCGGCCTCGACGAGGCCCTCGAGCGCGGCGCTCATCGTCTGCCGTGCCCGGCCGATCGCGCGCAGCAGATCCGGATAGCGATCCGGGTGTGGCTGAGACAGGTCGAACATCAGGCGATAGGCCTCCGGGTCGCCCAGGGCGAATCGGACGTAGGCCTCGCCCGTGGCCTGCCCTGCAGCGCGCAAGTCGCCGCGCGCCTCCCGCGCGGCCGCCTCGAGCGCGTCGGCGAAGCGATCGAAGGCCGCGGTGCGCACGGCCGCCAGAATCTCCTCCTTGTTGCGGAAGTACCGGTACGGCGTCATCGGGCTGCAGCCGAGATCGTCCGCGAGCTGCCGCATGCTCACCCCGTCGACGCCCTGCCGGGCGAAGCGTCGCTGCGCCACCGCGCAGAGCCGTGCGCGAAAGGCGTCGACCTCGGCGGCGGACAGATTCTTCGGCACCGCGATCAGTCCGGCAGCGGCTCCGAGCGCGGAAACTCGCGCACGTACTTGAGGAACCGCGCGAGATGTCGATCCGAGGCCACGAGGACACGCGGCCGGAAGCGGATGGTGTCGAGCACCGGCGCATCCTCGGCGATCAGCTGCCGCACGAGTCGGCTGACGGCTTCAAGCTTGCCCGCCACCGCGGCCCGCCCGTGCCCCGTGTCCGGCACCCCGTACACGTAGAAACCCATCGTGTGGCCGTGGGCGATGGGGGCGCCGCTGAACAGCATGTACATGTGGGCGTCCCCGATCGCGAGATGCTGGGAAAACGTGTTCACGCCCGTGACGAGTCCGTGCTGGACGAACACGGACGTCTCGATCCGGTACTCGATGCTGTGCTCGCCGACGGTGACCGAGTCGGGATCGACGGCGGGGAGCCCGTGGAGCGCCCGCAGATGCTGGAAATCGACGCCGTTCGAGGTCGCCACCCAGCAATCGCTCGCGCGGGTCCCTCGAACGTGCGCCTCGAAGATCAGATCGCCCTCCTGGGCGTCGGGAATACTCGGCACCGGGAACCGAGGCGCCTCGCCGTTGAACGCCCAGATGAGCCCCCAGGCCTCGGCGCTCGGATACGTCGCGATGCGGGCGCCCGGCGGGATCTTGTCGCCCGCCGGGATGTCGACGCAGCGGCCGGCGCAGTCGAATCGCCAGTGGTGATAGGCGCAGCGGATCTGCCCCTCCACCACCTGGCCCACCGAGAGGTCGGCGCCCAGATGCGGGCAGAAGGCGCTCTGCACCACCGCGCGGCCCGTCGCGTCGCGGTACACGATGACGCGCGTGCCGAGGAAGTCCCGGCCGACGACCTGATCGCGCGGGACGTCGCTCGCGAGGGCCAGGGGGAACCAGGACTGGTGAAAACCGCCGGTCGTCTCGTCCGTCTGCGGGGCCGCGCTCCGGGTCGCTGTCGCGTGCATGCGTGCCTCCTCCGCGTGTCGGTGGGTTCGGATCGCTGTATTGACGTACACCGTACATTTACGTCGTACATCTGTCAAGCGCACCCTGGCGTTTGCGCAACACAATCTGTTGCGCTACGCTCGGGTCATGCCGGTGGCCATCACGCGCAAGGTCGAAGCCCTCCGGGTGGACTTCCGCTCGGCGGCCCAGCTCGCCGACATGCTCGGCGTCTCGCGCTCGCAGGTCACCCGCTGGCTGCGCGGCGCCGGCATCGATCCGGTGAACGCCGAGCGCGTCGAGCTGCTCGAGCTGGTCTGGTCGAACCTCCTCCGGATCTACGACAAGGAGGCGGCGCTCGCCTGGCTCTTCGGGGTCAACCCGGGCCTGGGCGACCGGCGTCCGATCGACCTCATCCGGTCCGGCCGCACCGAGGAGCTGATGCGGGCGATCCGCGCCGAGCGCGCGGACTCGTTCGCGTGATCCTGCAGCGCTGCTTCGCGTGGAACCGCCGCGGGCGCCCTGACGAGCAGGACAGTCCCCTCTGGGTGCCGCGCGCCTTCCAGGGTGACGGCCGGCACGACAACCCGGACCTCTACGGCTGCCTCTATCTCGCCGACCGGGAGATCTCGGCGGTCGTCGAGCAGCTGGCGCGCTTCAGGACGCAGCGGCTCCAGGCCGCGTTGCTGCGACGCCGCGGGTTGCCGTTGACGCTGGCCGCGATCGAGCTGGACGACGCCGCGGAGATCGTCGATCTCGACGACCCGCGCGTGCTCGTGCGCGAGCGGCTGCGCCCGTCCGCGGTGGCGACGCGGCAGCGCGAGGTCACCCAGCGCCAGGCGCGGTCGTTCTACGCGGCGCGCCCGCGGGCGGCAGCGCTCCGCTGGTGGTCGACGTTCGAGTCGTCCTGGGCGAACTACACGGTCTTCGACCACCCCCTCGTCGCGCTCTCCGTGGTGCACGTGCGCGAGCTGACGATCGACGACGGCGCGGTCACGGCCGCCGCCGACTTCCTCGGCCTGCGACGATAGGCGACGACGGCAGGCCCGGGGTAAGCTAAGCCTCCATGAACCCGAGCGTGCTCGATGCGATCGCCAGGCTCGCGGCCCGCGAGCATCTGCTGATCTCGTCGATCAGGGGGGCGCCCATGGAGGCATCTCCGGACAAGATTGCTGCCCTGGTCGATGTCGTACGGGCACTGGACGCGGTGGGTGCGGCTCATGCCGTGGTCGGCGGAGTCGCCGTCGGAATCCGCTCCGGCGTGCCTCGCGCGACGCTCGATACCGACGTCGCAATCCGTTCCACGTTCGCCAGGAGTGCTGTGCGCGCTGCCCTCGAGGGCGCCGGGTTCCGCCTCACCGGAGAGTTCACCCACAGCTTGAACTTCAGGCATCGCTCCGACGAGCCGATCCAGATCGTCTTCGACCCCGATTTCGATCCGATGGTCGACCGGGCGGAGCCGCTCGACGTGGCCGGGGTACGAATTCGCGTCGTTACGACCGCAGATCTCATTGCGATGAAGGAGCGTGCAGCGGCTGATCCGGCAAGGCGCCGCAGCAAGGCGTTGCGCGATCAGGCCGATATCGCGCTCCTCCGTGGCGACATTCCCGGTCCCGACGAGGGCTGGTAGGACCCGGCGCCTCGCACTCCCGCCGGTCGAGTCACGTCGAATCCGGCGGCATGGCGCCGGCCCACAGCGCGCGGTAGCGTCCCGGCGTCATGCCGTACGTCGACTTGAACGCCCGCGTGAAGTGCGCCTGATCGGCGAATCCCGCCTCGCAGGCGGCCTCGGCCAGCGGTCTTCCGTCGTGAATGCGCTGCCGTGCGAAGTCGAGGCGGCGCAGGACGAGGTAGCGATACGGGCTCGTGCCGTACATCCGCCTGAACTGGCGGGCCAGGTCGTACCGGCTCAAGCCCGTGATCGACTCCAGCTCGCTCGAATGCACGACGCGAGTCCGCTCGGCCTCGAGGAACTGGCGCGCGCGGTCGACGGCGCGGACGTCGACTCGCGACGAGGCAACCGCGCGCTCGCCGCCGCGGTCCGCCGCCGCAAGTCCTTCGGCCAGTTCGACGACGAGGCCGTCCACCGCAATCGATCCGAGCGGCTCCAGGAACGCGCTCTCGACGGCCCGCGACAGCCGCGCGCTCCCGGAGACGACCGCATCCACGAACGGCAGCGCACACGGCCGACCGCGCACGACCCGCATCGCCTCGGCCAGGCGGGCGGGGCCCACGTAGACGATCCGGTAGCCGAAGCCATCCTCCGTGCCCGGTCTGCCATCGTGCATCTCGTCCGGATGCAGCACGACGACATCCCCGGGCATGCTGGTCTGCACCGCGCCCCGGTACTCGAACACCTGGACACCGCACTCGGTCACGCCGATCGCGTAGGTATCGTGGCGATGCTTCTGGTAGGCCTCGCCGGCGAACCACGCGCGAAACAGCTCGACGCCCGCGACCGGGCCCGTGCCGGCGATCCAGCTCGAGGCCCGCCGGTCGCACGATCGTTCAAGACCCTCGCCGCCCGATCTGGTCTGCTGATGTTGCATCGCGTCCGATCTTGGGAGGGCTCGAGGCGACCTCCCGATTCGGTGAGGTACAGGATACGACTCGCGAGCAGATCGTGGCGTTTCTCCTCTTCTCCGTCGTGGCCGCCGCCACGCCGGGGCCGAGCAATGTCATGCTCACGGCGGCCGGCGCGAACGCGGGCGTGCGCAAAGGTCTGCCCTGCTTGCTCGGCGTCACCACCGGCATGGGGCTGATGATGTTCGTCGTGCCGCTCGGGCTCGGCAGCCTCGTCCTCCAGTATCCGTGGGCGCTCCGGGCACTCCACTGGGGCGGCGCGCTCTTCCTGCTGTGGCTCTCGTGGAAGATCGCGACCTCGGGCGGTCCGGAATCGGTTGCGGGTGGAGACCCGGTCGGATACGTCGGCGCCGCGGTGTTTCAGTGGGTCAATCCGAAATCGTGGCTGGTGAGCGTGAGCGCCGCCGGCACGTTCCTCGGCGCGGGTGGCGCGAGCCCGATCTTGCAGTCCGCGGCGCTCGGCGCCCTGTTCGCTCTTGCCGCCTTGCCGAGCGGCTTCGTCTGGCTGGCGTTCGGCGCCACGGTCCAGCGCGCGCTCCACAACCCGCGCCGGCTGCGCCTCTTCAACGTCACCCTGGGAGTCCTGCTCGCGCTCTCGATCGTGCTGATCGTCCGCTAGCCGCTATCCCGCGGCCGACCTCCGCGTACCATGCGCCCTGGGACCCGCGGTCGGCCTGTGGGCGAGACATCTGCGTTCGCCTCGCCGCGGGCCGGGATGCGAGGGTTCGGTCGCTGGAGCCGGCACCCGTTCCGGACGAGTTGCGAAAGGGCATCGAGGACGCCCGCCGGCGGGTCGCCAAGGCTCCCGGTGACGCTTCTGCGGGACGCGCCCTCGCGATCCTGCTGAGTCGGCTCGGGGCGCTCCAGGAGGAGCATGGCACCCTCGATGCCGCGCGCGAGGTGTACGAGGAGGCGCTCGAACTCGTCCGCCAGCTCCTCGCCCGTGACCCCGACCGCGTCGACTGGCTCCGCGACCTCTCCGTCAGCCCCAACAACGTCGGCCGCATCCACGAAGCCCGGGGCGATCCGCCGCGCGCCCTCGCCGCGTTCGACGAAAGCCTGGCCCTCCGCCGCCGCCTCCTCGCCCGCGACCCCGACCGCGTCGACTGGCTCCGCGACCTCTCCGGCAGCCTCGACAACGTCGGCCGCATCCACCGCGATCAGGGCGACCCGACCCGCGCAGTGCAAGCGCACGAGGAGAGTCTCAGCATCTGTCGCCAGCTCTTGGCCAGAGATCCCGAGCGGACACAGTGGATTCGCGACCTTGCTCTCACGCTCGGATGGATGGGCGACGCTGCCCGGGACGCCGGCAATCTCTCGGGGGCGCTCGAGGCTCACGAGGAGGCCGAATCGACCTGGCGGCGCCTCGCGGCGCGAGATCCGAAGGACGCCGCCGCATCCGCTGGACAGGTGGCGGCCCGCACGGCAATCGAAGACCTACGAAGCCGGCAGAAACGACGTGGCTCTTCGCGTCGATCGTGAGTGATTCGACTCGCCCGCCGGCCGCCTCGTCCCCGTAACCGGCGCCCGGGGACGAGGCTCGCCCACCGCCGCCCTACTTTGCGTAGTGCACGAAGCGCAGCTCCTGCCCGTTGCCGATCGGGCTGAACCGGATCCCCTCCAGGCTCTTCGCCCAGGGACCGAAGTACTTCGTGTTGTAGATCCACACGCCCGCCGCCTCGTCCACCACGATCCGCGCGGCGTCCTGGTACGCCTTCTCGCGCACCTTCTTGTCGGTCGACTTGAGCGCGGTGTCCAGCAGCTCGTCCACCTTCACGTTCTTGTAGAAGCTCGACGCCTTGAACGTCCCCCACTGCCCGGAGTGGAACATCTCCCCGATCCAGTTGTTCGGGTCCGCGTAGTACGTGCTGATCCAGTACACGACCAGGTCCGGCGACGTCTCCGGCTTCTTCATCCGGTCCACCATCGTCGGCCACAGCTCGCTGACCAGCTTCGTCTCGATGCCGAGCTTGCGCAGCCCGTTGGCCATCACCGTCGCCGCCTGCTCGGTCTGGCTGAATCCGTTCAGAAAGCCCACGGTCAGCGGCCGGTCCACCTTCACCTTCGCGCGGGCCAGCTCTGCCTTGGCCTTGTCGATGTCGTAGGTATAGCCCTTCACGTCGCGCGGCACGCCCCACAGATTGTTGGGAATCGGCACCGGATTGCGCTCCACCGAGCCGCCCAGGATCTCCTTGTTGAACCCGTCGTAGTCGAACGCATAGCTGATCGCCCGCCGCACGTTCACGTCGGTGAGCGGCGCCCGCTGGTTGTTGATCTGGAACATCATGATCCGCATCGACTCCGCTTCCACCACCTTCACGCTCGGCGCCTCGCGAAGACGCTTCACCTGGTCGTTCGGCAGGTAGCCACCCGTGCCCTGGTAATCTCCCTTGATCATCCCGAGCACGCGGGTGTTGTCCTCCTTGATGTGCCGGAACTCGATCTCATCGATGTACTTCGGCCCCCACGGCGAGAAATGCCCGGCAAACCGTTTGGCGATGAACCCGATGGCGGGATCGTAGCGCGAGAGCTGATACGAGCCCGATCCGGCGTCGTTGCCCGTGAGCCAGGCCCCGCCCCAGTCGTTGTCCTTCGCATGCTTCTTGAGCAGCGCCGAGTTCACCACGTGGACCTCGGGCACCACGGCCATGAAGATGGCGGTGGGCTTGGTCAAGGTGAACTGCACCGTGTGCTTGTCCACGGCCTTCGTGGCGCCGGGCGCCACCATGGTCGCGAACAGCGAGGCCGCGCCTTTCTTCATCGCGAGGATGCGCTCCATGCTGTAGACGACGTCCTCAGCGGTGATCTCCGCGCCGTCGTGGAACTTGGCGCCCGGGCGGAGCTTGAACGTGTAGACGAGGCCATCGGGCGAGACGGTGTGGCTCTCGGCGAGCCAGGGCTGGAGGACGGGCGGATTGTCGCGCCAGCGATAGAGCCCGTCGTAGAGGTTGAGCCGGACCGCGACACGCCCGACGTCGAAGGCGGCGTGCGGGTCGAGCGTGTCGTAGGGGCTCTCGTTAGCGAAGACGAAGCGCGTCTCCGCCGCGGCGGGTGCCATGACGCCGGCGAAGGCGGCGAGCAGCGCGAGCGCCATCGCGACGAGCGGGCGGCCGAGATCTCCTGGTCGTGTGACTCCGTGCGTCATGTCGTTCCTCCGTGATCGTGGTTCATCCTGCGGCGCGCAACGATCGGCGCCGGCGCGGCGGGCGCATTCCCGAAAACGTCGCGCCCCGTCACCGACACTCACAGCACGTTGCGCGGGCGGCCGATGGCCCCTTCGGCGAAGCGGGAAAAGCGGAACGCTGCGATATCGAGCGACGTCTTGCCGTCGAGGATCAGCTCGGACACGAGCCGCCCGGCGATGGGCCCCATCGCAAAGCCATGCCCGCTGAAGCCGGCGGCGACGACGAGGCCGCGCGGCGATCCGACCTCGCCCAGCACGGGGACGAGGTCGGGCGTGGCATCGATGTAGCCGGCCCAGCTCCGGGCGACGCCGAGCGGCGGCAATCCCGGCAGCACGCGCGCCAGCTCGGCAAGACTGCGGGCGACCTTGTCGGGATTCGGCACGGGCTCGACGCCGCGGTCCCAGATCAGCGGATGGCGGCGGGCGCGCGAGGCCGGCAGCGCGGCGACGAGGCTCGAGAGGAGCGGGCGGCCGACGTGGAAGCGGAACAGCGCCTTGTTCTTCCAGAAGTTCGGCAGGAAGAATCGGACCTGCCGGAGCGAATCGAGCGTCACGTCGTGGTCGAGCGCGCCGCCCGCGGCGATGTTGAAGCTGCCGTCACGCCGCTGGCGGAACGCGACGCCGGGCCCCCACACAGCACAGGCCGTCACGGCCGGCGCCGGCGTGGTGCGCGCCACCGTGCCGCGCACCCAGCGCTGGGGCAGGGCAAGGCCGAGCGTCCGCAACAGCCGCGAGGACCACGCGCCCGCGGCGCACACGACCGACGCGGAGGCGATCTCGCCTCGCTCCGTGACCACCGCGCTCACCGCGCCGTTCTTCGTCGCCACGCCCTCCACGGCGCAGCCGAGATGAATCACGGCCCCGTGCGCCATCGCTGCGCGAGCGAGCGCATCGGTGGCCTTCTCCGGATCGGCGTGGCCGTCGCTCGGCGTGTAGAGTCCACCGGCCCACGCGCCGGCGAGACCGGGAACGATTGCGGACAGCTCGCCGGGCCGCACCAGCCGCGTGTCGAGGCCCAGGTCGCGCGCGACGGGCAGCCACTGCTCGAAGACCGCGAGACGCGCCGGGTCGGCCGCGAGCGCCAGGTTGCCGCCCTGCACCCACTCGATGTCGGCGTGGAGCTCGCGCTCGAGGCCACGCCAGATTCGATTGGCCTCGATCACGAGCGGGCCCTCGCTCGGATCCCGCCCCTGCTGGCGCACGAAGCCCCAGTTCTTGCGCGACTGCTCGCCGCAGACGGAGGCGCGCTCGACGACGCTCACGCGCGCGCCGCGTCGGGCCAGGAAATAGGCAGTCGCGCACCCGACGATGCCCGCTCCGATCACGACGACGTCGGCCTGCCGCTCCATGGCGCGCGCTCATAGTGCGGGATGGCCCAGGAGGTGTCAACCAGCGGGGACGTCGGGCCATTCACTCCGCCATCCTTCCTGGCGAGGGTGGCCTCCGAGCGTGACTCGCCGCCGAAATCGCCGCGGCGGCGGAATTTGGTCCGTCCCCTACCGGGGACGGCGAGGTAGAATCCGGGAGCGATGCGAAGCGAAACCGCGGAGATGTGTCGATGAAGTGGAGCGTGATCGGGACCGCACGGGGCGCGCGCTGTCGCGTGCTCGCCGGCGGCCGCGGTGCGCCGGTCGTGTTCCTGCACGGCGCGGGCGGCCTGCTCGCCGACAATCCGTTTCTCGATGACCTGGCGCGGCACTATCACGTCTTTGCCCCCGAACTGCCGGGCTACGGCGAGTCCACCGGGGAGCACCTGCTCGAGGACATGCTCGATTTCACGTTGCACGGCTGGGACGTGGTCGCCGCCCTCGGGCTCGAGCGGCCGCATCTCATCGGGCACTCGATGGGCGGGATGATCGCGGCCGAGATGGCGTGCCTCGCACCGCGCGACCTCGCCAAGCTCGTGCTGGTGAGCGCGGCCGGTTTGTGGATCGACGAGCATCCCATCCCCGACATCTTCTCGCTGTTGCCGTTCGAGATCGCGGACGCGCTCTTTCACGATCCCGCGCGGGGCACGGCGCTGCTCACCGGCGGCGTCGACTTCACGAACATGGACGCGCTCAAGGACTTCTACATCGCGAATCAGCGACGGCTTGCCATGGCCGGCAAGATCCTGTTCCCGGTGCCGAACCGCCGCGTGTCCAAGCGTCTCTACCGCCTCGCCGCGGACACGCTGGTGCTGTGGGGGTCGAGCGACAAGCTGATCTCGCCCGTCTATGCGGATCGCTGGGCCCAGCTCATTCCGCGCGCGCGTGTCGTCCGCATCGAGCGCGCGGGCCACATGGTGCCCTGGGAAGAGCCCGAGGCGTTCGCCGCCCGCGTGGCCGAATTCCTCGGCTGAGCATCCTCGGCCCGTGATCTTTCTCATCAGGCACGGCGAGACGCTCGGCAACGCCTCACGCGTCGTCCAGCGCCCCGACAATCCCCTGTCGCCGCGCGGCCACGCGCAGGCCGAGCGCCTCGCTCGCCGGCTCGAGCGCGAGGGCATCGCGCGCATCCTCTCGAGCGACCTCGCCCGCGCGGCGATGACCGCCGAGCACGTTCACCGCGCCACGAGCGCGCCGCTCGTCTTCGACGCGCTCCTGCACGAGCGCAGCTTCGGCGACATCCGCGGCACGGCGTATGCCGACCTCGGCTTCGACATGTTCGCCCCCGACTACTCGCCGCCGAACGGCGAGACGTGGGAGCTGTTTCACGCGCGGGTCGACCGCGCCTGGGTGCGGGTGCTCGACGTGGCGGCAAGCACGGATGGACATCTCGCGGTGGTGAGTCACGGCCTCGTGTGCCGGTCGCTCGCCGAGCGCCACCTCGTCCTGCCGACGGGCGCCATCGCCCCCGAGCGCTGGGAGAACACTGGCGTGACGATCGTCGAGGGGCGGGCCCCGTGGACCGTGTCGCTGATGAACTGCATCGCGCATCTCGACGGCCTCGCGGATGCCGCCGCGCCGACGGCGGGAGTCGTATGAGCGCGAAGGCGCGGCTGCGCGTCGGCGTGCTCGGCCTCACGCACGATCACGTGTGGGGCAATCTGACCTCTCTCGTCGCGGGGAACCTCGGCGAACTGGTCGCGGTCGCCGAGCCCGACCCTCTGCTGCGCGCGCGGCTCGCCCGCGATCATCGTGACGTGCCCGCGCTCGCCACGTACGACGCGCTCCTCGAGCGACGCGATCTCGACGCCGTGCTCCTGTTCGCCGACAATCGCGGCTCCTCCGAGTGGGGCGTGCGAGCGCTGGGTCGCGGCCTCCCGGTCATGGTGGAAAAGCCGATGGCGGCCGACCTGGGCGGCGCCGACGGATTGCTCTCGGCGGCGCGGGCGGCCAGCCTGCCGCTGATGGTGAACTGGCCCACCGTCTGGCGCCCGGCGCTGCGTCACGGCCTTCAGCTGGTCGCGAGCAGCGCGGTGGGTGAGCCGGTGCAGCTCACCCATCGCGGCGGCCACGCCGGGCCGCGCGAGTTCGGGTGCTCGCCGCAGTTCTGCGACTGGCTCTACGATCCGGGCAAGAATGGCGCCGGCGCGCTGATGGACTACTGCGGGTACGGCGGCATCCTCGCGCGCACGGTGCTCGGCCGGCCGGACGCGGTGACCGCCGTGACGGCACACCTGCGCAAGCCGGGCCTCGCCGCCGAGGACAACGCCGTGGTCGTGCTGCGCTATCCGCGCGCCCTGGCCGTGCTCGAGGGCTCGTGGACGCAGATCGGCGCCGAGCCCGCCCTCGCCATGACCGTCTTCGGCGACACGGGCACCCTGATCGTTCATCAGCCGCGGGCGACCCGCGAAGGTCAGCGCCCCGGCAACGGATGGATCACGCTCGCGACCTCCGACAAGGCCGAGCGGATCGACCCGCCGCCCCTGCCCGACGACGAGCGCGACGGCGTGACGTATTTCCTCTCGCGCCTGCGCCACGGACGACCCATCGAGGGCCTCGTCGCGCCCGACGTCGCGCGCGACGTCCAGGAGATCCTGGCGGCGGCGCTCCGCTCGGGCGCCACCGGCGAGACGATCGCGCTGCGTCACGGATAGTGACGGCGGGCGTTGATCCGCCGGCCGGCGCTCCCGGTGAATCGCGGCGGATCGCATTCCGAGCGTGTAGGATTGCGCTCATGTGCCCGGCCCCCTTTGCCCGTCTTCACCGCGTCTGTCTGCTGGCCTCGATCGCGTTGGCGCTGATTGGCTGTCAGGAGGCCCCGAGCACGGCCGCACCCCCGACCGAGGCGCAGCGGCCCGTCCAGCCTCGACCGGTCCGACTGGCCAGAGTGACGGAGGAGACGACCGACCGCCGCGTGACCGCCACTGGCACGCTCGCTGCCGACGAGCAGGTCGTCCTCGGCACCAAGGTCGCCGGCCGCGTCGCCCAGCTCCCCGTCGACCTGGGGAGCGAGCTCAAGCGAGGAGACGTGGTGATGCGTCTCGACCAGATCGACGCTCAGCTCGGCGTCGACCAGGCCGTCGCGGCCCTCAAGCAGGCGCGCGCGCGGCTGGGGCTCTCACCCGACGGCGCCGACGACCGCGTGGACATCGACGAGACGTCGCTCGTCAAGCAGGCGCGCGCCGTGCTCGACGAGGCGAAGCTGACGCGCGAGCGCATGGAACGGCTCCAGGCTCAGGGCCTCGTCGCGCAGGCCCAGCTCGACGCCGCCATATCGGCACTGGCCGTGGCCGAGGGCCGTTTTCAGGATGCGCGAGAAGAGGTGAGGAACCGCCAGGCCGTGCTGCTGCAGCGCCGGTCCGAGCTGGAGCTGGCTCGCCAGCACCTCGTCGACACCGTCCTCACCTCGCCGATCGACGGAGCGGTCAGCGAGCGGCGAACGTCCGTCGGCGAGTACCTCGGCGCCGGCGCGCCCGTCGTCACGATCGTCAAGCTCCATCCCCTGCGACTTCGCCTCGCCGTGCCCGAGCGCGACGCCGCTGGGGTCCGGACGGGTCAGCCCGTGCTGGTGGCCGTCGAGGGCGCCGCCGGAGAGCACAAGGGGCGTGTCGCGCGCATCTCCCCAGCGATCAGCGAGCAGAACCGCACGCTGCTGGTCGAGGCGGAGATTCCCAACGAGCGCGGCACCCTCCGCCCGGGCGCCTTCGCCAGGGCCGACGTCGTCGTGGGTGACGCGCGTGTCCTCACGGTGCCGGCCACGGCGATCGTCACGTTCGCCGGCGTGGAGAAGGTGCTGACGATCGACAAGGGCAAGGCCGCCGAGATTCGCGTGCAGAGCGGCCGCCGCCTGGGCGACCGCATGGAGATCACCGCGGGCCTGACCGCCGGCGCTTCCGTCGTGGCCCAGCCCGGCAATCTCACGGCCGGCCAGCCCGTCATCGCGGAGCCGTAACGTGCAGAAGCTCGCCGAAGTCTGCATCAAGCGCCCCGTGTTCGCCTCGATGATCGTGCTGGCGCTCGTGGTGGTCGGGGTCGCCTCCTACGCCCGTCTCGGCGTCGACCGCTTCCCCGCGGTGGACGTGCCCACGGTGACCGTGCGCACCGAGCTGCCGGGCGCGTCCGCCGAGGAGGTGGAGACCCAGGTCTCGCGCGAGATCGAGCAGGTCGTCAACACGGTGCAGGGCATCCGCGAGCTGCGCTCGATCTCCGGGCCCGGACAATCGATCATCATCATCTCGTTCGAGCTGCGCCGGAACATCGACGTCGCCACCCAGGACGTCCGTGAGAAGGTGGCGCTCGCCCTCAAGAACCTGCCGCGCGACGCGAAGCCCCCGCTGATCTCCAAGTTCGACAACGACCAGGCGCCCGTCCTCACCGTCGCCGTCGCCGGCAATCGCCCGCTGCGCGAGCTGACCGAGATGGCCGACAAGATCGTCAAGGTCCAGCTCGAGCGCTCCTACGGCGTCGGCGAGGTGCGGCTGATCGGCGGGCTCAACCGCGCGATCGACGTGACGGTCGACGCGGACCGCCTCGCCGCCTACCAGCTCCCGATCACGGCCGTGCGCGACGCCCTCGTCCGGCAGAACGCGGACATGCCCGGCGGCAACGTGACGGCGGGGATGCGCGAGGCGTCGCTCCGCACGCTCGGGCGCGTGGCCGACCCGAAGGCCTTCGACGAGATCGTCATCGCCACCGTCAACGGCGCGCCCATCCGCGTGCGCGACGTCGGGCGGGCCGAGGACGGCACGGCCGAGCAGCGCTCGGTGGCCCGGCTGAACGGCGTGCCGAGCGTCGTCCTCGAGGTGCGCCGCCAGTCTGGCGAGAACACCGTCGACGTGATCGAGGCGGCCAAGCAGAGCCTCGTGCGCCTCGCCGCCCAGCTCCCGCCCGACGTGAAGCTCGAGGTGATCCGCGATCAGTCCCGCTACATCTACGCCGCGCTCCACGAGATCAAGGTCCACCTGGTCCTGGGCGCCATCCTCGCCTCGCTCGTCGTGCTCGCGTTCATGCGCAGCTGGCAGTCGACGATCATCGCGGCCGTCGCCATCCCCGCGTCGGTCGTCTCGGCGTTCGGGATGATGTGGGCGCTCGGATTCACGCTCAACAGCGTGACCATGCTTGCGCTGGTGCTCATGGTCGGCATCGTCATCGACGACGCGATCGTCGTGCTCGAGAACGTGTTCCGCTTCGTCGAGGAGAAGCGGATGTCGCCCTTCGAAGCGGCGCGGGCCGCCACGGCCGACATCGGCCTCGCCGTGATGGCGACCACGTTCAGCCTCGTCGTGATCTTCCTCCCCGTCTCGTTCATGTCGAGCATCTCCGGCCGGTTCCTCTACCAGTTCGGCGTGACCGCGGCGGTCTCCGTGCTGGTGAGCCTGCTCGTGTCGTTCACGCTCACTCCGATGATGAGCGCGCGGATGCTGCGCGGGGACCGCCTCCCGGCCGGTCACGGCCACGAGGCGGCCGCCTCGCGCCGCGGATTCTACGCCTGGCTCGACCGCGGGTACGCGTGGACGCTCACGCTGGCCATGCGCCACCGGTGGGCGGTCGTGGCCATCTCGATCGCAGTGATCGGGGCGACCTGGCCCATCTACGGCTGGGTCAAGCAGGAGTACACGCCGGCCGACGTCGACGAGAGCGAGTTCGAGGCGATCGTCAACGGCCCCGAGGGCATCTCGATGTCCGCGATGGACGAGGCCGTGCGAGCGATCGAGGCCGAGGTGCGCGCCGTGCCCGGGGTCCGCACCGTGCTGATCACGGGGGGCGGCGGCTTCCTCTCGCGCATCAGCCAGGGCTACATGTACGTGCGCATCACACCGCACGAGGAGCGCACGTTCAGCCTTGGTCGGCTCTGGCGCGGGACGCTGCACGGCGATCCGATGGCGGCGTTCCGCGGCAACTACGCGCAGCGCGATGTGATGGCCGAGGTGCGCCGCCGGATGAAGACGTTCCGCGACTTCCGCATCCTGGTGCGCAACATCCCGGGCTTCAACATCGGCGGCGGCAGCTTCGACATCGATTTCGTCCTGCGCGGGCCCGATCTCGAGACGCTCGCCCGGCTCGCCGACCAGCTTCGGGCGCGCGCCATCACCCTCGGCGGCATCGGGGACCCCGACACCACCATGCGTCTCGATCGCCCGGAGCTGCGCGTCCGGATCGACCGCGAGCGGGCCGGCGACCTCCGCGTGGACACCGAGCAGATCGCGACCGCGCTTCGCCTCATGGTGGGCGGCGACACCGAGGTCTCGCGCTTCCGGGATCCCACGATCGACGAGGACTACTTCGTCCAGCTCCGGCTCTCCGAGCGCGACCGCGGCGACCCGCGGACGATCTCGCGCTTGCTCGTGGCACGGCAGGGCGTGACGGGCCCCGGTAGTCTCGTGCGGCTCGACAACGTCGTGTCGTTCGTGCCCGGCTTCACCGCGTCGCGCATCGACCGCTCGGACCGGCAGCGCGAGGTCCGCCTGAGAGCCGTCGTTCTGCCGGGCTACGGTCAGGCCGACCGCATCGCCGCGCTCCGGGGCGCCGTGGCGGAGATCGGGCTGCCCCCCGGCTACTCGACGGCCGTCTCCGGGCGAGCGAAGGAGCTGGAGAAGACGTTCACCGAGTTCCTGTGGGTGTTCCTGCTCTCGGTGATCTTCATGTACATGATCCTCGCCGCCCAGTTCGAGAGCTTGATCCATCCCCTCACCATCCTGCTCTCGCTGCCGCTGTCCGTGCCGTTCGCGCTGCTCTCGCTCTGGTACACGAGCAACACGCTCAACCTCTACTCCGCGCTCGGGATCCTGGTGCTGTTCGGGGTCGTGAAGAAGAACGCAATATTGCAGATCGATCACATGAACAACCTGCGCGCCGAGGGCCGGGATCGGCTCACCGCCATCATGGAGGGCAATCGCAACCGTCTCCGCCCGATCCTGATGACGACGCTCGCCCTCGTGGCCGGCATGTTCCCGCTGTGGGTGGGCACCGGACCGGGCGCCGAGGAGCGCCGGGCCATCGCGGTCGTCGTGATCGGGGGCCAGACGCTCTCGCTCCTGCTCACGCTCCTGGTCACGCCCGTCGCATACTCGATCTTCGAGGACATCGCGCGCCTGCTCGGGCGCGTGCCGCACTTCGCGCGCCGCCAGCGGCCGGTGCTCGCGCGCATTGCTCGCCTCGGACTGCGTGGGCCCAGCCCCGCCGCGTCCTCCGGCTCGCCCGACCGTGTCGGCCGCTGGCGGCGGCGAGCCGCCGAGCCCTCCCGGCGACTCGGCCCCGCGACCCCGCACGAGGACGCGTCTTCGGCCGATTGACCCGCGCGAGACCGGGCGGTAGCATCCAACCGCGCCATGCCGTTTGCGTACTTCCAGAGGCTCACGCGTCGCCAGCAGGCGATCTATCTGGAGAGCGACGCCGTCACGGCGATGCCGCTGCACCGGCCCGACACGCTCCGGCCGCTCGTGCGCGAGCTCGAGCTGGCGCTCGAGAGCGGCGAGCGGGCGCAGACCGAGTCCGCCACCCAGCTCCTCGCGTCGGGCCTGGCCCGAGCGCTCGACGTCCCGGCCGTCCGCGTCAAGGTGCTGGCAGCGCGGCCGCATGCGCGCTGGGGCGAGCTGCACGGGCTGTACGAGACGGCGCGCCGGCGGGGCGATCCGCCGCTGATCACGCTCTGGATGCGCACGGCGCGACAGAAGCGCGTCGTGGCGTTTCGCACCTTTCTCCGCACCCTGCTGCACGAGATCGGGCATCATGTGGACTACGCCCGGCTCCGGCTCGGCGACTCGTTCCACACGCAGGGCTTCTACCAGCGAGAGTCACATCTCTTCCACCAGCTCGTCACCGACGGAGGGCACGGCATGGCCAGTGTCGAGGAGCAGATGGCGCGCATGGACCGGACGGCGGACGACTTCGCGGCGGCGATCGCGGGCGCGCCGGACCATCTGCTCGCCAAGCGGCCGGACGAATCGAACTGGTCCGCCACCGAAGTGGTCTGCCACGTGCGCGACATCGAGGAGTCGTTCATGGCGCGGCTGCAGCTCATCATGGCCATGGACGAGCCGAAGTTCCTCCCCGTCGAGCCCGATCGCTGGGCTTCGGAGCGCCAGTATCAGCGCAACGATCCGCGCGAGGCCGTCGCCGCGTTCCGCGTCCGCCGCGACGAGTCGCTCAAGTTCCTGCGCGGGCTCCGGCCCGAGCAGATGCAGCGCGGCGGGATGCACGCCACGCGCGGCCGTATGACCATCGCGGACTTCGTCGGCCTCATGGCGTGGCACGACGACAACCACCTGGACCAGCTGAAGCGCGCGCTCCGCGGCGAGGCGTAGCCGGCGCCGCGAGCCTCGGGGTCAACGTGCCGGCAACGCGGCGGGCGGGGTAGGGGCGGGGCCTCCCCGCGGGACACGCTGCGTCGCACGAGCGTTCCCGGCACTCAGCGGAGCCACGAGATCAATAGGCTTGCGGCTTCGATGATGCCCAGAAGCAACGGTCCCGCGGGGAGGCCCCGCCCCCACCCCGCCCGCCGCCGTGAGTCCGATGAACCGCGCAGACTCGCGGCGCTCGCTACATCGCCGGGGTCGCCTTCGACCCTAGAGCGATGAGGCGGCTTCCAGCGTTGGCACGTAGTGCGGCGCGTCTGGGAAGGCGATTGGGCGGAGCGCTGGTAGCGTGACTCCAGCCGCGCGGTGGGCGGCCACGAACTCGGCGATGACGCGGAAGTCGCCGATCGCGCCGAGGGCGCCAGCGAGGCGATCCGAGACGGCGGCCGGGGCCGGCGTGCGATCGAACTGCGCGATGTCGGCGGCGAAGCCGCTCTGCTCGAGCATCTTGCGGTAGAACGGCAGCGAGAGGTAGCGCGCCAGTTCCGCCTTGAACAGCGCGAGTCCCGCCGCGCGCTCCACGGTCAGCGCCGCGGGCACGGCCGCGATGACCGCGAAGCCGGCCATCGACTTCCCCGCGCGCTCCCGGCCGCGGCGAAGCGCCGGCATCGCGACGTCGCGGATGTACGCCGGGGCGCACAGCCACAGCACCACGCCGTCCGCGATCTCACCCGCCAGCTCGATCATCTTCGGCCCGAGCCCGGCGAGGTAGATCGGCGGCGGCGCGGGTAGCCGCGGGAGCCCGCTCTGCCAGCTCGCGCGATAGCGCGCGCCCTCGTGCTCGACCGTGCCGGTGAGCGCCACACGCAGGACGGTCACGTACTCGCGCATGACCTCGAGCGGGCGCCCCATGTCGAGCCCGAGCCCGCGCGCCATCGACGGCGCATGACTCACGCCGATGCCGAGGCGAAACCGCCCGCGGGAGCTCTCGGCGAGCGTGAGCGCCTCCTGGGCGAGCAACACCGGGTGGCGTGGATAGACCGGGATGACCCCCGTGCCCAGCCCCACGCGCGGCGCCGCGTGCGCATAGGCCGAGAGCACCAGCAGCGCGTCGCGGCCGACGCCGTGCGTGACCCACACGCTGTCGTAGCCGAGGGCGTCGGCGCGCTGGGCCAGCGCCACGGCCCCCGGAAGATCGGCGCCGGGGTTCAGGAAGATCGCGAGCGACACGCGCTACTGCCGGGGCACGACGCCGAGCGCGGCGAGCTGATCGCGGAGATCATCGCCCTTGTCGTAGCGGTGGAGGACCCCCCGCAGGCCGAGCGCGCGGGCGGCCGCGACGTTCTCGTCCCAGTCGTCCACGAACACGCACTCGGCGGCCTCGAGCCCGAGGCGGGCGATCGCGAGCGCGAACACGGACGGCTCGGGCTTGGCCATGCCGACCTCGGCCGAGATCACCAGGTCGTCGAAGAGGTCGTGGAGGCCGTCACGCTCGAGGCGCCCGCGCAGCGACAGATCGGCATTGCTCAACACGGAGAGTCTGTAGCCAGGCCGGAGCAGGCGGACGAGGTCGACGTTCGGGGCGATCGGGGTCTGCGCCGTCTTCCACTCGTCGTGGAGCCGCGGCAGCGGCCGGCCGGCGCGCCGCTCCAGCTCCCGATGGGCGGACTCGAGCCACTCCGCCGCGTCACCAAGACCGCGCTCGATCCCATGCCACGCCGGCGTGCGATAGAGCGTCTCGAACACGGAGGACCGCGGCAAGCCGTGCGCCCGATCGAGATCCCGCGCGACGTCCCAGCGCATGTCCCAGAGCACGCCGCCGAAGTCGAAGATGACCGCGCGGCAGGGGCTAGTAGAAACGGCTCCGGCTCACGGGCACCTGCGGGCCGCCCTTGTCTTTGTCCTGGGAGAGCGGGACCCAGCCACGTTGCTTCAGGCAATCCTCGTCGATCTTGCCGCTCTTCTCACAGGCGGTGCGATCGCGCTGGAACTCCGCCACCGTGTACTCGGCGCCAGGCTTGTACCACTGCTTGTCCGCCTGTCCGCAGCCCACGAGCGTCCCTGCGATCGCGATGATGAGCACGAATTGTCGCATCATCGCCGCATGATACCATGGCGCCCGAAATGCTCAAGACCACGATTGCCGGCAGTCTGCCCAAGCCCGCGTGGCTCGCGCGGCCCGAGATGCTGTGGGCGCCTTGGCTGCTCGACGGCCGCGCGCTCGACGAGGGCAAGCAGGACGCGGTGCGCCTGGCGCTGGCGGATCAGGAGGCCGCCGGCATCGATGTCGTCACCGACGGCGAGCAGACGCGACGCCACTTCGTGTGGGGGTTCGTCGAGCAGCTCGACGGCATCGACTTCTCGAAGATGGTGACGATCGGTATCCGCGCCGACCGGTACAAGGCGGACGTCCCGACGGTGACAGCGCCGGTGCGGCGCCGCGGTCCGATCCACGGGGCAGAGGCGCGGTTCGCGCGGGCGGCCACGCGCCGCGCGCTCAAGCTCACCATCCCTGGACCGATGACCATCGTCGACACGATCCACGATGCGCACTACCGGAGCCGCGCGCGACTCGGCATGGAGCTGGCGGCGCTCATCAACGACGAGGCGCGCGAGCTCGAGGCCGCGGGCGTCGACATGATCCAGCTCGACGAGCCGGCGTTCAACGTGTACATGGATGAGGTGCGCGACTGGGGCATCGCCGCGCTCGATCGCGCGGTCGCGGGTCTCACCTGCCGCACCGCCATCCACATCTGCTACGGCTACGGCATCAAGGCCAACATCGACTGGAAGCGGACGCTCGGCAGCGAGTGGCGCCAGTACGAGCAGACGTTTCCGCTGCTCGCCCGGAGCCAGATCGGCGGCGTCTCGCTGGAGTGCCGGAACTCGCGCGTGCCGATCGAGCTGATCGGGCTGCTCGGCGACAAGGATGTGCACGTCGGGGCGATCGACGTCGCCACCGAGGAGATCGAGACGCCGGAGCAGGTCGCCGACGTCATCCGCGCGGCGATGGCCCAGGTGCCGCCGGCTCGCATCTCCCCGTCGACGAACTGCGGGATGGTGCCGCTGCCCCGCGAGGTCGCGCGCGCCAAGCTCCGCGCGCTGGGAGCCGGCGCCGCGCTGGTTCGCGCCGAGCTCGGCGCCTGACGCCGCTATCCGCGGCGGGGCCGGCCGGCGGCCAGGATGCCGTCCACCAGGGCGCTCGGGCGGCTGCGGTCGTGGTTGCTCACGTGCGCGGTGATCCGGTTCCGGCTCGCCGACGTGAGATAGAAGCGCTCGTACAGCAGGTTCCGGCCGGCCAGCCCGGAGCCCACGAAGTCCCAGGCGAGCCGGAACAGCGCCGCGCGCGCCTCGGCGTCCACGTCGCCGGCGCCGTGCAGGAACTCGTCGAGCAGCGGGCGCAGCTCGGGATCGTCGAGCTGGCGCCGGCTCGGCGTCGCCAGCAGATTGTGGCTGCCGATCAGCGTGATGATCTCGGCGACGCGCGGGAACCAGACGGCGAGCAGCGAGCGCAACGGCACGAGCGGCCGCGGATCGGGAAACCACACCCCGTCGCCCACGTGGCGCCCGTGCTCGGCCGAGAGCAGCACGGCGCTGTGGGTCACCTCGACATAGCTCAACAGCTCACCCAGCATCTCCTGCGTCGCCGGGCTCTTGTCGTTGAGCGCCTCCGCCATGCGCGACGCGAGCCCGTAGGCGAACTCGAGCTTGGTGAGCGCGCGGATCGTCGTCTGGTTCGTCAGGTTCTCGACGATGCCCGAGTCCCGGATCCCGTTGTAGATGTCGACGCGGCCGTCGATGAACACGCGCTCGCGCGGCACCTCCACGTCGTCGAAGATGACGAAGGCGTCCTGCTCGTCGAAGCGCGAGGACAGCGGCCGATCGAACGGATGCGCGCCGGGCGCAGACGCACTGTCCCGGCACAGAAAGATCAACCCGGGCGTGTTGACCGGAATGGAGAACGCGAGCGCGTAGTCCGTCGCGTCGGCCGGGATCGGTAGCCCCGGGTACACGGCGATCTCGTCCGCGAACGGCGCCAGCGTCGCGAGGATGCGCGCGCCGCGGACGACGATCCCCGTCGCCGTCTCGCCGATCTTGTGGAGCGTGACCCGGTTGCCGACCACGCGGGGATCCGCCACCTTGTCGATCGTCGGCTGGATGATCGTGTGGGTCAGCGAGATGTCCTCGCGGGCGAGCTGCCGCTGGAAGCGCACAATGTTGTCGGCGCCCTCCGCGTTGCCGCCGTCGGCCCCGGCCCAGACGGCGGGGCGCGCGGCGAAGCACGCGAACTTCACGTTCATGTAGTCGGGCGTCCGACCCATCAGCCCCACCGTCGCCTCGGAGATGCGCGTGAGGCCGCGGTTGCGCCGCTTCAGATCGTCGACCGAGCGGGGAATCATGTGGCTGATGCTCATCGGCTCGGCCGTCTCGGGGTCGGGGACGAGGCATTCGTCGGAGTACTCGTGCTGGAGGTCGAACACCTTCGCGAGCATCGTCGCCGCGCCCGTCAGCTCGGGATGCGTCGTGACGTCGTCGACCCGCTCGCTGCCGAGCCACACCGTGCGCGACGTCTTGCGCAATCGATCGAGGAACTGCTCACCGGTCCTGGCCCCCATGCTTGTCTCCTCCGCGCGTGATCGTGAACGTCGCCGATGTGCTGGCGCGCGCCCGCCCGTGATCGTGCGCCCGTCGCCCAGAGGCGTCAAGAGCCGCTCACAACAGAGCCGGCCAGGAACAGAGCGCCGGTGGACGCTGGCGCCGTTGGACGGACCAGCCCCTCCACGCGGGGTATGCTGACGACGCGTCACCGCGAGACGACCTGGCCAGCGTCGCTCGACCCGCGCGCGTCCGTGCCGGACGCGCGGAACCACATCGCGAGAGGAGGACACCATCGATGGACTTCGGGATCGGAATCGCCTCGGGAGTGGACGGCTGGAAGGCCGCAGCGCGCGCCGAGGCGCTGGGCTTCACGCACGCCTGGTTCTACGACACGCAGATGCTCTGCGCCGACGTCTTCGTCTCGATGGCGCTTGCCGCCGTCAAGACCAGCCGCATCCGGCTCGGGACCGGCGTGCTCGTGCCGACCAACCGCATCGCGCCGGCGGCGGCCAACGGCTTCGCGACGCTCTCGAGGCTGGCGCCGGCCCGGATCGATTTCGGCGTGGGAACGGGGTTCACGGCGCGCAACACGATGGGATTGCCGGCCATGCGTCTGGCCGATCTCCGGGATTACGTCCGCGTGGTCCGCGGCCTCGTAGCGGGCGAGACCATCGAGTGGCACTCCGAGGGGGCGCCGCGCAAGGTCCGGTTCCTCGATCCCACCAACGGCCTCCTCGCGGTGGGCGATCGCATCCCAGTCCACGTCTCGGCCTTCGGGCCGCGCGCCCGGGCGCTCACCGCGGAGATCGCCGACGGCTGGCTCGCGTTCGTCGGCCGCCCGTCTCGCGCCGCCCGCGACATGCGCGAGATGGAGGAGAGCTGCCGCGCGGCCGGACGCGATCCCGGCACGCTCTACACGACCGCGTTCACCATGGGCGCCGTCCTCGCCGACGGCGAGCCCGCCGACAGCCCCCGGGCTCGCGCTCAGGCAGGTCCGCTCGCACTCTCGTTCTTCCACGGCGTGATGGACGGAAGCCTGAAGGTCCGAGTGCCGGACGCGCTCG
>Ga0187894_10002311_pt1 | contig 22959 bp, 18 predicted proteins | sample GBC1701081metaG_FD_136650 | JGI IMG/M metagenome (GOLD analysis project Ga0187894, IMG submission 136650) | White microbial mat communities from a lava cave in the Kipuka Kanohina Cave System on the Island of Hawaii, USA - GBC170108-1 metaG ... | reverse complement strand
ATCGCGCTTCTTGCGCGCCGCCTTCAAGCTCACGTCGGGATAGACGCCTAGCGATAGGCGGTTCTCTCTGCTGGCAACGCGGTACTTCCAGCGCCACCACTTCCCGCCAGCCGGGTTGATCTCGAGGTAGAGGCCGCCGCCGTCGAAGAGCTTGAACGCTCTTTGTCGCGGCTTGGCCGAACGGATCGCGGTGTCGGTCAGTGGCATCTGGGGGCAACTCCCTTTCGGAGGTGAGCAGTTGCCCCCAAAGTTGCCCCCAATCTGGGGGCAGCTTGCATCGGAGCGCCTCGGATCATGCCGGACGTTCTAGCCGAGAAAACCCCTGGAAAGCAAAGGGTTGCCGGACGTGTTCGGTTCCCGTCGGAACCGTTGAAAGTGGAGGCGGGGGGAATCGAACCCCCGTCCGAAGGTAGTCCACCGAAGCTTCTACGTGCGTAGCACCGCGATTTGTTCTCGCCCTCGCGGCTCCCACGGGCGGGATCCGCTCAGGCCAGCTCGTTGGTTTTCATCGACGGCGCCCGAGCACTCGCCGCCGCTTATCCCGATTTGCTACGCCTGATTCCGCCCTACGGGCGCGAACGGGTCAGACGCTGGTGCGCTTAGGCAGCCAGAGCGTAGTTGTTGTCTGCGTGTAGTTTTTCGCAGTTCGGATTTTGACCGGCTCCGAATACCAGTTGCACGCTACCTCGGCTTTTCCACCCCCGTCGAAGCCATTTCGCCCCCGTCGGGTGGTACCACAAGACGAAGCCAGTGTAGCCAGGCCCGGCGGGGGGGGCAACCCATTCGCCTTCAGCGCCGACCCTCTTTGCCAGCGCCGCCGGCGTCATCGCTCCGCGCGCTCGAGCACGTCCGCGAGCCCGAGCTCGTCGGCGACGTAAACGGGTTTCGACACCCAGAGTCCGATGATGTGACCGAGCATCGTCTCCTGCGCGGGCGGGCGTTTGTCGGTGGCCTCCACGGTGCGGCACTAGAGAAAGCGAGGCGAGCAAGGGATCGCGGCGGACATCGGAGTGCTGGGCAGCTGCCGGCCATGCGGGCCCCGACCGTCCGCCATCCGCTCGTTTTCCAGCCGACTCTCGACAAGCCGCGCGACCTGCGCCATTTTGGTCGCGACGGGCCAAAAAACTCTTCGATGCCGGAGCGCAGTCCGCAACACGCCATCGTCGCCGCCGTTCGGCGGGTGCTGCGGCCGCTCGTGCGCCAGCTGGTGCACCATGGCGTGACCTTCCCGTCGATCAGCAAACTGCTGAAGCAGGTCTACATCGAGGTCGCGGCAGACGAGTTCAAGCTCCCGCGCCGCAAGCTGAGCGACAGCCGGATCGCCCTCATCACCGGTATCCCGCGGAAGGAGGTCGCCGCCCTGCGCGCGGCGCCGCCGTCGGAACGCGCGCTGCCGCTCGACGTGCACATGGCGACGCGACTTCTGGGACGTTGGACCTCCGATCCGCGCTTCCTCACCCCCGATGGCGAACCGCAGGTGCTGCCGTTCGAGACCCGCGACCGCTCGCCGAGCTTCTCCGAGCTGGTGAAGACCGTCGGCGGCGACATCCCGGCGCGTGCCGTGCTCGACGAGCTGGTGCGCGTCGGCGCGGCGCGCGTCTCGGTGGGGCGCGACATCACGCTGCTCGCGCGGCGCTACATTCCGGCGAAGGGCACGGTGGAGAAAATCCACATGCTCGGCGAGGACGCCGCCGAGTTCATCGTCACCATCGGCCACAACATCCTCGCGCCGCCCGACGATCTGTACTTTCAGCAGAAGATCGAGTTCGACAACATCGGCTCGCGCGGTGTGCCCACGCTCGAGCGCCATTTGCGCCGCCTCGCCGATGCCTTTCTCGCCAAGGTCACCAACCTGATGGCGTCCTACGATCGCGATCGAAATCCCTCCGCACCGGGCGGCGAGCGCACGCGCGTGGTGATGGGGGCGTACTACTTTCAGGAAGTGGAGCCGGAAGAGAAGAACGAGTGAGATGAAATGGGGATCGGCGCGGGGATTCGTTTCACTGTTCATCGCCGCAGCGCTCTGTGTTCTGCAGGGCTGCGGCTCCGCCGGCCTGGATGACGGCGGCGGTCGCGGTACCGGCATCGGTGCCTTCAGTCTGCAGGGCAACATCGCGGCGAGCGGTCCGGATCTCACCGGCCAGCCGGTCTGCCCGGCGCTGGGCGAACCGGCGCGCGTCAGCGTGCGGGGCACCGATATCGCCACCGCCGTCGCGCCCGACTGCACCTTCGTGCTGACGGACGTACCCGCGGGCGACGTCACCCTCGACTTCACCACCGCCGACACCGACACCAGCCTCACTCTGAACGGCGTGCCGCCGGAGACCCTCGTCGTCCTCACCGACGTCCGCCTGCACCAGAACACCACCGACGTCGCCGCCGTCGAGGTTCGCCCGGCCGAAAGCGCTCCCCTCCGCGACTTCGCCATCATCGCCGATCCGCCCAGCGGCGACGCGCCGCTCGTGGTGCAGTTCTCCTTCGCACCGGCGCCGCTGAACACGACCCAGGTGAAGTGGGGCTTCGGCGACGGCTCGCGGGGCTCGAGCGAGTTCACGCCTTCGCACGTCTACCCCGCGGCGGGAGACTTCGTGGTCAGCCTCACCGTCGCCGAGCCGATGCGCGCCGTGCAGCAGGTCTACCTCGTCGTGCGCGCTACCGATCCACCCGCAGAGATTCCACTTTCCGTCCGACTCGCGGCGCGACCGCAGAGCGGCACGCCGCCGCTCGCGGTGAGCTTCTCGGCGAGCGTGTTCGGCTCTCATCCGGTGCGGCAATTCCTCTGGGACTTCAGCGACGGCTCGCCCCAGATCAGCACCGAGACCGGCGAGATCACCCACACCTACGAGCGCTCCGGCTCGTTCCTGCCGATCGTGACGGTCATCGACGAGGCCGATCGCCAGGCCGGCAACTCCTTCCCGATCGTGGTCGAGCGCAACGCGGTCGCCGTGCGGCCGACGCGCACGGCGACCCCGATCACCGCCGCCACGCGCCTCGGCGCGACCTCGACGGCTACGCCGACCGGTACGCCGACGCTGCGCATGGAGACGCCGACGCGCAACGCCGACGTCCGCCCGACATCGACCACGGGGCGCAGTCCGGTCGCGTTGACGGCGACACGCGTCGCCGCGACCGTGCGCCCGACCGCAGTTGCCACCGGCGCCGTCGACGCGACGCCGCCGAGGACCGTGGGCTCGCCGCTGCCGAGTGCGACGCGCGACAGCGACGCGCCGACAATCGAGCCCACGATCGCGCCGGCGACGGCGGTATTCACACGGCCGCTGCCGACGCAGACCGCGCCCGCCGAAGCCACGCTGGAACCCGCGCCGACCGCGACCCAAGCGCCGGAACCGATGCGGCGGCAGCCGAGCGCGACAGCCCGGGCGACGCGGGTGCCGCCGACCGCGACGGCGCGGCCGTCAACGCGCGCCCCAACCGCAGTCCCCACACGCGCGCCGACGCTGCGTCCGCCGCGGCGGTAGAAAAACCTGAGCATGGTTCGAGCTCTCATCGACGGCGCGCTTGGGGACGTGAGTACATGGGAGGCTCGCTATGTCGCTGCGCATAGCAGAAGCGCGGAGCGCCGCGAAGTCGGAGCACACCGGGTCGCACGCGGCGCGGCCGACTACGACAGAGGTCGTACGAATCTCGGCCGAGGGCCGAAAAATACGACCTTCGTTCGATAGTCGCGCCGGCCGCTTCGAGAGAGAACAGGCGCGGGAAAAGAGATGCAGTTCAGGTCGATCATTCCGAGCCGCAGCGAGCCGACGATCCTCTTGGTAGGCACCCGCGAGGAGCTTCGCCGCATCATCGTTCGGGGCTTCGAGCTCGACGAGTTTCGTGTCGTCGCCGCTGCCGACGGCGACGGCGCGCTCAAGGCCCTCCGCGCCGGTGCCGATTCCCTCTCGGCGGTGCCGCCGATCGACGCCGTCCTGCTCGTCGCGGGCGCAGCGCCGGCGAGCGTCGAGCGCTTCCGCGCCGTCGATCCGGCGCTGCCGATCATCCTCGTCGACGACGCGCTCACTCCCGCGCGCCGCCTCGAGCTGCGGCGCGAGTTTCAGCCGTACGGGATCGTCGCCGCCGGCGACCACGCGCGGATCCTCGAGCTGGTGCAGAGCGCCGTCTTCTCCGCGCGCTCGCTGCGCCGCGTGCTCGAGGCGCACGAGCTGCGCTCGCTCGTCGCCGGAAGGTTGAGCGAGGAGCTCTACGGGCTGCTGCAAGTCATCCGCGGCTATGCCGAGGTACTCAGCGACGCCGCGCCGCCCGCGCCGCAGGTCGTCGAGCGCCTGCAGACCGCGGCGGAAGCCTCGCTGGATCTGGCGCAGAGCTACATCGACCTGCGCCGTCTCGACCGCGCTTCAGTCTCGCCGCGCCAGGAGAGCGTCGACGTCGATCTGCTATTGGAAGAACTCGGTGTCCTGGCCAAACGCCGCATGGGTGGCCGGCGCTTCGGCCTGCGCGCGCGCTGCCGCGTGCGGGGTGCTTCCATCTCGACCGACGGTGAGAAGCTGCACGCGCTGCTGGCGCACCTACTCGTTCATTCGATCGAGAGCGGGCCGCCGAGTGGTCTCTGTCTCGACGTCGAGCCCGGCCCGGCCGGCGGAACGCTTTTCCGCGTCGGGCCGCGCCGCGGGACGATCGCGCCGGCCGCGCGCGAGACGTCGGTCGCGTTCGCAATCGCCCAGCGCTTCGCGCGCCTGATCGGTGCGGCGCTGAGTTTCGACGCCGATGAGCACAGATTCGTCGTCCAACTGCCGGCGCCTCTGCGCCGGCGGGAGGAACTGGAACACGAGGTTCTTCATTGAAGAGTTTCGCCGCAGTCTGAGAGCAGGAGGGTTTGCCGTGGCACGAAAGCGGAGTTTTCCCAGCTCGGAGTACAAGATTCTCGTGGTCGACGATCAGCAGGAAACGCTCGAATCGGTCGCGATCCTGCTGGCGCGCGAGGGGCACACGGTGTTGACCGCGGACAACGGTCACCGCGCTCTCGAGATCCTCGAGTCGGAGCCGGTGCACCTGATGCTGGTGGACTACTTCATGCCGAAGATGACCGGCGAGGAGCTCATCCGCGAGGTCCGCAAGTTCGATCCCTACGTGCAGATCATCCTCCAGACCGGCTACTCCGGCGAGAAGCCGCCGCGGGTGATGCTGGCCGACCTCGACATCCAGGGCTACCACGACAAGGCGGACGGCCCTGAGCGCCTGCTGCTGTGGGTGGACGTCGGGCTCAAGGCCTATCGGATGATTCACGAGCTGCGCGAGCGCGAGCGCGTGCAGCGCGAGCTGGTCGCCAATGTCTCGCACGAGTTCCGCACGCCGCTGAACGTGATCGGCGGTTACGCCGATCTGCTCCTCGAGCACCGCTACGGCGACATTCCGGCGGGTGCGCGCCAGCCGCTGCAGCGGGTCCAGTCGGCGGCGATGAACCTCGCCGATCTGCTCGAGAACCTGCTCAAGTACGCCAAGATCGAAGCCGGCGCAGAAGTGGTGCACGCGGCGACGATCTCGACCACGAGCCTCACCGATGAGATCGAGCGCTGGGTCATGCTGCTCGGCGAGGGTACGGCGACGAAGTTCGAAGTGGACGCCAAGGTCGCGCCCGCGAGCGTCGTGTCCGATCGCGTCAAGGTGCTCAACATCCTGCGCAACCTGATCGGGAACGCGCTCAAGTTCACCGAGTTCGGCCGCGTCGTCCTGCGCATCGAGGACGGCGAGGGCGGCGTGCGCTTCCACGTGAGCGACACCGGCCCGGGCATCAGCCCTGAGCATCTGCGCGTGATCTTCGAGCCTTTCCGTCAGGTCGACGGCTCGAGCACGCGGCGGCACGGCGGCGTCGGCCTCGGTCTGGCGCTGTCGTCGAAGCTCGCCAAGCTGCTCGGCGGCCGCATCGACGTCGAGAGCCGCGTCGGCGCGGGCGCGACGTTCACTCTGGTGATCCCCAACGCGGCGCCGCCGCAAGCGTCGGTGCCGGCGGCCTATGAGCCGGCGGTGGCGGTGGCCTGAGCCGTGCGCAGGGAAGGCACACCGCTGGCGGTTCGCCTGCAGCGCACCGCGGCTGCGTTCGGCGGCGTCCTGCTCCTGGCATTGTTCGGCGCGGTCGCGTTCGAGAGCGTCGGCTGGGTCGGCAAGACCTTTCCGGGGTTCTTCGTGCTCGAGAACCGGGTCGTGCCGTCGGTATCGCTGCGCTCGTGGGGCGACGTGTCGCTTCTTTTCCAGAGTCAGGTGGTTGCGGTCGACGGCCGTGCCGTCGGCTCTGCCGCGGCGCTCTACGACGCCGTGGCGCAGAGCCCGCCGCGCACGAGCCACACCTATCTGCTGCGCACCGCCCGGGACGAGTCGATCACCGCCCACATCGAGTCGCGCTCGTTCTCGCGCACCGACTACGTTCTGACTCTGGCCGCGCCGCTGCTGAACGGCTTCTTCTTCGCCGCGATCGGTCTCTTCGTGCTCTGGCTGCGCCCCGGCGCGGCATCGACCAACGCCCTCGTGGCCGCGTGCTGTACGACGGGCCTCTTCGCGCTCACCTCGGCGGGACTCGGCTCGTCCGTGTGGCTTCTGCGCCTGCACGTCGCCGCGGAAGCCCTGATGGCGCCGGCGTACGTCCATCTCGCCTTCGTGTTTCCGACCGATCGGATGCGCGGTCGGCGCTGGTACCTGGCGGCGATCTATCTTCCCTTCGCCCTCTTTGCGCTCTGGTTCGCGCACGCGATCGGCGACGCCTCTGCCTTCACCGACGCGCATCTCCTCGCCGCCGGTTTCCAGGGCGTGGCGGTACTCTTTCTCTTCGCCGGCTCGGCGCGGCACCTCGTCGGCCGCTCCTCGGCGCTGGCGCGCCGGCGCGTCGGCGTCGTCGCTCTCGGCACCGTCACCGGGCTCGTGTTGCCGGGAATGCTGAATGCTTGTTCGGCGGCGCTCGGCGGTCGCGTGCCGATCAACGCCGGCATGTTCACCGCCTTTTTCTTCCCGCTGAGCCTCGCCTACGCCGCCGTCATTCGCGACGTCTTCCGCATCGATCAGATGCTGCTGCGGGCGATCGGCTGGGGCGCGCTCGCCACCACCGCCGCCGGCCTCTACTTCGGCGTGTTCTTCGCGTTCGGCTTCTTCTTCCCGGGAAGGGCGCTGTCGGACTCGCCGTTGTTCGACGCCGTCCTCGACCTTGGGCTGCTCTTGGCGATGGTGCCGACGCATACCTGGATCCGCGGCGGACTCGATCGCCTCTACTACCGGCGGCTCTACGACGCCGAGTCGACGTTGCGCCGGCTCGGCAAGCTGCTGGCGTCGGCGCGCGCGGTCGACGAAGTGGTGCGCGCGACCCAGCTCTCGCTGCGCGACACGCTCGGCGGCAAGGCGACGATCCTCCTCCGCGACCGCGACGGAGACTTCATCCCGGCGGGCGGGTTGGCGTCGCGCCGTCTCGAGCTCCGCTTCGGCCTGATGCGCCGACTCGCCAGTGGTGAGATCGTCGCGCGCTATGAATGGGAAGACGGCAGCGGCCGAGCCCTGCCAGCGCCCGGGAGTGATCGCGACGTCGAGATCCTGGTGCCGCTGCACCGCGCCGAACGGCTCGTCGGCCTGCTCAGCATCGGGCCGAAAAAGTCGGGGCACGCCTACAACGCGCACGACGTCTCCTTCTTGCAGTCAATGGCGACTCAATTGGTGATGGCGCTGTCGGCGGCGCTCGCGGTGCAGCAGCTCGCCGATCTGAACGCGGGACTCGAAGAGCAGGTGAAGGCGCGCACGCTCGCCTTCGAGCAGACCAATCGTGAGCTGCAGGATTCGCTGCGCCGGCTGCACGACGCCTATCAGGTGCTCGAGCGCAATCAGGCCGGGCTCCTGCGCGCCGATCGGCTGGCGACCCTGGGCCGACTGACCGCGGGCCTAGCGCACGAGATCAACACGCCGCTCGCCGCGGTGATGAACTCGCTCAAGGTCGTGATCGAGCTGGGCGCCGAATACTCCGACTCCGTCGGCGACGCCGCGGTCACGCCAGACGACCATCGCGAGATCGCCTTCGAGCTGCTCGCCAACGCACGCGCCGCCGATGTCTGGGCGCGGCGCGCCGCGGCTTTTCTCAGCCGCACGAAGACCCACGGCCGCGAGCTGCGCGACGGCGCTTACGAGCGCTTCCCGGTGGCGATGGTCATCGACGAAGTGCGCGAGCTGCTGGCGCATCGGCTCGAGCTCTCCGGCTGCGCTCTCGAGTACGTCGAGGAACCGGAAGGGGTCGAGGTCGAGGGTGAACCGGGGCGCCTGTCGCAGGTGCTCGTCAACCTCGTCGCCAACGCAATCGACGCCTACGAAGACAGTCGCAGCGGCAAGGGAATGATCCGCGTTGCGGCGGAGCGGCGTGGCGACAAGGTCGAGGTGCGCGTGCGCGACTGGGCCGGCGGCATTCCGAAGGACGTCCTGCCGCGCATCTTCGAGGATCTCTTCACCACCAAGGCGCCGGGCCGCGGCACCGGTCTCGGCCTGTGGATCGTGCGCAACCTGGTCGAGAACGCTTTCGACGGGAAGATGCTGGTCGACTCGGCGCCGGGCCGCGGCAGTTGTTTCACGGCAGTGTTGCCGGCGCGGCGCAGCGAGAAGCCGGCGGCGCCCGCCGCGGCGGCTTAGAGACTAGGCGCTCAGCTCTGCGAGGGCTTCGCCGCGACGGCGGCCGGCTGGGCCGGGCCGCGACCGTGATCGCGGAAGGTGAGCGCCGCGGCGACGCGGTTCTTCACCGCGAGCTTGCTGAAGATACGCGTGAGGTGCGTCTTCACCGTCTTCTCGCTGATCGAGAGCCGGTGCGCGATCTCGGCGTTGCGCGTGCCCTGCGCCACCCAGGCGAGGATCTCGTGCTCGCGGCGCGTCAGCTCGCCGAATCCCTCCTGGCTGTTCTCGGCGGTCTGCTTCTGGAATTCCTGGAAGACGCGGCGGGGCAGGTTGGGATCGATCCAAATGCCTCCGCCGTGGACGGTGCGGATGGCCTCGGTCACCGCGTGCAGGCGCGTCGTCTTCAGCACGTAGCCGCGCGCGCCGCTGGCGGCGGCGTGCGACGCCACCTCGGTGCTGGCGTAGCCCGAGAGGACGATGATCGCGGTGTGCGGGTGCCGCCGGTTCAGGCGGCGCAGCATCTCGCCGAAGTCGTTCACCATCGGCATGCGGTAGTCGAGCAGGAGGATGTCGGGCTCGGCGCGCAACAGGGCGCCATCGAGCGAGACGCCGTCGTCGGCTTCACCGACGACTTCGATCTCTCCGCCGCGTGGCAAGGCAATGCGCAACATCTCCCGGAACATCGCATGATCATCGGCCACAACGACGCGGATCATGCCGGCAGCGGTGAGCAACGCCCATGCCCCGGCGCGGTGCCGAGTCGCTTGCGGCGCGCCGGCTGCGCGGCGGCAGATCGCTAGCGAAGGCGGAGGGTAGGCGTGGCCGCCGGTGACAGATCGCGGCACTCGCCGCAGAGCGATTCGCTTGCGCCCTGCAATGCCAATCCCGAAACCGATGTCCCCGAGAGCCGCCGTTCTGATGGCGGTCTATCGAGGGTCAGTCGTCGTCGCCGCGCCGGCGGCGCACCTGACGCGCCTTGGTGGCGCGGTCGATGTCGAGGCGCGCCTCGCGTTCTTTGATGCTGTCGCGCTTGTCGTGCAGCTTCTTGCCGCGCGCGAGGGCGATCTCGACCTTGGCGCGGCCGTTCTTGAAGTAGAGGCGCAGCGGCACGAGGGTGTAGCCGCGCTCCTTCACTTTGCCGAGCAGCCGTTCGATCTCGCGTCCGTGGAGCAGCAGCTTGCGGGTACGCGTCGGCTCGTGGCCGAACTGCGAGGCAGGCCCGTACGGAGAGATGTGGAGGTTCATCAGCCAGGCCTCGCCGCGGTCGAGACGGGCGTAGGAGTCGTTCAGGTTGGCCTTGCCGTCGCGCAGCGACTTCACCTCGCTGCTGGCGAGGACGAGGCCCGCCTCCAGCGTCTCCTCGACGTGGTAGTCGTGCCGAGCGCGGCGGTTGACGGCGATGTCGCGCTGCGCCGCGAGGCGTTCCTTCGAGGTGCTCACTCCCAGGCCGACTCGAGCGCGGCCTGGCCGCCGATCTCGAGGCGTTGCTCCACCGGCAGGTTGTGCGCGTCGACGAAGACGGCGCGTGGTGTCCAGTCACGCGCTTCGGCATCGTTCATGTCGGCGAAGGCCGCGATGATGACGAGATGGCCGCGGCTTGCCTTGTGCGCCGCGGCGCCGTTGATGCAGACGACGCCGGAGCCGGGCTGTCCGGCGAGCGCGTACGTGGAGAAGCGCTCGCCGTTGGTGACGTTCCAGATCTCCACTCGCTCGTAGGGGAGGATGCCGGCGAGGTCGAGGAGATCGCGGTCGATGGTGACGCTGCCTTCGTAGTGCAGCTCGGCGGCGGTCACCGTGGCGCGGTGGATCTTGCCGAGAAGCATGTGTCGAAGCATGTCAGGAACCTCCTCTCAAATCGGGAGTCAGGAAGCAATTGTCGATCAGGCGGGTCTTGCCGACGCGAACGGCGACGGCGAGCACGACCGCAGACTGCGCCGTGCCGACCTCCTGCATCGTCTCTGGATCGACGAGGCTGACGTATTCGATGCGCACCTCGCGCTCTTCGCCAAGTACTCGGCGCGCGGCGGCGACGAGTCGCAAGGCGTCGCGCTCGCCGGCCGCGTGCAGCGACCGCGCCGCTTCGAGGGCGCGCGGAACACAAAGCGCGGTGCGGCGCTCGGCCGGCGAGAGGAAGACGTTGCGCGAGCTGAGCGCGAGGCCGTCGGCTTCGCGGACAGTCGGCACGCCGACGATCTCGATGCCGAAATCGAAGTCGCGGTTCATGCGGCGCACGACCGCGAGTTGCTGATAGTCCTTCTCGCCGAAGACGGCGAGATGCGGCCGCGTCTGATGGAAGAGCTTGCTCACCACCGTAGTGACGCCGCGAAAGTGACCGGGACGAAAGGCACCGCAGAGGCCGCGCGTCGCCTCCGTGACCTCGACATGGGTCTGGAACCCCTCCGGGTACATCGCCGCGACGCTGGGGACGAAGAGTACGTCGGCGCCGGCCTCCTCGGCCATGGCGCGATCGCGCTCGAGGTCACGCGGATAGCGCGCCAGATCCTCCTGCGGGCCGAACTGGAGCGGGTTGACGAAGATCGAGACGATGGTGCGCGCGGCGCGCCGCCGCGACTCCGCGACGAGCGCGATGTGGCCGCGGTGCAGGTAGCCCATTGTCGGCACCAGCCCGAGCCGCCGCCCGGCGAGGCGCTCGGCTTCGCTCCACGCCGCCATCTCCGCGGGGGATTCGATCAGTTGCATGTCAGGAGACGTTGAATTTCACAACCTCCCCTCGGCGGTTCTCCGCTCGACGCTGACGATCGGATGAAAGGAGTGCGCCTCGGTGGGGAAGGTGCCGGCGCGCACCTCGCCGGCGTAGGCGCGTACCGCGCCGGCGACTTCGTTGGCGACGTCGGCGTAGGCCTTGGCGAAGCGCGGGCGAACGCCGAAGGTCAGCCCCAGCAGGTCGTGCAGCACGAGGATCTGGCCGTCGCAGTGCGGGCCCGCGCCGATGCCGATGGTGGGGATCGTGAGCAACTGGGTGATCTCGGCGGCGAGATCGAGCGGAATGCCCTCGAGCACGACGGCGAACGCGCCGGCTTCCTCCACCGCGCGCGCATCGGCGATGACGCGCTCGCGCGCCCCGGCGGCATCGCCGTGTCGCCGGCCCTGCACCTTGTGGCCGCCCATGCGGTGCACCGATTGCGGCGTCAGCCCGACGTGACCCATGACCGGGATGTCGACGCGCGCGATGGCGTGAATCGTCTCCGCCATCGGCACCCCGCCCTCGAGCTTGACCGCGTCGACGCCGCCGTCCTTGATCAGCCGGCCGGCGTTGCGAACGGCGCGCGCCGGGTTCACCTGGTAGGTGAGGAAGGGCAGGTCGCCGACGAGCAGGGCGCGGCGCCGAGCGCGCGCCACCATGCGGCAGTGGTAGACGACCTCATCGAGCGTCACCGGCAGGGTCGTCTCCTGACCTTGGACGACCATGCCCAGCGAATCGCCGACGAGAATCACGTCGGCGCCGGCGTCATCGACCAGCCTGCCGAAGGGAAAGTCGTAGGCGGTCAGGGCGACGATCTTGTCCGCGCCTTTGCGCCGCAAGATCTCGGGTACGGTCACTCTTCGCTGCATTCGCTCCTCTCCTCGACCGGGATCGGAGCGCGTTGCGCAACTTGGCGCCGCGGACTGCCGCTGCGTCTCTCGCCGTCTTCCGAGTCGACCTCGAGTGGCCGCTCCCGGCGATCGTCGCTGCTTCGTCCAACACCCTCCGTCTCGGTCCAATCCCCGCGTTCGTCGGGGTTGCTATTGGATCCAAGCGGTACTGCTTCTCGGCGGATACCTTACCGCCGTGGGTTTGGCAACTCTTCTCTAGCGGCCGGTCGGCGACCGCGAGTTTCGAGTTCCTGGAACTCAAAACCGCTTGCGGTTAGCGCGAGCCGAGCGGGATGTAGTGTTGCACGCCGCGGCCCATGCCGCGGATCTCGCGTACCAGGTCGGTCATCTCTTCGGAGTGGTCGACGAAGTCGATCTCCGAGCAGTTGACGACGAGTAGCGGCGTATCCTCGTAATGGAAAAAGAAATCGCGATAGGCCTCCGCGATGCGCTCGACGTACTCCGGCGCGATCCGGCGCTCGTACTCGCGGTCGCGCTTGCGCAGGCGCGCGAGGAGGACGTCCGTGCGCGCCTGGAGGTAAACGACGAGGTCGGGCTTCGCCAGGCGCGGCTCGAGCAGCTGGTAGAGCTGGCGGTAGAGCGCGAACTCGTCGGCGCCGAGATTCACCTGCGCGAAGATCTGGTCCTTCGCGAAGAGATAGTCGGCGACGGTGCTGTTGCTGAACAGATCCTGTTGCGCCAGGTCGCGCTGCTGCCGATAGCGGCTGAGAAGGAAGAAGAGCTGCGCCGGAAAGGCGTTCTGCCGCGGGTTCTCGTAGAACTTCTTGAGAAACGGATTTTCCTCGACTTGCTCGAGGATCGGCCGCGCGGTGAACTCTTCGGCCAGGAGGCGCGCGAGCGACGTCTTGCCAACCCCTATCGGTCCTTCGACGACGATGTAGCGGCTGCTCACAGCGACCTCTGGCCGCGCAGCTACCACAGCGAGGCGAAGTCGGCAACGAGCCGACCGGCGACCTCACTCCTCGCGCAGGCCTTCAGCGGGATCGAGGCGAGCGGCGCGGCGCGCGGGCACGATGCCGGCGGCGATGCCGGTGCCGACGAGCACGGCGAATGCGAGGGCGATGATGCCGGGCGACAGAACCGGCCGCGCCACCAGGAAGTCGTCGCCCGGGAGCGCCCGCAGGCCGGTGACCAGGAGCGCGCCGAGGACGAGGCCGACGAGGCCGCTGGCGAAGGTGATCAGCACGGTTTCGACGAGAAGCTGGCGGAAGAGATCGCGTCGCGTCGCGCCGAGCGCCTTGCGCAGCGCCAGTTCGCGGGTGCGCTCGGCGACCGCCACCAGCATGATGTTCATCACGCCGACGCCGCCGGCGGCGAGCGTGAGCAGACCACAGGCCGCCAGGAAGATCTCGAGCGCGACGCCCATCGCCTGGGTCAGGCGGAGCATGTCCCACGAGTTGTAGAACTCGACCGCCTGCTCGTCGCCGGGGCCGAAGTGATGGTGGCGGCTCAGGATCGTGCGCACGCGCTGCATCGAGTCCGATCCTTCCTCGCGCGAGCGCGGATCGTAGATGATGTAGTTGATGGTGTCGGAGTGGGTGAAGAGGGTCTGGGCCGTCGTGATCGGCAGCAGCACTTGCTCGTCGTCCATCGGCCCCATGTTCACCATCTGCATGCCCTTCCGCTCCGACACGCCGATGACCTTGAACGGGTGGCCGTCGAGACGCACGTACTGGCCGAGGGCCTCACGCCGGCCGAAGACCCTCTCCGCCGCGCGCGCGCCGAGAATGACGACGCGTTTGCGCTCGACGATGTCGTCCTGGTTGACGAAGCGGCCGCGCGCGATGCGATAGTTCCTGATCTGCTCGGCCTGTGGCGCGACGCCGTAGGTCCAGACGATCTTCAGGCGGTCGTTCGCCTTGAGCAGCCGCGGGCCCGACCAGAGTTCGGCGGCGGCGCGCTCGACCCGTGGCGACGCCGGCAGGCGCGCCGGATCGTCGATGTCGAGAACGACGTGGCGCGTCGAGCGCTCGCTGCCGCTGCGCCCGACCATGCTGCCGGGGAACGCGTAGATGACCTTGCGCCCGACCGCTTCCATCTTCGCGCGGTAGTGCAGTCGGGATCCCTCTCCCATGGCCGAGAGGCAGAGAAAGAGGGCGAGCCCCCAGGCGATGCCGGCGCCGGTGAGAACCGTGCGCAGCCAGCGTGCGCGCGTGTTGTGCCAGGCGGCGGCGACGATGTCGGTGAAGCTCATGGCGTGCGCAGGCTCTCCGCCGGATCGACCCGCGCCGCCGACCACGCCGGGGCGACGCCGGCGGCGACCCCGACGATCGTCGTCACCGCGATCGCCGCATACGCCACCGCCGGAATCACCACCGGCGCGGGGATGACTTCGTGCGGCAGCATGTCGAGGAGGGCGCAGCCGAGCAGCCCGAGGCCGAGTCCGGTGAAACCGCCGGCGAGCGTGATCACCAGGGTCTCGGCGAGAAACTGCGTCACCACCTGCCGCCGCCGCGCGCCGACGGCGAGGCGCACGCCGATCTCGCGCCGCCTCTCGTTCACCGCGACCAGCATCATGTTCATCACCCCGATGCCGCCGATGGCGAGCGTGGTGACGGCCATCAGAAAGAGGAAGGTCTGCAGCGCTTTGAAGATGGTGTCGAAGCCCGAGAGGATGTCGATCATGCTGACGATGAAGACGGCCTCTTCATCGCTCGGCGAGACGTGCAGTCTCTCCGCCAGCACCTTTCGCACCTCGCGCTGCATGGGGCGGTCCATCTCGCGCGACGTCGGCCGGACCACGAGCTTGTGGACCCAGTTGTTCTGGTTGATCAGCATCGCCGTCGTTGCGGGGATCCAGATCTGCTCGTCGATCGGCGCGCCGTCACGGCTCAGCTGCGTCCCGACCGGATCGAGCACGCCGATGACGGTGAAGCGCTGGCCCTGAATGCTGAAGCTCTGGCCGAGAACGGGCCTCGGACCGAAGAGGCGCTCGCGCGCCATCGTCCCGAGGATGGCGACGCGCCGCTGGAAGCGCAGGTCGTCGGCGTTGAGAAACCGGCCGGCGGCGACGGCGACGCCGCGGAGATCGCGCATCGACGGCTCGACGCCGCGAACGTTGACAGCGCGCAAGGTCGCACCGCGGCGGACGCTGAACCAGTTGACGATGTCGGCGCTGATGCGATCGATGTGGCGAGCCGATTGGCGCACGGCTTCGACGTCGTCCATCTCGAGGTGAAGCTGGCGCCGCTCGTCGGCCGGGCTCAATTCCTCGCCGACGCGCCCGGCCATCACGTAGACGAGGTTCTTCCCGACCTTCTGCAGGCCGCGCTCGACGAGGTGATGCACGCCCACGCCCCACCCGACGAGCAGCACCACCGACGCGGTGCCCCAGACGATGCCGAACGTCGTCAGCGCCGCCCAGCGCCGATGCGTGCGCAGAGTCGTGAGCGCTTCGAGGATGGTTGCGTAGAGCACCGCCGCCTCATCCTTCGACGCGCCCGTCGCGCAGCCGGATCACGCGCTGAACGCGCGCAGCGATGCGCGTGTCGTGCGTCACCATCACGATCGTCTGACCGCCGCGGTACAGCGCCTCGATGAGCTCGAGGATCGCTTCGCCGGTGGCGGAGTCGAGTGCGCCGGTGGGCTCGTCGGCGAGAACGACCGAAGGCTGATTGATCAACGCCCGCGCGATGGCGACGCGCTGGCGCTCGCCGCCGGAGAGCTCGTTCGGTTTGTGGTACAGACGCGCTTCGAGGCCGACCTGGCGCAGCATCGCCTCGGCGCGAGCGCGCCGCTGTCGGCGCGATACGCGGCGATACAGGAGCGGCAGCTCGGCGTTCTCGATTGCGCTCAGGCGCGGCAAGAGGTTGAAGGTCTGGAAGATGAAGCCGACGCGCTCGCCGCGCAACGCCGCCAGCTCGTCGTCGGCGAGCGACTCGACCCGCCGGCCTTCGAAGTCGTAGCTGCCGCCGGTCGGGCGCGAGAGAAATCCGAGGATGTCCATCAGCGTCGTCTTGCCCGACCCGGACGGCCCCATGATGCCCACGTACTCGCCGCGGCGGATGTCGAGGTCGACGCCGTCGAGGGCGCGCACCGCGGCCCCGCCGAGGTCGAACGTCTTGCGCACGTCGCGCAGGCAGATGAGCGGCTCGCCGTTCACTGCAGCTTCACCGTCTCGCCCTCGGCGAGACCGGAGGCGACTTCGACGCGGTTCTTCTGAGTCACGCCGACGGCGACCTTGCGGCGCTCCGGTTCGCTGCCGTCGCGGACGACGTCGACCGCGACGGCGTCGCCGTCGTAGACGATCGCGGCTTCGGGCACGATCAGCGCGTTGTCGTGCACCTCGGCGACGATGTCCGCGTCGGCGGAGAGGCGCGCGCGCAAGTCCTCGACGCCTTCGAGCACCGTCACCTCGACCTTGAACGAGGTGACGTTGTCCTTGCGGTCGCCGAGCGAGGCGATCTTGCGCACGCGGCCGGGGAAGATGCGGCCCGGGTGGGCGTCGGTCTGGATGCGCGCCTCCATGCCGACCTTGATCTTGGCGATGTCGTTCTCGTCGATGACGCCGAGCAGGTGCATCTCGGAGGTGTCGGCGATGGTCATGAGCACGGTGCCGCCCGTCACCGCCGCCACCGAGGCGACCGCCGCTCCGGGGTTGAGATCGCGCTGCAGCACGACGCCGTCGATCGGCGCCGTGATCGTCGCCCAGGCGAGCTCCTGTTCGAGGCGATCGAGCGTGGCGCGGGCGCGCTCGTAGCGCGCCTGGCTGCCGGCGTGCTCGGCGCGGACGCGGTCCATCTCGTCGTGCGACTCGATGCCGCGTTGGAAGAGCGTGCTCTTGCGCTCGAGCTCGCGCGCGGCGTGATCGCGGCTGACCTCGGCTTCGAGCAGAACCGCGCGCGCCTCGCGCACCGCGGCTTCGAGCGTCTCGCGGTCGATCTCGGCGATCACCTGACCGGCGTGGACGCGGTCGCCGGCGTCGACGTGGAAACGCTCCACGATGCCGCTCACCTTGGAGCGCACATCGACGAGGTGCTCGGGCTCGATCGTGCCGGAGGCGACGACGATGTTCTCGATCGTGCTGCGCTCGACCTTGGCCGTCGGCACCGGTGCGCCGTCGCCGCGCCGCGACCGCGTGACCGCGAGCGCGGCGACGGCGAGGAGAATCACAACGAAGACGACGATCGTACGTGAACGCATGGCGCTCTGGCGCGGCCGCGCGCGGCGGCGCAACCCCTCGAGCTCGCCTTAGCAGAGGCGATTCGGGGCGCCAAATCGCGGCCATCCACGATCGTGCAGAGCGGGCGGAAAGAGAGGCTGTCTGGTCGGTGGTCGACCCGCGCCGCTCATCGCGAGCGCAGTTCAAAGCGATACGCGAGTCTGCCGCGCACGGGCGGGGTGAAGGAGTCTGGTGGCGGCGAAAAGCGGCTCTGGCGCGCGACGTCGAGGGCGGCGTTGTCGAGAACTTCGAAGCCGGACGAGCGCTTCAGGGCGACGTCGTCGACGTGGCCGTCGGCGAGGACGACGAGTTCGATGTCGGTCGCGCCCTCCCAGCCGCGCACGCGCGCGAGCCGCGGATAGAGCGGCTCCGGACAGGAAACGCAGAAGAGGCGTAGGTCGACGTCATGGCCGCGTCCGCTGCCATTCCCGGTACCGGACCCGCTGCCGGCGCGGCCACCGCTGCCGCCGCCTGAACCCGCCCCGCTCCCGCCATCGCCGGCCGTCGCCGCGACGTCCAGGGGCTGCGCCTCGCTCGGCGCACTCGCGGCGGCGGGCGGGGGCTGGGCGCGCGGCGGCCGTTGCGACGGCAACGCGAGCGCTCGCTTCTCGAGCCGCGGCTTTTCGGGCGGCGCGGCGACCGGAGCCACCGGGTCCGCCGCGTGCTTCGCCGGGTCAGCCTCGCTGGCCGGCCGTCCGCCGCCGCCGCCGGGCAGCAGGGCGACCGGAATCGCCGTGCGCGGCTTTGCCAGCGTGTACACCACGCCGGCCGCGAAGCCGATCAGGCCCGCGTGCAGCAGAATCGACAAGCACAGCGAGACGACGCGCGATCGCATCGCCGCTCTTCTCGGCCCTCGCAACGCGTAAGTCAACGAAGGGCAACTCGCAGCGGTTGGCGGTTACGCGGTTAGCGGTTGGCAACAAAGGTGGACCCCAACCGCCCAACCGCTAACCGGCTAACCGCGTAACCGCCTCGATCGAGCTTCGGCGTCGATGCGAGTCGTCGCCCCGCGCGTCCGCACGCGCGACCTTGACTCACCGTGGAGCGTGCGCCATACACGCGGCCACGCTGGTGGGATCTAAGGGAAGACCGGTGCGAAGCCGGTGCGGCCCCCGCCACTGTGACCGGAACGAAAGCGGTACGCTCGCCACTGTCCATCCGACGGGAAGGCGCCGCGAGTAGGAAGCCGGAAGCCAGGAGACCTGGCCCAGCAGCGCGAGATCGCAGTCCTCCGGGGTGTGAGGGCAGAAGATGAGGTCAGGTCCGCACGCATACTCGGGGCGCCAGGCGCCGCCGGGCTTTTCCGCCAGCGCTGGGCGCCTCACTCCGCACTCATTCCGTTCACGGCAGTGCGGGGCTTCGGGCGATGCCGCATGAGCTTCGGCTGCGTTCGCGCCTGTGGCTCGGTCGCCTCTGGCTCACGGCGCTGTGCGCTTGTGTTGCGCTGGTGCGTGGCCGCGAACTGCGCGCAGCGGACGAGCCCGCGGCGACGATCGTGGTCTCGGCCGAACCGATGAGCGAAGCCGAGGAGCGCGCGCCGACGAGCTTCGTCGACGTGATCGACACGAGCGAGTTCGAAGGCGAGTTCGAAACCCTCACCGGCGCGCTGGCACAAGCGGTCGGCGTGCAGGTGCGCCGTTTTGGCGGCCTCGGCGCTTTCACCACGCTCTCGATCCGCGGCTCGAACCCGAGCCAGGTGCGCTTCTACCTCGACGGCATCCCGCTCACCACCGCCGGTCGCGACGTGGTCAACCTCGCGACCCTGCCGCTCGACAGCCTTCAGCGCATCGAGGTCTACCGCGGCACCGTGCCGATCGGCTTCGGCGCCGACGGCATTGCGGGCGTGGTGAATCTCGTGACCTTGCGGCCGACCGAAGAGCCGCACACGGAGCTGGCGGCGTACTACGGCTCGTTCAATACGGCCAAGGCGGTCGCTTCGCACAGCCAGAGGGTTGGCGGCTTCGAAGTGCTCGGCAACGTGACCTATCTACACACCGACGGCGACTTCGAGTTCTCCGACGACAACGGCACGGACTTCGATCCGAACGACGACACCCGCGTGCGCCGCCTGAACAACGCGCTCGATTCGGTCGAGGGGCTCATCAAAGTGCGCCGCCAGCTCGACGAGACCTTCGACCTCGAGCTCACCAGCGACACCTACTACCTCGATCAGGGCGTGCCGGCGCGGCGCGCCAATCTCGCGCTGGACTCGTCCTACAGCGATCTACGCACACTCAACTATCTGCGCTCGCACGGCAATGGCCTGCTCGACGGCAAACTCGACCTCGTCGGCTCGGCCTACATCGTGTGGGAGCAGAGCTCGTTCGTCGATCGCAAGCGCGAGCTGTTCGGCATCGGCTTCGACACCGACGACACCAACACCACCGCGGGTGCGAACCTGCTCTCCACCTTCTTCGCCACCGACTGGAACACCGCGAGCGGGTTCCTCGAGCTCGAGTACGACGGTTTCCAGAGCGACGACAACCTACAGACTCCGAGCCCGCTGCCGGCGCAGGAGCGGCTCGACTTCAACCTCGCGCTGCAGGACGAGATCGGCCTCTTCGGCGACCTCGTCTTGATCGTGCCGGCGCTGCGTTACGCGCACCTCTCCGACTACATCTCCACCGACTTCGATCCGGACGGAACACCGATCGGGCCGCGGGAACGCATGGGACTCGATCTGTTCAGCCCTTCGATCGGCGCCGAGATCCGCCCGCTCTCGTGGTTCGCGCTCAAGGGCAACATCGGTCAGTACCAGCGCGCCCCGAGCTTCGCCGAGCTCTTCGGCACACGCGGCTTCATCCACGGCAACCCCGATCTCGACCCGGAGACTGCGCTCAACCGCGACATCGGCTTCGTCGCCACGCCGGCGAAGCTCGGGTGGCTCGACGAGGGCCGGCTCGAATTCTCCTACTTCAACAACGACGTCGACGACCTGATCGCGCTGGTGCAGACATCGCAGACCTCGTTCACCTTCAAGAACTTCAGCTCGGCGCGGGCGCAGGGAGAAGAAGTGCTGCTCCACCTCTCGTTGCTCGAGCACTTCACTCTCGACGCGAACTACACGCATCAGGAGACCACCAACCTCGAGGAGCAGTACTTCGGCAACCGGTTGCCGCTGCGGCCGGACGACGAGGTGTATGCGCGCGTCGAAGTGCACTCCACGCTGGGCAAGATCTACACCGAGTTCAACTACGTCGACGGCAACTCGATCACGCCGTCGAACTTCGAGGTGATCTCGTCGCGCGATACCTACAACGTCGGCTTCGTCGCCAACGTGCGGCCCTGGCTGGCGATCGGCTTCGAGGTCGACAACATCACCGACAACGAGGTGCGCGACCTGCTCGATTTCCCGCTTCCGGGTCGCAGCTACATCGGCAGCATCACGGCCAGGTTCTGAGAATGAGATGAAGGACGGCACGATGCGACAATGGGGCATGGCCGCCGCGGCATTTTCCACCCTGACGGCGCTGATCTTCGCCGCGCCGCGTGCGGCACAGGCGCTCTGTGGCGGCGATTGCGAGGGCGCCGGCGTCGTGACCGTCGAGCAGGTCGTGCGCCTGGTCAACATCGGCTTGCAGAACGCCGGACCCGAGGCCTGCGCCGCCGCCGACGGCGACTTCGACGGCATGGTAACTGCCGGCGATGCGCGGCTGGCAGTGCAGAACGGGCTCGGCGGTTGTCCTCGCGAGGACAGCCGGGCGTTCGTCGTCGCCACCGACTTCCAGACCGGCTCGTTCGCGACGGTGACGCTCGACGAGCCGCGGCAGGTGGTGAAGGCCAACCCGCAGCGCCGCATCCACAGCGACGCCGTGGCGCGCACATACGGCGGGCTCGTCTACGTGGTGAATCGGTTCTTCGGCGACAACATCCAGGTGCTCGATCCGGCGAGCGACTTCGCCACCGTCTGGCAGTGCTCGACGGAGGCGAAGTCGAACCCGCACGACATCGCCTTCGCCAGTCCCTCGAAGGCCTACGTGAGCCGCAGCGACAAGACCTCGCTCTGGATCGTCGATCCGTCGGCGCCGCCGGGCTGCGCCAACTTCAAGATCGGCGAGATCGACCTCGCTGCGTTCGCCGATGCCGACGGGATTCCGGAGATGGATCAAATGGCGATGATCGGCCGGCGCCTGTATGTGCTGATCCAGTATCTCAACCGCGACGCCGTTTTCGCACCAGCGGGGCCCGGCCGAATCGCGGTGATCGACATCGACAGCGACGAGGTCGTCGATGACATCACGCTCAGTGGCGAGAATCCGTTCGCGCAGACGAAGGGCCTCGTCGTGCGCGACGGCAAGCTCGCCATCGGCATGTCCGGAAGATACACCGTCGCCGACGGCGGCATCGAGCTCGTCGATCCGGTCGCGGGGCAGGCCGAGGGCCTCTTGATCACCGAGGAGAATCTCGGCGGCGATGTCACCGACTTCGTCCTTCTCTCGGATCGACTCGGCTACGCCATTCTCTCTCTCGCGGACTTCACCAACTCGCTCGTCGCCTTCGACCCGAGCCAGAAGCGCGTGATCCGGACGCTGATCAGCGGCAGCACCTTCGTCGCCGACATCGAGGTCGATACGCGCGGGGAGCTCTTCGTCGCCGACCGCACCTTCGATGCGCCGGGACTGCGCATCTTCCGCGCCTCCGATGGCGAGCCGCTCACCGACGGCCGCGTGGACATGGGGCTGCCGCCGTTCGACATCCTCTTCCTCAAGTAGGGCGTTGGGGGTTAGGGGTTGAGGATTGGCGAAGAAGGACTGAGGACTGAGGACTGCGATTGAGACTGAGTGACTCCCCGATGAAGACCGGTAAATTCGAGCGGTGGCGAGTCGGTTCCACACCACGGAAGCTCTTCCTGCTCTCGTGGTGCGCGGCGCTCCTCGCCGCGACCGCGTGTCCCGCGGCGGCGATGCGAATCGTCTCGCTCGCGCCTTCGGTGACGGAGACGCTGTTCGCGCTCGGGGCCGGCGGTGACGTGGTTGGGGTATCCTCGTATTGTGACTACCCCACGGAGGCGGCAGGGATCGACAAGGTGGGAACCTTTCTCACGCCCAACATCGAGGTGATCCTGGCGAAGAAGCCGGATCTGGTGATCGGCGTGCCCAGCCCCGAGAACCGAGCTCCAGTCGAATCGCTGGAGCGCGTCGGGCTGAAGGTTCTCGTCGTCGATCCGGAGACCATCGAAGGGATCGAGAAGTCGACGCAGCAGATTGCGGACGCGATCGGGCGCGCCGAAGCGGGCCGGGCGCTGTCGGCGCGGATCGCGGCGAGCCTCGCGGCGACGCGAGCTCGACTGGCTGGAGTCGAGCCGCGGCGGACGCTCATGGTCGTCGGCCACAGCCCGCTCGTCGCGGTCGGCAAAGGCGTGTATCTCGACGAGTTGATCCAGATGGCAGGCGGGGTGAACGTCGGTGCCGCCGCCGGCGGCCGCTGGCCGCACTTGAGTCTGGAGTTCGTTCTGGCGCAGGCTCCGGAGGTGATCATCGATACGGCGATGGGGAGCGAGGAGTCTGCCGGGGAGGGCGATGCGTTCTGGCGCACGTTCACGACCCTGCCGGCGGTGCGCGAGCGCCACGTCTACCAGTACGCCGACTACACCCTGT
>Ga0187894_10002310_pt1 | contig 22964 bp, 25 predicted proteins | sample GBC1701081metaG_FD_136650 | JGI IMG/M metagenome (GOLD analysis project Ga0187894, IMG submission 136650) | White microbial mat communities from a lava cave in the Kipuka Kanohina Cave System on the Island of Hawaii, USA - GBC170108-1 metaG ... | reverse complement strand
GTTCGTGAAGCCGGGCAGCGCGGACTCGCTCGGCGCCGACTATCAGGCGATCCAGTCGCGCATCGCGGTCGGCTCGGGCGGCCTGACGGGTCAGGGCTGGCTCGCGGGCCCGCAGAACCGCGGGCAGTTCTTGCCGACGCAGCACTCCGACTTCGCGTTCTCGGTGCTCGCCGAGGAATGGGGCTTCGCCGGCGGCGCGTTCACGCTCGCGCTCTACGCGGCGCTCTTGTTATGGGGGCTCGCGATCGCGGCGAATTCCAAGGACGGCTTCGGCGCGATGGTCGCGGTGGGGGTGGTCAGCATGCTGCTCTGGCCAGCCGTGATCAACGTGGCGATGGTGCTCGGTCTCGCTCCGGTCATCGGCGTCCCGCTGCCGCTGATCTCCTACGGCGGCTCGCAAATGCTCGCGAACCTCGTGGCGCTGGGCTTGTTGATGAACGTCTCGATGAGGCGTTACATGTTCTAGCTGCGCGGCGGCGGGGCCTGCGGACGGCGCCACGAGATCTTCCTCGTCGACTTCGCTCGGCTCCGAAGACTGCGCCTCGCTGCGCGCTTCGCTTGGGGCCTATGCAGACCCGCTCGGGAGGCGCTTCGTCATCGAGGTCGCGTCGGACTTCGGAGGCGGCGCGTCACGGCATCGAGGCGGTCGCTCGCAGCCACTGCACCGCGTGGCGTCGAGCGCGGGAGCTAGAGGACTCGCTGCACGAGCTCTTCGAAGGCGCTCTTCGGGCGCGCGCCGGTGATTTGACCGACGACGGTGCCGTTCTTGAACGCCAGGACCGTCGGGATCGCGCGCACGCCGTACTTGCCGGGCGTCGCCGGGTTCTCGTCGATGTTCATCTTGACGACCTTCAGCTTGCCGTCGTACTGCGCGGAGAGGTCCTTCACGATCGGCGCGATCGCGCGGCACGGCGCGCACCACTCGGCCCAGAAGTCGATCACGGTGGGCAGGTTCGACTTCAGCACCTCGGCCTCGAAGTTCGCGTCGGTCACGTCGGTGATCGCCATTCGGCTCGGGTCTCCTGATGGGGAGCGGTGTGGGCGCTCGCTGCTGTTCCGCGAGCGCGCGGAACGTCGCAGACGAAGCCGGGGCGCGCCCGCGAATCGATGGCTCTTCTCATCGTCCGGACCGCGCCAGCGGCGTGAGCGCGCTCGCACCGCTGGCACGCCGCCACGTAGCAGCGTGGGAGCCCGGCCGTTACCGTGCGCTCTCATTCGATCCCGTCGATTTCGCTCGGGTTTTCGCGACGCGCGCACCGCCGCGCGCAGCGCACGGAGTCTTCGGAGCCGAGCGAAGTCGAAGAGTGGCTTTCGGTGCAGCGGCGCGAGATGACGCCTGGGTTGGCCGCGATGCCCCGATGATCTCGAGCCGAGGTTCCGTCGCATGAGCGTGCGCATCACGCTGAAGGAAGGCGAGCTCGCGAGTGAGCTGGCCGATGCGCTGGTGATGCCGGCGCCGAGCGCGAGCGAAGCTCTGCTCGCGGGCCGGTTCGTGATCCGCGCCGTCGCGACGGAGCCGGACGGAACCGCCAGCGAGACGAGCGTGCGCAGCGCGATCCGCGGCGCGTTCGCGGCCGCCCGGGAGCACGGCGCGAAATCGGTCGCGCTGCCGGCGCTCGGCGCCGGTGCCGGCCTCACTCTCCGGCGCTGCGCCGAGATCCTGCTGGAGGAGGCGCGCGCGCACGCGCAGCAGCCGACGTCGCTCGAAGAGATCCGCTTCGTGCTGTCGGGCGAGCCCGCCTATCGGATGTTCGAGATGGTGAACGACTCGGCGCGGGTGGCCGAACAGCTTGCCAAGCTGCGCCAGCGGCCGCGGCCGTCGAGGTAATCAGGGAGGCTCGTGGCGCACGCGCTCCATACCGTGACCGCGGCTTGCTACCTGCTGGCCGCGCTCGCCGCCGCGGCGGGGCTCGCATTGCGCGTGCGCGCGGCGCAGCGCGCGGCCGTCTTCCTGCTCGCGGGTGGCGCGCTGATCCATGCCGTCGCGTTCTGGCAGCTCCACACGCTTCTTCCGACGCCTTCGCTCACCGAGCTTCCGCTCGCGTCGTCGCTGATGGCGTGGCTCGCCGTCGTCTCGTTCCTGCTGCTGCACGCGCGCGTGCGCGGGCTCGCGCTCGCGGCGCTCGTGGCGCCAGCCGCGTTCCTCGGCGCGCTCGCGGGGGCGCTCTGGCTCGGCATTCGCACCGGCGGCGGCGAGGAGCTGCATCCGATCCTCGCGCACGTGCACGTGGTGCTCGCGAGCGCAGGTTTCGCGCTGCTCGGCGTCGCCGGAGCGGCGGGCGCGCTGTATCTCGCGCATCACCGCGCGATCAAGGCGAAGCGCGCCGCCGCGCAATCCGCGCTGCCGTCGCTCGAGGCGCTCGACCGCGCGAACGGCGCCGCGCTCGCGCTCGGCTTCACACTGCTCTCGCTCGGCGTGCTCTCCGGCGTGCTGTGGGTGCTCGAGAGCCAAGGCCAGCTCTGGCCCGACGGCGTGACCGCCAAGCATGCGAACGCGACGCTGCTGGCGTGGCTGCTCTATGCCGGCGTCGCGGTGCTGCGCTTCGGCAAGCGCGAGAGCGCGCGGCGGGCCGCGCTGCAGTCTGCGTACGGCTTCGCGCTGCTGCTCGTCGCGGTGGTCGGCCTGCGGGTGCTGCCGTGAACTTGTTACTGCTCGGCCTCAGTCACCGCACTGCGCCGCTCGAGCTGCGCGAGCGCTATGCGCTCGACGATCCGCAGCCGGCGCTCGCGAAGCTCGTGCACGGGCCCGAGATCGAAGAAGCGGTCGTGCTCTCCACCTGCAATCGCGTCGAGGTGCTCGTGGCGACGCGCGAGCTCGAGGCAGCGCGATTGCGGCTGCGCTCGTTCTTCGAGCGCGAGCTCGCGCCGGCCGAGGCGCACCGCGCGCGCGAGCTCGACGGCGCGCTCTACGAGCTCCACGACGCCGCCGCGGTGCGCCACACGTTCCGCGTCGCGTGCTCGGTCGACTCGCAGGTCGTCGGCGAGCCGCAGATTCTCGGCCAGGTGAAGGACGCCTATCGCGCTGCGTTCGCGAGCGGCGCGTGCGGCCCGATCCTCTCGCGGCTCTATCAGCGCGCGTTCGCGACTGCGAAGCGCGTGCGCAACGAGACGAAGATCGCGGAGCGCCCGATCTCGGTCGCGCGCGTCGCCGTGCAGCTCGCCGAGCAGATCTTCGAATCGCTCGCCGAGAAGCACGCGCTGCTGGTCGGCGCGGGCGAGATGATCGAGCTCGCGCTCGAAGCGCTGGTGCAGCGCGGGCTGGCCGCGGTGCGCGTCGCGAACCGCACACCGGCGCGCGCGGCCGCGCTCGCGACGCGCTTCGGCGCGAGCGCGCACGGGCTCGACGAGCTGCCGCAGCTGCTCGCGGCGAGCGACGTCGTGCTCACCTGCATCGGCGGCCACGAGCCGATTCTCACACGGGCCACGTTCGCCGCCGCGCTCGGCGAGCGCCGCGCGCAGCCGATCTTCGCGATCGACATCGGCGTTCCGCGCAACATCGAGCCCGCCGCGAATCGCCTGGAGGGCGTCTACCTGTACGACCTCGACGACCTGCAGGGCGTCGCGCGTGCGAACGCGGAGGAGCGGCGGCGCGAGATCGAGCGCGCGGAGGCGATCGTGCTCGAGGAGCAGCAGCGCTTCGACGGCTGGCTCGGCGCGCTCGCGGCGGTGCCGACGATCCGCGCGCTGGTCGAGCGCGCCGAGACGATCCGTGCGAGCGAGCTCGAGCGCGGATTATCAGGGATCTCGCTCGGCGATCGCGAACGCGAGGCGGTCGAGGCCGCGACGCGCGCGATCGTCGGCAAGCTGCTGCACGCGCCGCTCGCGAAGCTGCGCGCGGAGCAGGATCGCGAGGCCGGGCTCGCGCAGCTCGAGGCGGCGCGCGCGCTGTTCGGGCTCGACGCCGCGAGCGACGAGGTCGACGACACATGAAGCCGCTGCGCATCGCCACGCGCGGTAGCGCGCTCGCGCTCGCGCAGGCGCGCTGGGTCGGAGCCGCGGCCGAGGACGCGACCGGCCGGCCGCACGAGCTCGTGATCCTGCAGACCAGCGGCGATCGCATCCAGGACCGCGCGCTCGCGGCGATCGGCGGCAAGGGCCTGTTCGTCAAGGAGATCCAGGAAGCGTTGCTCGACGGGCGCGCCGATCTCGCGGTTCACTCCGCAAAAGATCTGCCGGCGAAGACGCCGGATCGCCTCGTGTTCGCGGCGTTCCCCCGCCGCGCCGACGCGCGCGACGCACTGATCGCGCGCGAGCCCGGCATGCGCGTCAGCCTGTTGCCGCGCGGCGCGCGGATCGGCACCGGCAGCATGCGGCGCGCGAGCCAGCTGCGTGCGCGGCGCCCCGATCTCGAGCTGGTGCCGCTGCGCGGCAACGTCGACACGCGCCTGCGCAAGCTCGACGAGCTCGCGCTGCACGCGATCGTGCTCGCGTGCGCGGGCCTCGATCGACTGGGTCTCGGCGATCGCATCCACGAGCGCATCGACACGACGGACATGCTGCCGGCGGTCGGGCAGGGCACGCTCGCGCTCGAGGTGCGCGCGGACGACCACGCGCTGGCGGCCGATCTCGCCGCCCTCGATCACGTGCCGACGCGCATGTGTCTGGTGGCCGAGCGCGCGTTCCAGGCAGCGCTCGAGGGCGACTGCGCGGTCCCGATCGCGGCGTTCGCAGAGCTCGATACGGCGGGCCGGCTGCGGCTGCGCGGGCTCGTCGCGAAGCCCGACGGCTCGCGGGTCGTGCGCGGCGAGATCGAGGCGAACGCCGCGGACGCGGAGCGCGCCGGCGCGCAGCTCGCCAGCGAGCTGCGCGCGCGCGGAGGCGAAGAGATCCTCGTCGCGCTGCGCGGATCGGCGCGGTGAGCGGCCGCGTGACGCTCGTCGGCGCCGGCCCTGGCGCGCCGGACCTGATCACGGTGCGCGGCGAACGCGCGCTGCGCGAGGCCGACGCGGTCGTCTACGACGCGCTCGCCGCGCCCTCGCTGCTCGGGCTCGCGCCGGAGCACGCGCAGCGCCTCGACGTCGGACGCCGCGGTCACAGCGAGCCGGCGCGCAGCCAGGAGGACATCAACGCGCTGCTCGTCGCGCTCGCGCGCGAGGGCAAGCGCGTGGTCCGCCTGAAGGGCGGCGACCCCTACGTGTTCGGCCGCGGCGGCGAGGAGGCCGCGGCGTGCCGCGCCGCCGGTGTCGCGGTCGAGGTCGTGCCCGGCGTGAGCTCGGCGATCGGCGCGCTCGCGTACGCGGGCATCCCCGTGACGGACCGGCGCTACGCGGCGTCGTTCGCGGTCGTCTCGGGCCACAAGGATCCGACCGCCGCGCGCGAGGGCGTTCGCTTCGGCGAGCTCGCGCGCGCTGCCGACACGCTCGTGATCCTGATGGCGATGCGGAACCTCGAGCAGATTCTCGGCGAGGTGCTCGCGGGCGGGCGCGCGGCCGAGACGCCCGCGGCGTGCGTGATGGAAGGCACGAGCGGCACGCAGCGCACGGTCGTTGCGACGCTCGCGACGCTCGCCGAGCGCGTTCGCGAGGCCGGGCTCACGGCGCCGGCGGCGGTCGTGATCGGCGAGGTCGTGCGGCTCGCGCCGCAGCTCGCGTGGTTCGAGCAGCTTCCGCTCTTCGGCAAGCGCGTGCTGATCACGCGGCAGGCGAGCCAGGCGGGCGAATGGCAGCGCGCGCTCGAGGCCGCGGGCGCCGTGCCCGTGCTGGTTCCGATGATTCGCACGGCGCCGCTCCGCGACGAGGAAGCGCTCGCGCGCGCGCTCGGCGGTCTCGCGGCCTACGACTGGGTCGTCGCCGCGAGCGCGAACGCGCTGCGTGAGCTCGGCGCTGCGGTGCGCGAGCGCGGCGCGTCGCTCGCGAAGCTGCGCGCGCGCGTCGCGTGCGTCGGCGAGGCGAGCGCCGAGGCCGCTCGCGCGCTCGGCCTCTCGCCCGAGCCGGCGAGCGGCGGCGACGCGCAGCGCTTGCTCGCGTGGCTGCTCGCGCAGTGCGAGTGGCGCGGCGCGCGCGTGCTGCTGCCGCGCGCCGAGCAGGCGAGCGGTGCGCTGGCCGGCGGTCTGCGCGCTGCCGGCGCCATCGTCGACGAGCTCGCGCTCTACCGCACCGAGCCCGCGCCGTTCGATCGTGCTGCACTGCTGGGCGATCTCGCTGCGGGCCTGCTCCACGCGCTCGCCTTTGCGAGCCCATCCGCCGCGCGCCACTTTGCGGCGGGCATCGGTGCGGCCGGGCTCGCCGCGGCGCGCTCCGCGGCGGTCGCCGCGATCGGGCCTGTTACGGCGGAGGCGCTGCGCGCAGCCGGTCTCGCGCCGGACGTCGTGGCCGAAACGCCGAGCGCCGCGGGTCTCGTCGCGGCGCTGGAGACGCACTTCTCAGCGCAGGAGGAATAGGAATGGGCTTCCCGCGAACGCGTATGCGGCGGCTGCGCAGCAGCGAAGGGCTGCGCCGCCTGGTCCGCGAGACGAAGCTCTCGCGCGACGATCTCGTGCAGCCGCTGTTCGTCGTCGAAGGCAGCGGCGTGCGCGAGGCGATCTCGTCGATGCCGGGCCAGCACCGCTTCTCGGTCGACCAGCTCGTGCTCGAGTGCAAGGAGCTCGCGGATCTCGGCGTGCCGGCGGTGATCCTGTTCGGCGTGCCCGATCAAAAGGACGCGCGCGGCTCGCAGGCCGACGCCGCGAGCGGCATCACCCAGCGGGCGGTCGCGGCGCTGAAGGCGCAGGTGAACGGGCTCGCGGTGATGACCGACGTCTGCCTGTGCGAGTACACCGACCACGGGCACTGCGGAATCGTCGACGGCGAGCGCGTGCTGAACGATCCGTCGGTCGCGCGGCTCGCCGAGACCGCGCTCTCGCACGCGCGCGCCGGCGCCGACATCGTCGCGCCGTCCGACATGATGGACGGCCGCGTCGGCGCGATCCGCACGCGCCTCGACGAGAGCGGCTTCGAGGAGGTCGCGATCCTCGCGTACGCCGCCAAGTTCGCGAGCGCTTATTACGGACCCTTCCGCGAGGCCGCCGAGAGCACGCCCGCGTTCGGCGACCGCCGCTCGTATCAGATGGACCCGCCGAACCGCCGCGAGGCGCTGCGCGAGATGCGGCTCGACCTCGAAGAGGGCGCCGATGCGCTGATGGTCAAGCCCGCGACGCCGTACCTCGACATCCTCGCCGACGCGCGCCGCGAGCTCGACGTCCCGCTCGCCGCGTATCACGTGTCCGGCGAGTACGCGATGGTGCACGCCGCCGCCCAGCGCGGCTGGCTCGACGGCGAGCGCGCGATGCACGAAGCGCTGATCGGCATCAAGCGCGCGGGCGCGGACTTCATCCTCACGTACGCGGCGAAGGAGTGGGCCAAGCGGCTCGGTGCTTAGGCTCGCCGCGCGAGCCGCCGAAACGCTCGCCGATGGAAGGCCCTTACAAAGTCGTCGAGACGAGCGACGTCAGCGACGCGTCGCTCGAGCAGATCCTGAACGAGTGGACTGCGCAGGGCTGGAAGCTCGAGTCGATCCACTTCGCGATGCGCGACTCCTCGCGCCGCCCGTCGATGGCGTTCGTGCTGTTCGTGCGCTCGGAGTGAATGCGAGAAGACGCCCGCTTTCGCGGTTCAAGCGAACGCCGGCATGATCTCGCCCGCGAGTCGTTCGAGCGCTGCGTCACGTTCCTCCTCGCTTGCGCCGGGAACTTCGGTGCGCGCGACGACGAGGTCCATGCCAATCGTCTCGCGGTAGCGCGCGAGCTCGTCGCGCACGAAGGCGGCAGTGCCGACGATCGCGCGCGCGTCGATCGGCTCGGACGCGGTGCGCGCGAGCGCGGCCGGCGCGCGCCGCGCGGCGGCGAGCGCATCGCCCTGCAGCGCGTCGAGTACACGCCGCGCTTCCGCATCGCTCGCGGCGGAGTACGCGATGCGCATCACCGGCGTGCGCGGGGTTCCCGGTGGCGGCTCGCCACTGCGCTCGTTCTCCCAGAGTGCGTAGTTCTCCGCGAGCGTCGCCAAGCTCTCGAGCGGCGACGCGAGATACGGCAGCGCGCGCCGCGCGGCCTGCTGCAGCCCCTTCTTTCCGAACGCCGCGACGACGAGCGGCGGATGCGGGCGCTGCACCGGCGCGAGCGCGAGCCGTAATGACTCGCCCGCCTTCGCCGCGAAGTGCGGGCCGCTGAGCGCGACCGGCTCGCCGGACCACGCGGCGAGCATCGCGTCGAGCGATTCGTCGAAGCGGTCGCGCTTCACGAGCGGTTCCACGCCGAATGCGGCGAACACGCTCGGGCGGAAGCCGCGGCCGAGGCCGATCAACGCGCGCCCGCCGGAGAGCGCGTCGAGGCTCGCGATCTCGGCGGCGAGCCGAAGCGGGTGATGCAGCGGCAGCAGCAGCGAAGTGGTCGCGAGCCGGATGCGCTGCGTGCGCACCGCGAACGCCGCGAGCGTGGCGAGCGGCGCCGGCGTCGCACCCGGATCGAAGTGGTGCTCGGGCAGCCAGAGCGAGTGGAGCCCGAGCGCGTCGGCGCGCGCCGCGAGCGCGAACGCCCGCTGCCAGCCCTGCGGCGAGCTCGGCGTTCCGAGCGAGACCCCGAGCGCGAGCGGGGCCGCGCGGCTCACGCGCGCGCCGGGTGCCGCACCTGCGCCTGCGCCTGCGCGACCCGCGAGGCAGAACGCCGCGGTCCGCCGCAGCGCAGGCGGGCGGGACCCGAGCTCACTCCTTCTCCTTTTCCGCCTTCTCCGCCTTCTCCGGCTTCTTCTTCGCCTTCTCGTCCTCGACGAAGCGGATCGTCGCGCTCACCTCGATCGTGCGGCCCTCGAGCAGCCGCTTCGCGAGCTCGATCGGATCCATCGCCGCGAGCGCTCTCCCGAACTCGCGCGACACGCGGTCGAGGAACTCGGCGCGCGTCTTCTCGCTCTGGGCGACGACGAACTCGATCATCTCGCGGGGCGCGGTCTCGCCGAGGGCTCGCCGCAAAGCCTCCTCGGTCATGAAGAAGCCGGTCAGGCCGAGCGACATCCCCCGCCGCAGCAGGTCCGGGAACAGCCCGCTGCTCTCCTCGCCGCGCGCGGGCTTCGGATCGGCGGCGCGCTTCTTCGGGTCGTCGCTGGCCACGGCCAGCGAACCTACCACGCGCGCGCCGGGCCCCGCGCGCTGCCACCCGACGGCCCGGCGCAAATCGACGCCCGGCGGCGGCGCGCCCGTGATAGAAACGTCGAATGGCCGACCGCGTCCGCGACATCATGGAGACGAAGCTCGTCACCATCTCGGCGAACGAGCGGCTCTCGACGGTCGACGACATCATGACGCTCGGCCGCGTCCGGCACATTCCGGTCGTGCAGGCGGGGCGGCTCGTCGGCGTCGTCTCGCAGCGCGACTTGTTGCGGGCTTCGCTGTCCGCGTTCTCGGAGCATCGCGACGCCGAGCGGCGCGCGTTTCTCAGCGTGGTCGAGATCGCGCGCGTGATGTCGGCGCCGCCGATCGTCGTGACGCCCGAGGCCACGATCGAGCAAGCGGCGGCGATCATGGCGAGCAAGCGCATCGGCTGTCTGCCGGTGCTCGCCGATGACGAGCTCGTCGGCATGATCACCGAGACCGACATTCTGCGCTGGGTTGCTCGTTCCGCGAGCCGCGCGTAGCGACGGAGCGCGCGCCGTCCGCGCGCGTCGTGGAGCGGGCAGCGTTTTCGTTGACTCTGCCCGCGGGGCGCGCTTACAGTGGCCGCCCGTTCGGTCGCTGGGTGCGTTGGCGTGGCGCGCGGAGAGAAAATGATCCAGTCGATCCTGATCGCGACGGACGGCTCCGAGGGAGCGCTCGCCGCGGAGCGTTTTGGGATCGGCTTGGCGGCGCGGCTTCACGCGCAGATCGCAGCGCTGTCCGTAATCGAGGAGCGCGTCGCGCTCGGGCTGCGCGCCGACGCGCTCGGCATCGCGCCCGGGCCGGTGAGCGCGGCCGAGGCCTTCCTGAAGGCGCGCGCCGAGGCCGCGTTGAAACGCGTCGTCGACGCCGCACGCGCGAAGGATTGCGAGTGCGTGTCGGAAGCAGCGCGCGGCATCGCCGACGACCGCATCGTCGAGCGCGGACAGAATGCGCAGCTGCTCGCGCTCGGCCGCGACGGCGACCACGCGCAAGGGCGCAGCGTGTTGATCGGGTCGACGGTCGACGGCGTGCTGCGCAAGAGCCAAAGGAGCGCGCTGGTCGTGCCGGTCGGCGCCGAGCTGGGCGGACCGATCGTGCTCGCGTTCGACGGCTCGCCGGGCTCGCGCGCCGCCGCGCGCCTCGCGGTCGACCTCGCGCAGCGCCTCGGTCAAGCGATCCACGTCTTCGTCGACTCGAAGGACAAGGGGCGCGCCACCGCGCGTTTCGACGAGGTGCGCCGGCTGTTAGGAGGCTCGCAGGTACCGGTGCGGGAATCGAACTCGACGCTCGGCCGGCCGGACGTGAAGGTGGTCGACCTCGCGCGCAGCTCGCGCGCCGGCCTGATCGTGATGGGCGCGTTCGGGCGCAACCGCATCAGCGAGTACTTCATCGGCAGCAACGCCGCCGCGGTCGTGCGCACCTCGCCGGTCGCGGTGCTGCTCGCGCGATGATCGCGGCGTGGAGCTGAGGCTCGCGGAGCTCGCGGCCCGGCTCGGCGGCCGGGAGCTCGAGGGCGATGGCTCGCTGCGCGTGAGCGGCGTCGCGTCGCTCGCCGAAGGCGGCGCCGGCGATCTCGGCTTCGCGCGCAGCGAGCGCTTCGCGGCCGAGCTGGCGGGCTCGCGCATCGGCGCGGTGATCGCGCCGGCCGGCGTCGACACGCGCGGCAAGCCGACGCTGCGCTCGCCCGCGCCGAGCCTCGACTTCGCGCGCGCCGCTGCACTGCTGGCGCCGCGCGCTCGGCCCGCGCCCGGCGTGCACCCGCGCGCGTTCGTCGACCCGAGCGCGCAGGTCGAGGCGAGCGCCTGGATCGGCCCGCTCGCGAGCGTCGGCGCGCGCGCGCGGATCGGCGCCCGCACGCTCGTTCACGCGAACGCCGCGATCGGCGAGGACGCCGTGCTCGGCGACGACTGCGAGATCCACACCGGCGCGATCATCGGCGCGCGCTGCGTGTTAGGGAGCCGCGTGATCTTGCAGCCCGGTTGCGCAATCGGCGGCGACGGCTTCGGTTACGAGCTCGACGAGCGCGGAGCGCCCGAGAAGGTTCCGCAGCTCGGCAACGTCGTGATCGAGGACGACGTCGAGGTCGGCGCGAACAGCGCGATCGACCGCGGGCGGCTCGGCGCGACGCGCATCGGCCGCGGCACGAAGATCGACAACCTCGTCCAGATCGCGCACAACGTGGAGATCGGCGCGAACTGCGTGATCGTCGCGCAGAGCGGGATCGCGGGCAGCACACGCGTCGGCGAGCGGGTCTACTTCATGGCGCAGTCGGGCGCGACGGGACATCTCGAGATCGGCGCCGGCAGCTTCATCGCCGTCCGCGCCGGGGTGATCGACGATCTCGCGCCCGGCGCGCGTGTATACGGCTATCCGGCGCAGCCGGGGCGCGCCTGGCACCGCGCGACCGCGTGGCTCGCGCGGCTTCCCGAGCTGGCGCGCCGCGTGCGCGCGCTCGAGGCGCGAGCCGGCATCTCGCGCGGCGCCGGGAGCGAGCGCGAATGAGGCGCGCCTCGCTCGCGGCGCTGCGCGCGCAGGCGCTCGCGCTCGAGACCGTGCGCCAGCTGCGGCGCTTCGCCGCGCGCATGCGTCGCGACGAGCGCGCGGGCGCGATCGTGCTGGCCGTGCAGTGCGGAGCGCGCGCGGACGCGCTCGGCGCCGAGCGCCGTCGGCTCGCGGCGCTGTTCGCGCGTCGCGCGCGCATCCTGCGCGCGGGCGCGCACGCGGTCGCCGGCGTCGACGAAGTCGGCATGGGGCCGCTCGCGGGACCGATCGTCGCGTGCGCGGTGGTGTTCGCCGAGCGCCCCTGGCTGCCGGGGCTGCGCGATTCGAAGCAGCTGAGCGCGCCGCAGCGCGAGCGGCTCGCGGCCGAGATTCGCAAGCAGGCGATCGGCGTCGGGCTCGCGGAGGTTTGGCCCGCGGAGATCGACCGGCTGAACGTCTACCGCGCCGGCCTCGAGGCGATGCGGCGCGCGGTGCTCGCGCTCGAGCCGGCGCCCGACCACTTGTTGGTGGACGCGCGCACCGTGCCGGGCGTCGTCGTCGCGCAGACGCCGCTCATCCGCGGCGACTCGCGCGACGGCTCGATCGCCGCCGCGTCGATCGTCGCGAAGGTGCACCGCGACGCGCTGATGGAGCAGGCGGACGCCGCGCACCCCGGCTACGGATTCGCGCGCCACAAGGGCTACTGCACGCGCGACCACGTGGCGGCGCTGCAGAGGCTCGGCCCGACGCCACTGCATCGCCGCAGCTTCGCGCCGGTCTCGCAGCTCGCGCTGTTCTGAGCGCGGATCCGGAGAGCACGTGCGGATCGCTGCGACGCCCGACGATTTCGTGGTCGACGAGCTGCCGTTGTTCTCGCCGAGCGGCGAGGGCGCGCACACGTTCGTGCGGATCGAGAAGCGGGGTCGCACGACCGAGGAGGTCGCGCGCCTGCTCGCGCGGCTCGCGGACGTCTCGCCGGCCGAGATCGGCTACGCGGGGCGCAAGGACAAGCACGCCGTCGCGACGCAGTGGTTCTCGGCGCCCGGGCTCGAGCCGGCAGCGGCGCTCGCGGTCGAGGCGGAGGGTGTGCGGGCGCTCGAAGCCGCGCGCCATCCGCACCGGCTGCGCACCGCGCAGCTGCGCGGGAATCGTTTCGAGCTCGTGGTGCGCGAGCTCACGCCCGCGCAGCTCGCGGCGCTGCCGCAGGCTTGCGAGCGCATCCGGCGCCGCGGGCTTCCCAACAAGTACGGTGCGCAGCGTTTCGGGCGCGCGGGCGACAATGCGGAGCGCGCGCGGGCGCTGCTCGCGGGGGCGCACGCCGGACACGATCGCCGCGCTGCTCGCTTTCTGCTGTCCGCATTGCAGGCCGAGGTTTTCAACACGTTTCTGGCCGAGCGCCCGCTGGCGATCGACGCGCTCGAAGTGGGCGAGGTCGCGGTCCTCCACAGCTCGGGCGGCGCGTTCGTCGTCGAGGATCTCGCACGCGAGGCAGCGCGCGCGGCCGAGTTCGAGATCAGCGCCAGCGGCCCGATCTTCGGGACGAAGTTGCTCATGCCGCGCGGCGCCGCCGCAGAGCGCGAGCTCGCGGTGCTACGGGCGGCGGGCATTCCGCAACAGATCGTGCCGCCACGCGGAATCAAGCTGCGCGGCGCGCGCAGGGCCGTGCGCATCCCCGTGAGCGACCTCGCAAGCGAGCTTGCGGGTCCGGGCGCGGCGCGGCTCCGCTTCACGCTTCCCGCCGGCAGCTACGCGACCGTGCTCGTCGAAGACCTCTTTACGGGCGGCGAGGCCGAGACGTAATGTTGCGCGCTTCGCGGCGTGTTCCCGAAGCACTGCGCCCCCACGAGGAGTTCTGCGATGCGAATTGCGAAGGACGTCACCGAGCTGATCGGCCGCACGCCGCTCGTCCAGCTCAACAAGGTCACGGCGGGAGCTCCCGCACGGATCGTCGCGAAGCTCGAGAGCCAGAACCCCGCCGACAGCGTGAAGGACCGCATCGGCCTCGCGATGATCGCGGCGGCGGAGCGCGACGGGCTGATCCAGCCGGGCAAGACCACGATCGTGGAGCCGACCAGCGGCAACACCGGCATCGCGCTCGCGTTCGTCTCGGCGGTCAAGGGTTATCAATGCGTGCTGACGATGCCCGAGAGCATGAGCCCGGAGCGTCGCGTCACGCTGCGCGCGTTCGGCGCGAAGCTCGTGCTGACCGATCCCGCCAAGGGCATGCGCGGCGCGATCGAGAAGGCGAACGAGATCGCCGCGCGGATTCCCAACAGCTTCATCCCGCAGCAGTTCATGAACCCGGCCAACCCCGAGGTGCACCGCCAGACCACCGCCGAAGAGATCTGGGGCGACACGGACGGCAAGGTCGACGCGCTGGTCGCGGGCGTCGGCACGGGCGGCACGATCACCGGCGTCTCGCAGGTCGTGAAGCCGCGGCGGCCCAGCTTCCAGGCGATCGCGGTCGAGCCGACCGACAGCCCGGTGCTCTCCGGCGGCGCGCCCGGCAAGCACAAGATTCAAGGCATCGGCGCGGGCTTCAAGCCGGACGTGCTCGACATGAAGCTCGTCGACCAAGTGATCCAGGTGACGAACGACGAGTCGTTCGAGATGGCGCGCCGGCTCGCGCGCGAAGAGGGCATTTTCTGCGGCATCTCGTCGGGCGCGAACGTCAGTGCGGCGATCAAGTACGCGAAGCAGCCCGGGAATCAGAACAAGCTCGTGGTCGTGATCATCCCGAGCTTCGGCGAGCGTTACCTGAACACGGACCTGATGGCTCCGTACCGCTACGAAGGCAGCGACGAAGTCTGAAGCGCGGCGGGGTGGCCCGGATGCTGGAGATGCGCTGAATGCTGGTGTCGAACTCGGACGTGGGCGTGGATCGCAAAGCGCAACAGCGCCAACGCATTCTCGATGCGGCGCGCCAGGTGTTCTTCCGCGACGGCTTCGTCGCCGCGAACCTCGACGAGGTCGCGGCGCTGGCGGGCGTCGCGAAGGGGACGCTCTACCGCTACTTCGCGAACAAGGCCGACCTCTACGTCGCGCTGCTCGCCGACAACGGCGACAAGTTCGTCGCGAAGATGCGCGACGCCGCTGCGACGCCGGGCAGCGCCAGCGAGCGCATCCGTGCGCTCGCGAAGTTCTACTACGGGCATTGGGCGCAGAACCGCGACTACTTCCAGATCTTCTGGGCGCTCGACAACCAGGGCCTGATCGGCGTCCTGCCGCCGGCGCTGGTCGGCCAAGTGACCGCGCTGTGGGAAACGGGCCTGCGGATCTGCGCCGACGTGATCGAGGGCGGCGTGCGCTCGGGCGACTTCGAGGAATGCGATTCGTGGGAGGTCGCGAACTTGTTGTGGACGGTCGCGAACGGGCTGATCCAAACCGAGCACGTGATGCCGCGCAAGGAGCTGCGCCACAAATCCCTCGACGTGATGTTCGATGACAGCGTCGAGCTGTTCCTGCGCGGAATTGCGCGGGCGAAGGCGTAGGGCCGGTCCAAGAGAAGATGCGGCCGCGTCAGCGGCCGTCGAGGCTGGCGAAGGCGGCGGCGATGCGGGGGGCGGCGTTGCGGCGGGCGTACATGCGCTCCAGGTACGCGCGCGCGTGCTCGAAGCCGTCGAGGAGCTTGGCTTCGTTCGCCCAGTCGAGCGTGTAGGCGAGCGCGAAGTCGGCGGCGCAGACGACGTCGCCGAGCACGAACTCGCGGCCTTCGAGGTGTTGATCGAGCACCGCTGCCATTTCGCGGAAGTCGCCCGCCGCGATCGGCAGCTCGGCGGCGATGCGCTTCGCCTCGGGATACAGCGACGTGTGGCGCGCGATTCGCCAGAGCGGCTGCTCGAGCTCGGTCGCGGCGAACAGCAGCCAGCGATAGGCCTGGGCGCGGGCGCCGAGCTCGCGCGGCAACAGGCCCGCCCCCGGAAACTTCTCCGCGAGATAGAGCACGATCGCGATCGACTCGGTGAGGACGACGCCGTCGTCGACGAGCACCGGCAGCTTGCCGGCGGGATTGATCGCGAGGAACTCGGGGCTGCGGTGCTCACCGCGTCTGAGATCGACGGAGGTCGCGTCGAACGGGATGCCGAGCTCCTGCAGCATCCATCGCACACGGATCGAACGGGTCGGCGCGAACTCGTAGAGACGCATCGGTTCCTCCTGTTTCTCCGAAGACGTGCGAACGCCCGCGGTTCCGACACGACCCCGCGCTCGGGGCGGCTACCGTGCGCGCGTGCCGCGCCTCGTCGTGATCGATGTCGCCAACGCGCTCTACCGCGCGTTCTTCGCGTTGCCGCCGCTGCGCAACGCGAGCGGCACGCCGACCGGCGCGGTGTTCGGCTTCGCGAACATGCTGCGCAAGCTGATCCGCGAGGAGAAGCCCGACGCGATCGCGGTCGCGATGGATCCGCCCGGCGGCGGCTTTCGCCGCGAGCTGTTCTCCGGATACAAGGCGACCCGCGACGCGCAGCCCGAGGATCTCAGCGCGCAGCTCCCGCTCGCGCGCGAGCTGATCGACGCGTGGCGGCTGCCGGTGCTCGAGGTGGCCGGCTTCGAGGCCGACGACGTGATCGCGACGCTCGCGACGCAGGCGCCGCCCGGCTGGGAAGTCGTGATCGTCTCGTCGGACAAGGACTTGATGCAGCTGGTCGGCGGCCGCGTCGTGCTGCTCGACGGCGTGAAGGACAAGCGCATCGGGCCGGCCGAAGTCGCCCTGCGCTTCGGCGTGCCCCCCGAGCGCCTGCTCGACGTGCGCGCACTGGTGGGCGACACGTCGGACAACATCCCTGGCGTGAAGGGCATCGGCGAGAAGGGCGCGGCGGCGTTGATCAGCGAGTTCGGGACGCTCGAGAACCTGCTCGCGCACGCGGGCACGCTGAAGGCGAAGCGCGCACGCGAGGCGCTGCTCGCACAGGCCGAGGCCGCACGGCTCTCGAAGCAGCTCGCGACGCTGCGCACCGACGTGCCGCTGCCGGCGGGCATCGATGCGCTCGCGCCGCACGACCCCGACCGCGCCGCACTGCGCGAGATCTACCGGCGGCTCGGCTTCACTCGGCTCGCGGAGGAGCTCGAAGCGGAGCTCGGGGACGAGGCGAGGGGGCGAGGCGAGGCGCACGCCTCTTCCGCGCCGTCGACGGCGCAGCCCGCAGCGCCGTGTGAGGCGGCGCCGCCGCCGCCCGTCGCGTGCGAGGTGGTGCGCGACCTCGCCGCGCTGCGCGCGGCCGTGAGCGCGCTCGCAGACGCGAAGCGGCTCGCGGTCGTGCTCGTCGGCGACGACGAGCCCGGCGGACTGCCGAGCGCGCCGGCTGGCATCGCGCTCGCGGGAGATCCCGCGCGCGCGTTCTATCTGCCGCTCGGGCACGATCTGTTAGGCGGGGTGCAGCTCGCGTGGGGCGAGGCGTGCCGCGAGCTGTTCCGCTTGCTGGCGGGACCGAGCGCGCGCGCATGGATCGCGACGGACACGAAGCGCGTGCAGTCGCTGCTCGCCGAGGTCGGCTGCGCAGTCGAGCTGCCGCTGCTCGACGTCGAGCTCGCAGCGTTCCTGATCGATCCCGCCGGCGCGACCGCGACCCAACCGCTCGCGCTCCAGCTGCTCGGACGCGAGCTGCGTCCGTTCGAGGAGCTGATCGGGCGCGGCGCGAAGGCGAAGCCCGCGAGCGCGCTCTCCGCAGAGGAGGCCGGCGGCTGGGCGGCGCAGGAGGCGAGCGCGCTGCTCGCGCTCGCGCCGTTGCTCGAGCAGCGCCTCGAGGCGGACGAGCTCGCGCCGCTGCTGCGTGACGTCGAGCTGCCGCTCACCGCGGTGCTCTCGGCGATGGAGCGCGCGGGCGTGCGCATCGACGAGGCGAAGCTCGCGGCGCTCTCGCAGGAGTACGAGCGCGAGCTGCTTCGCGTCGAGGGCAACATCTATGCGCTCGCGGGCGGGCGCTTCCAGATCAACTCGCCGAAGCAGCTCGCGAGCGTGCTGTTCGAGAAGCTGAAGCTGCCGCCGGTGCGCAAGACGCAGACCGGCTTCTCGACCGACGAGAGCGTGCTCGAGCAGCTCTCCGGCCAGCACGAGCTGCCGGCGGCGATCCTCGCGTGGCGGCGGCTCGCGAAGCTGAAGAGCACGTACATCGACGCGCTGCCGCCACTCGTGAACGCACGCACCGGGCGCATCCACCCAACCTTCAATCAGATCGGCGCCGCGACCGGCCGGCTCTCGTCGACGCATCCGAACGTGCAGAACATCCCGATCCGCAGCGCGGAGGGAATCCGCATCCGCGAGGCGTTCGTGCCCGCGGAAGGGATGCGGCTCTTGTCCGCGGACTACTCGCAGGTGGAGCTGCGCATCGTCGCGCACTACTCGAGCGACGCGAGCCTGATCGACGCGTTCGCGAAGGGCGAGGACATCCACCGGCGCACCGCGGCCGAAGTGGCCGGGATCGAGCCCGCCGCCGTGAGCGCCGACCAGCGCGCACACGCGAAGGCGATCAACTTCGGGATCATCTACGGCTCGTCCGCGTTCGGGATCGCGAACCAGTTAGGGATCGCGCAGGCCGAGGCGCACGAGACGATCCAGCGTTACTTCGCGCGCTATGCGGGCGTGCGGCGCTTCCTCGACGAGACCGTCGCCGCGGCGCAGCAGGCCGGCTTCGTGCGCACGCTGCTCGGGCGGCGCCGCTACTTGCCCGATCTGCGCTCGCGCAACCGCGCGCTGCGCCAAGCAGCGGAGCGGATGGCCGTGAACACCGTGATCCAAGGCACCGCAGCGGACCTGATCAAGAAGGCGATGGTCGAGGTGCACGAGGGCATTCGCGAAGCCGGGCTGCGCGCGCGCATGCTGCTGCAGGTCCACGACGAGCTCGTATTCGAGGCGCCCGCGGACGAGCTGCCTGCGCTGAGCGCGCTCGTGAAGGCGCGGATGGAAGGTGTCTACGCGCTCTCGGTGCCGCTCGTCGCCGACGTCGGCAGCGGAAAGAACTGGCGCGAGGCGCACTAGGTCGTTTTGACTCTGTCCGCGCCGAGCGACCGCAAGGCGTGCAACGGCGGAAGAGGGGCGCGGAGGAATCGAAGATGTTCCGCCGCTGGCGAGTCGCGCGGAGGGTGCCGTGAAGAGCAGCGCGGATCCCTCAGACGACGAGGTGATCGACGCGATCCTCTCCGGCGACCGCGACGCGTTCCGGGTGCTGGTCGAGCGCTACCAGGGCCGCGCGTTCCGGCTCGCGCTGCGCATCCTGCGCGACGAGGACGCCGCGCGCGACGCGGTCCAGGAGGCGCTGGTCAAGGCTTACAACAACCTCGCGAAGTTCGAGAAGCGCTCGGCGTTCTTCACCTGGCTCTACCGGCTCGTGAAGAACCAGTGTCTCGACATGCTGCGCCGCGACCGCTCCAGCCGCGCCCTCGACTGGGAGGAGGGCTCGCTGGCCGAGGCGGAGGCATCGGCCGAGGCGACTCCCGAGGTCGCGGGTGTCTCCTTCGCGCCCGCCACCGAGACGCTGCGCAAGCAGTTGCGGGAGCAGATCGACGCCGCGATCGCGAAGCTGCCGGAGGCGGCCCGCGAGACGCTGATCCTGCGCGAGGTCGAGGGCCTCTCCTACCAGGAGATCGCCGAGGCGCAGGGGATCCCGAAAGGCACGGTGATGAGCCGGCTTTTCTATGCCCGCAGGCAGATGCAGAAGCTGCTGATTGAATCAGGGACGGTGGACACTGCGTCCCTTTCTCTGGAGCCGGCAGGAGAGAGCGAATGATCAGCGAGCGACTCGCCCAGCAGCTCCATGCCTACCACGACGGCGAGCTGACTGGCCTCGGCCGTTGGTGGCTGGAGCGCCGGATCGCGGGCGATCCGGAGGCGCGGGCGGAGCTCTCGCGCCTGCGCGCGCTCGGCGACGCGTTGCGCGCCCAGGCGGAACAGGTGCCGGCGCCCGATCTATGGGGGCGCATCGTGCTCGAGCTACCCGCCGCGCGGCCGCAGCCGGGAGCTGTCGAACAGCGCGGCTTCGGCTTCACGCTGCCAAAGTGGGCGGGAGCGCTGGTCGCCGCCGGCGCGGTCGCTGCGGCCTTCTTCCTCATGCCCGGGGCGCCGCGCGGGCCCGTCTCGCCGTCTGGCTCGAGTGGGTCCGCCGTCCAGCTGCTCGACACGGGCCGGCGTCCCGCGTTGATTCTCCAGGACGATGCCGAGGCGACGATCATCCTGCTGCTGCCGGCGCAGAAGATCGACGCCGGGAGGATGAGCGATGCGGTCGGTTGAGAAGGGGCTTCTCGCGCGCTGCGTGGGGGTCGCGATCGGGTTGATCTTGGCCGGGGGCCTCGCGGTGTCGGCCCAGGATCTGGCGCCGTCGGCCAGCGCGCCGGGGCCGCGCAAGGCGCCGGCCCGTTTCGAGGTGACGGTGCTGCGCGCCGCGCTCGAGCCGGGCGGGATCGACCCGGATGCGGCGCGCCTGCACAAGCTGCTCGCACGGCGCGGGCTCTCGTATGGGACGCTGCGCGTCGTCGCCCACCAGCGCGACGCCCTCATGCTCGGCGAGATCGGGTCGGTGATGACGCCCAACGGCCGCGCCTACCGCTATCGCCCGCTGGATCGCGGCGAGACGGGCTTCTTGGTCGCGGTCGACTGGGGCACGACGCGCGGGGACTTCCGGATGGTGCCGGGCGTCCCGCTGATCCTCGGCGGCCAACCCAAGGACGGCAGCCAGCTCTGGGTGGTGCTCGAGCTGCGCTGAAGATTTCAGCCGATCCCGAGATTTCGCTGCCACTTCAGGCTTCGCGGGACCACTTCCAGGCAAAGCCAAAATCCCCTTCCCAGGGTGGCCCGGGGTCGCGAGATCCCGGGCCTTCTCATTTCGGGCGGCTGAGCCTCGCGCCCCGGGGATTAGGAGTTGCCGCTCCCCCCGGCCCGAGGGCGGTAGGCCGCGAGGAAGACCACCTCGACGGGGATCCCTTCACACTCGGTGGGCAGACTGGGCTCGTCGTGCGCCGACGGATCGACCGTGAGGCGGAGCGTGAAGAGATCCCGCCGGTTCGCCGGAGCGAGCCCAACGCCCCGGAACCAGCTCTCGCCCCGAAAGGCCTCGGCAAGCTTGCGCTTCGCAGCCTGCGCGGCGACCAGAGGTTTCGGCCCGGCTGTCGTCACTTCACGATCGTAACGCCCAGCTCGTCGAGGACCTCGGGAAGGAAATGGCCGAGTGTGCGGTCGATCCCGTCTGCGTCGAGTCCGCCGCCGTACACGAGCGCGTACGGGCGCATCGAATTCGCGTCGATGATCAGCGACCCGCTGTCGCCCGGCTGGCTGAACGGCTTTTCCGGCGGGCTTCCGACGAATTCGAGTTGGTTGTCGAACGTCACGAGGCGAGGCGAGGCGTGGCTTCCGTAATCGATCGCGACACCGTCGAGGTCGAACGCAGAGACCACGCCACGCGTTACGCCGGTCGTCCTCCCGCGCTTCGCGACCCGATTCACCGCGAAGCGATCAGCGATGGGCGATCTCTTGATGGTCCCGATCCCCGCGTACTGCCAAGGATAGAAATGTGCGACGTCATCCGAGAAAGCGGCGATCGCGGCGTCGACCTTTCCAGCGCCGCCTCCCAGCGGGACCCACGCAGACAGCTGTGCGACGACCGAAAAGCCCCCGACGATGTCGATCGGACCCGGCACCAAGATCGGGTCTCCGCGAGAGCACGCGTCCGAGTTCGCGAGCACGTGGTTGTTACTAAGCACGTAGTAGGCGTCCGCGTCCTCGACGAAAGCGCCGAGCGTCCCGGCCGTGACCTCGAAGTGCCCGCACGATCCGCCAGCCCTCAGCGTGACGCGCGGGCGGTAGGAGACGCCGCGCACAATGTCGATCTCAGCGGAGGGGACGTTCTTCTTCGAGCAGCTCGTCCGTCGACGTCGCATCGTTCTCGAAGCCGCGGTAAACGCGCACTGCGAGCGCGAAGTCGTTCTTGCGCGACGTCGGCGCCACACCAAAGGCAGCGCGAGGCACGCGCGCGGAAAACTCGATGATTCCTTCGCCGCGTTCGCGGCCGACGGCCGCCTCACCCAACGGGAGCATTCCAGCAGCGGTGCCCATCGCGACGGCACGGGCGCTCGAGAAGAGCCTCCCACCTCCGCCGACCCTCGAGTCGAACAGGAGTTCCGCCTTCAGATCGAGTACGGACTGGAGCCTCATGGCGCCTCCGCCTTGGCCCCAGGCAACATGCGACGCCACGAGACTGCGCCGAGACGGACGCGGGGGTCAACAACAATCATCAGGATAAACGCCTTCGCATCTCACGGCTGGACGCGGCGCGCACGCCATTTCCCAGTCGGGAGATCGCGCGTCCAGAGCGCGCGGTCGTGGAGTCTTCCGGGGCGGCTGTGCCAGAGCTCGACGCGGTCGGCATGAATGCGGTAGCCGCCCCAATGCGGTGGGCGCGGGATCGTGCTGTGCTCGTCGTTGCGCTGCGCGCCGAAGCGTGCGGTTTGCTCCGCGTATTGCTGCTCGAGCTGCGCGCGGGACGCGATCGGCTCGCTCTGCGCGCTCGCCCAGGCGCCGAGGCGCGAGTCGAGCGGGCGGGTCGCGAAGTAGGCGTCAGCCTCGGCGTCGCTCACGTCGCTCACCGGGCCGCTGATCCTCAGCTGCCGCTGCTGCGGTGAGAACCAGAACGCTGCGGCCGCATGCGCGTGGGCGCGCAGCGCCTCGCCCTTCGGGCTCCGCTTGTTGGTGTAGAAGACGAGGCTGCCCGTTTCGGGCTCGAGCGCTTTGCAGAGCACGAAGCGCACTTCGGGCAGGCCTGCGCGGTCGACCGTCGCGAGCGCGATCGCGTGGGGATCGATCTGCGCTTTCGCGGCGAACGCGTCGTTCAGCCACGCGAGCGCGATCGGGAACGGGTCCGCGGGCAGCGGATCTTCGGAGAGCCACGCGTCGGGCCAGTCGCGCATTGCGCGCAACGTACCGCGCGCGGGCGCGCGCGAGGCTGTGCCATCGTCGCGGCGCATTGCGGCGCGCGCCCGCTGATTACGGGGAACGAGGAGACGCCATGCGCTTCGGAATTTTCTACGAGCACCAGCTGCCGCGACCTTGGAGCGAGGGCCTCGAGCATCAGCTGTTTCAAGACGCGCTCGCGCAGGTCGAGCTCGCCGACCGCTTGGGCTTCGACACCGCGTGGGAGGTCGAGCACCACTTCCTCGAGGAGTACAGCCACTCGTCCGCGCCGGAGGTGTTTCTCGCCGCGTGCTCGCAGCGTACGAAGCGGATCCGGCTCGGACACGGCATCGTGCTGATGCCGCCGGGCTACAGCCATCCGGCGAAGATTGCGTCGCGCATCGCGACGCTCGATCTGGTCTCGAACGGCCGCGTCGAGCTCGGCACTGGCGAGTCGGCCTCGCGGCTCGAGCTCGAGGGCTTCGGCGTCGACCCCGCGCAGAAGAAGGCG
>Ga0187894_10002309_pt1:10000-22965 | contig 22965 bp, 15 predicted proteins | sample GBC1701081metaG_FD_136650 | JGI IMG/M metagenome (GOLD analysis project Ga0187894, IMG submission 136650) | White microbial mat communities from a lava cave in the Kipuka Kanohina Cave System on the Island of Hawaii, USA - GBC170108-1 metaG ... | reverse complement strand
TGGAGACCGAGCGCAGGTTGCCCATGCCGTAGTCGAGGATCGCCAGCCGCGTCACAACAACCCCTTGGTGGACGGGACGCCCTGGACGCGCGGGTCCTCGGCCACGGCTTGGCGCAGCGCGCGGGCGAACGCCTTGACGGTCGCCTCGACCATGTGATGCGCGTTGGCGCCCGCCTCCACGCGCGCGTGCACCGTGAGCTTCGCGGCGGTGGCCACCGCGCGCAGCAGCTCCTCGGTCAGGTCGGTGTCGAAGTCCGCCACGCGCTGCGCCGGGAAGGCCCCCTCGAAGGCGGCGAAGGGCCGGCCCGACACGTCGATGGCGCACGAGGCGCGCGCCTCGTCCATCGGCACGACCGCGTGGCCGAAGCGGGCGATGCCCGAGCGGTCGCCGAGCGCCTCGTCGAGCGCTTGGCCCAGCGCGAGGCCGGTGTCCTCGACGGTGTGGTGCGGCCCGGTCTCGAGGTCTCCCCGCACCCTCACGTCGAGGTCCAGGCCGCCGTGCTTCGCCACGGCGTCCAGCAGGTGATCGAAGAAGCCGACCCCGGTCGCGCGCTCGCCCGCGCCGGTGCCGTCCAGCGACAGGGACAGGGTGACGTCGGTCTCGCCGGTGACTCTGTGGATCTGGGCGGTGCGGGTCACGCGCGGCGCTCCATCGACTCGGCGTGCACGGGAAAGCCCTCGGCGCGGGCCAGGGCGGCGCCGGCGGGCGCGAGGCGCGCGGGCGCCTCGCCGGGCAAGGATACGCGAGCCATGCGGCGCCGGAAGGTGGCGGCGGAGACGGCGCTCTGGAAGCGCGCGGCCCCGCCGGTGGGGAGCACGTGGTTCGACCCCGCGACGTAGTCGCCGAAGGCCGTGGCCCCGCCGCGTCCGACGAACAGGCAGCCGGCGCACCGGACCTCGCCGGCGAGCGCCTCGGCCTCCGCACCCACCAGCTCAAGGTGCTCGGGCGCGATCCGCTCGGCCAGCTCGAGCGCCTCCCGCGCGCTGGCCGCGCCGACCAGCGACAGCTCGGCGTCGGCCGCGCTCGGGCGCTCGCGGGCCAGTCGCTCCGCGGCCCGCCCGATCGAGTCGAGCAGCCCCGGGTCGGGTGAGATCAGCCAGAGCGGGCTCTCCTCGCCGTGCTCGGCCTGGGCCACCAGGTCGAGGGCGATGAGCTCGGCGTCGGCGCCCGCCGTGGCCACCACCGCGAGCTCGCTCGGACCGGCGATCCCGTCGATGCCCACCCGCGTCCACGCCACCTGGCGCTTGGCCTCCTGAACCCAAGCGTTCCCCGGCCCGGCGATCACGTCGACCGGCTCGATCGACTCGGTGCCGTAGGCGAGCGCGGCGATCGCCTGCGCCCCGCCCATGCGGTAGACCTCGTCCACCTCGCACAGCGCGCAGGCGGCGAGGATCACCGGGTGGACGCCGCCGTCCGGGCCGGGCGGAGCGCAGACCGCGACCTGGTCCACTCCGGCCGCCCGGGCGGTGACCGCGCACATGACCACGGTCGACGGATAGGGCGCGCGACCGCCGGGCACGTAGACGCCCACGCGCCGGACCGGCACCTCGACCACCTCGATCTGCTGCCCCTCGGCCAGCTCGACAGCGACCGGACCGTGGAACTGCACCTCCGCCACCGCCCTGACGTTGGCGATCGAGGTCCGCAGTGCGCCTACCACCTGCGGCGCGAGCGCCTCCAGGGCGGCTTGCAGCTCGCCCCCGTCCACCCGTAGCTCGCCGGGGGTGAGCTGGGCGCCGTCGAAGCGCTCGGTCAGGCGAACGACGGCGGCGTCCCCGTCCGCGCGGACCGCTTCGATGATCTCGCGCACCTGTTCGCCGCGGGCCGCCGGGAGCTCGGCGCGGTCGATCCGGTCCCGAACGATTCTCATGCGCGGATCCTCCTCACCAGCCGGTCGATGGCGTCCGCCTTTAGCTTGTGGGCCACCGGGTTGGCGATCAGGCGCGCGGTGCACACGCCGATCTCCTCCACCACGCGCAGCTGGTTCTCCTCGAGCGTGCGGCCGGTGGCGGTGAGATCGACGATGCCGTCCACGAGCCCGGTCAGCGGCGCCAGCTCGACCGAGCCCTTCACCTCGACGATCTCGGCCTGGCGGCCGGTGGCGGCGAAGTGGTCGGCGGCCACGCGCGGGTACTTGGTGGCGATCCGGACGCGGCCCAGGCGCCGCAGGACGTCGCCGATCGGGTCGCCGCCTCCGCCCGCCGCCACCACCATGCGACACTCGCCGAAACCCAGGTCGAGCAGCTCGTAGACGTTGCGCCGCGACTGCTCGAGCAGCACGTCCTTGCCCGTGATCCCGATGTCGGCCGAGCCGTGCTCGACGTAGGTGGGCACGTCGCTGGGGCGCATCGTCACGATGCCGGCCTCGGCGAACAGCAGCCGGCGCTCGCTGGCGCGCACCTCCGCGGTGTCCACGCCCAGACGGTCGAGCAGGTCGAGCGTGCCGCCGAAGAGCGCCCCGCGCGGAACGGCGATCGTGAGGCGGACGCTCATGGCCACCCTCCCCGGACGGTGGGCCCCAAACGTCTCGCATACGGCAACGAAGGGGGCCCACACGCTGGCGGGGGCGCTGGTCGGGCGGGGCGGCTCATCCGAGCGCCTCCTCCGCCGCCTGGGCCTGGTGTACGCGCTGGACGTCGAGCGCCACGCCGCAGGCCGGCAGGTCGCGGCCGAAGCGACCCAACAGGTCGTCGTAGCGCCCGCCGCCGCCGAGCGCGAAGCCCACGGCGGGATCGTAGACCTCGAACACGGCGCCGGTGTAGTAGCCGAGCTCCCGCACGAGCCCCAGATCGAAGATCACCCGACCCGCCACGCCGCGCTGCTCGAGCAGCTCGTGCAGCTCGCGGAGACCCTCCACGGCGTCGCCGAGCGGACCGTCCGAACGCTCGAGCACCCGCGGCCCGCCGCGCAGCTCGGGCAGCCGGACGAGCAGGTCGCGCTCGCGCCGGCCCAGGCCGCCCAGCGCGGTCACGCGCATGTCGAGCCCCACCAGATCGCGCCGCGAGAGGCACTCGAGCAGCGGCAGGTGGTCGGGTTCGGGCACGTCGAGCGACTCGAGCAGGCGGCGGTACAGCGCGCCATCGCCGACGCCCACGCGGTGGCGGCGCAGACCCGCCTCGTCCAGGGCGGCGATCGTGAGCGCCAGCACCTCGGCCTCGCCGGCGGGCGCCCCGGCGCCGATCAGCTCCAGGCCGCCCTGCAGGAACTCGCGCGGCTCGCCCACCCCCCGCTCGGTCGTCCGCCAGGCGTGCGCGAAGTAGCAGAAGCGCAGCGGCGGATCGACGCCGGCGTAGCGGGTGCCCACCACGCGGGCGATGGGGATCGTCATGTCGGAGCGCAGCGCGAGCACGTCGCCGCGCTCGTCGAAGGTCCGGTAGCGCGCGCCCGCGGCGCGCTCGTCGCCGCGACGCAGCACGTCCTCGTACTCCAACGCGGGCGTGTGCACCTCGCCGTAGCCGGCGCCCTCGAACGCGTCGCGCATGCGACCCGAGATCGCCCGCAGCTCGCGCATCTCATCGGGCAGCACGTCGCGGGTGCCCGGCGGGATCGGATGCGTCACGCGGTCCCCCCGGCCCTACGCGGGCACGCGCTCGTCGCGCGCGGTGGACCCTTCTGAGCCACCTCGCTCGGGTACGCGCTCGATGCGCGCGCCCAGCGCCCGCAGGCGCTCGTCGATCCGCTCGTAGCCGCGGTCGATCTCGCGGATGTTCGCGATCTCCGAGGTGCCCTCGGCGCACAGCGCGGCGATGAGCAGCGCCATGCCGGCGCGGATGTCCGGGCTCGACAGCCGCTCGCCGTGAAGCCGGCTCGGGCCGCTGACGACCGCGCGGTGCGGGTCGCAGACGATCACCCGAGCGCCCATGGAGACGAGCTTGTCCACGAAGAAGAGCCGGTTCTCGAACATCTTCTCGTGCACCAGCACCAGGCCCTCGGCCTGGGTGGCGATGGCCAGCGCGATGCTGGTGAGGTCGGCGGGGAAGGCGGGCCAGGGACCGTCCTCGATCTTGGAGACGGCGTCGCCGACGTCGGACTGGATGCGCAGCTCCTGGTCGGCCGGGACCACCACGTCGGCGCCGTCGTACCCGATCCGGCAGCCGAGCCGCTCGAACGCGAGCTTCACCATGCGCAGGTGGTCGGGCACCGTGTCTTTGATCCGCAGCTCGCCGCCGGTGCAGGCGGCCAACGCGATGAACGAGCCGATCTCGATGTGGTCGGGGCCGATCGTGAAGTCCGCGCCGCCCAGCTCCTCCTGGCCGTGGATGATCAACAGGTTGGAGCCGATGCCCTCGATGCGCGCGCCCATCAGCATGAGCAGGCGGGCGAGGTCCTGCACGTGCGGCTCCGAGGCGGCGTTGTGGATCACCGTCGAACCGGGCGTGAGCGCCGCCGCCATCAGCGCGTTCTCGGTGGCCATCACCGACGCCTCGTCCATGAAGAAGTCGCAGGCGTGGAGCCCGTCGGGCGCGCGCAGCTCGTACGAGGCCCCGGTGCGCACGTCCGCACCCAGCGCCCGGAAGGCGTCCAGATGGGGGTCGAGTCGCCGCCGGCCGATCACGTCGCCGCCCGGCGGGGGCATGTCGGCGTTGCCGAAGCGGGCCAGCAGCGGTCCGGCGAGCAGGAAGGAGGCGCGGATGCGCTCGGCGCAGGCGCGGTCCACCTCGGTATGCGACACCTGGTCGCACTGGACCGCGATCACGTTCTCGTCGCGCCACTCGGCCCGTCCGCCGAGCCGCACCAGCAGCTCGACCATGAACTGCACGTCGCGGATGCGCGGGACGTTGCGTAGCACGACCTCCTCGGCGGTGAGGCTGGCCGCGGCGAGCGCGGGCAGTGCGGCGTTCTTGTTGCCGGCGGGGACCACGGTCCCGGAAAGGGGGGCCCCGCCCTCGATGACGAACTTCTCCATACGCGGATCCGTGCGGGGGTCGAGCAGCCGGGGAAGGGTATCGAAGGCCATCCGAGACGAGGTTCGGCTCGCCCGGGGGATACCCTGCCCTCGATGGCTGCGCCGTCCCGCCAGGAAGCCTGGACGCTCGTGGAGGAGTGGGTGGAAAGCGACTCGCTGCGCAAGCATCTGCTCGGCGTCGAGACCGGCATGCGTGCCTACGCGCGGCGCTGGGACGAGGACGAGGAGCTGTACGCGGTGACCGGCCTGCTCCACGACCTCGATTACGAGCGCTACCCGGACCTGGAGACCGGCCACCCGCGCAAGGCGCTCGAGCTGTTCGAGCGGAAGGCCTACCCGGACGAGCTGATCGGCGCCGTGGCCGGCCACGCCGACTTCCTCCGCGTCCCGCGCGAGACGCGGATGGCGAAGACCCTCTACGCCGTCGACGAGCTGTCCGGCTTCATCGCCGCCTGCGCGCTCGTGCGTCCCACCGGGATCGAGGGCATGACGCCCAAGTCCGTCAAGAAGAAGCTCAAGCAGCCGAGTTTCGCCGCGGGTGTCGATCGCGCGGAGGTGCGGCGCGGCGCCGAGGAGCTCGGCGTGGAGTTCGACGAGCACGTGGCCTTCCTGATCGGCGCGATGGCGGAGCGGGCCGGCGAGCTGGGCCTGCGCGGGTCGGGCTAGGTCTCAGCGGCGATGGCGGAGGGACTCCGGATCGTCGTCCTCGAGGGAGATGAGACCGGTCAGGAGCTGCTCGAGCAGGCCCTCCGCGTGCTCGATCCCAGCATCACCCGCGTAGACGTGGGGCTCGAGCACTACGACCTCTCGCTCGCCAACCGGCGCCGCACGAGCAACGAGGTGGTCGCGGCCGCCGCGCGGGCCATGGTCGAAGCGCGCTTCGGGCTCAAGGCGGCGACGATCACGCCCGAGGGCCCCGACGACGTCGGCAGCCCGAACCGGCTGCTGCGCGAGGCGATCGACGGCAAGGTGATCATCCGCACCGGGCGTCGCATCCCGGGTGTGACGCCGGTGGCCGGCGTGCACTACCCCATCGCGGTGGTGCGGATGGCGGTGGGCGACGCCTACGGGGCCGAGCAGTGGCGCGAGCACGAGCACGGCGACGAGATCGCCTATCGCACCGAGCGCATCTCCCGCGCTGTCTGCCGAGCGGTGGCCGAGCACAGCTTCCGCACCGCCCTGCGTATCCATGGGCGTGTGTACGGCGGTCCCAAGTGGACGGTCAGCCCGGTCTACGAGGGGATGCTGAAGGAGGAGCTCGACACGGCCGCCGAGCGTCATCCGGAGGTTCCCTACTCCCCCGTGCTGATCGACGCCACGTACGCCGGGTTGATCTCGGGCGGCGCGGACGCGCCGCTCGTGATCCCCGCCCTCAACCGCGACGGCGACTGCCTCTCCGACCTCGTCATGCCGATGTTCGGCTCGATCGCCGGCGCGGAGTCCGTGCTGCTGTCCTTCGCGAACGAGGACTACGCGCTGGGCGCCGTGATGGCCGAGGCGCCGCACGGCACCGCCCCCGCGCTGCGCGGCAAGGACATCGCCAACCCGATGGCCATGATCCTGGCCACCGCGGCGGTGCTCCACTACGCCGCCGAGGCCGGCCATCCGAGAGCGGAGGCGGCTTCGCGCGCGATCTACGAGTCAGCGCTCGAGGCCACCGCCACCGGCGTGCGCACGCCCGACCTGGGCGGCCACGCCACCACCACGGAGTTCACCAGCGAGGTGATCTCGCGTGTGCGCACGAAGATCGACATCTGGGCGAGTCTCTAAGCGGATCCCCGCGGGCTCGGCCGAGTCGAGCGCTAGCGGCGGGCGCTGAGCGTGTCGACGCTCTCGAACGTGCGCCCTCTCCGGCACCACCGCAGCTCCACCGGATGGCGCAGCGGGCGAATCCGCTTGAGGAGCCGCACCTGGTCGAGGTCTCGCTCAACCAGATCGAACGCGTCGAGGTGCTCGCACGGGTAGCGCGCTGACTGGGCCGCGCGGACCCGCTTGGCGTCCATGTCGACGCCGCTCGACCGAGGCTGAACCGCCCCGGGCGCGACCGGCGCGGCGGCCCCGACGAGACCGGCACACGCCGCCACCGCTGTAGCGGGGTTGCAGAGGAGCGTGCGTAGGCTTCGCCTCACCACTGCGCCAGATTCGCGCGAGGCACACGGTTCTTGGCCCCTTATGGGCACGCGCCAAATTGAAGCCGCCAGGCCCGCCCCGGCATAGTCGAGCCCGTGATCGCTCCGGCCTCGTTCCGAGATTGGGGTTCGACGCCGGAGCGGCCGGCGGAAGCGCGGGGAAGGCGGAGCTAGCGGTCCTCGATGCCCTCGACCCGAGCCGACGCGGTCCCGCGCGCGCTGTGTCCGAGCGGCAGGCCGGCCCGGGTACGGGCCGGGTCCATCAGGTGGCGCCGCCGCCGCGCGACGTAGTAGCGGCGCTGCACGAACAGGGTGACCACGCCGGCCACCACGATCCCCGACAGGTTGATGCCGAGCTGGGCGGCGGCCCCGCCCGCCTCGTCCCACGCACCGTAGGCGGCGGCCACGCTGATGTTGGAGGCGGCGGGAATCGTGGTGACCGAGACCAGTACGCCGATCAGAGCACCCGACTTGGCCGAGGTGAGCGAGAGAACACCGGCCGAGCCGGCCACGAGGGCCACGAAGAAGGAGAGGAAGTCGGGGTTGGAGATGAACTCGGTGAAGGGGTGCTGGGCGTCGGCGAAGTCATCCGGGAAGGCGCCGACGCCGATCATGACCACGGCCGTGAGGAGCGTGACGAGGGCGCCCGTCGGGAACGCCACCGCCAGCGCGAGCAGCGATCGCCGAGCCAGTCGTCCCTGGAGGTTCACGAGCGCCACGCAGACGCCGGCGAGCGGGCCGAACTCGGGGCCGACGACCATCGCTCCCACGAGCAGCACCGGCTGATCGAGGACGATCGCGACCGCCGCGATCTGCATCGCGGCGATCATGAAGAGCACGAAGCTGAAGGAGAGCTCGGTGTCCTCGGATGTGCGGGACTCGACCTCCTCCCAGACCACGGCATCGGACGGCAACCCGGGCGCGGCCTGCTCGGCCGCCACGGCGGCGTCGGAGATCGCGATGTCGATGTGCTCGGCGGAGATCGATCCCTGCTCCGGGATGCCCAGCTCCTTGAGGTCGCCGATGATCACGCTGGCGTCCTCGCGCGCGACGTCGCACATGATCATGTCCCCCTCCGGCTTCCGCGCGGCGCCCTCCAGATACACGATGTTCAGCACCGAGGACGAGGCGGACAGCAGGTCGAGCGCGTGCCGGGCGCCGTCCGGAGGGGCGACGATCCGAAAGTGGATCATCGGACGGGCGCCGCCGAGGCGAAGTGCTCGGGCATCGGCGCCAGCCTACCGGCGCCCTGCAAGCGAACTTGCAGGAATCCGGGCCTTCCATCCGAGCCCCCCCGTACCTTCCGAACGCATGTTCCCTCAGCTCAGAGAGCGAATCGGCACCGCGCTCGACCTGTTCGTCGAGTTCTCAACGCTCGGCGAATACCGCCTCGACGCCGACGGCGTCCTGTGCACCGCGAGCGCCTTGGCTATTTCCCCTGAGTGCGAGTCGCGGCTGGGAGGCGCCGGCGACCCCGCCGCGCGCGCCGCGATCCGCCGCACCGTCGCGGGCGGAGCGGCCGGCCACGTGCCGGCCGCGACCCCCGCGGCCCGGCGGCTGACTCCGTTCCACGGCCGGCACACGGCCCGGCCGGGCGCGAGGCGGCCCGGCGCCGTGCGGCGCCCTACTCGACTCGCTCGGCCACCCAGCGGTCACCGCGGCGCGCAAGGAGGACACGGCATTCGTCGTCGCCGGCGACCGCGACGAAGCGGGCACGATCCTCGTCGATGCCGGGCCGGTCGTCGACCAGGACGAGATGCAAGCCGTCGTAGTTCCAGCCCGCACGTGACTCGGCGATCGCGGCGCGAGCCGCCTGCTCCATCGTCTCGCGGTGCCAACCGCGGTCCGCGGCGCGCGCCTGCTCGAGCGCCTGATCGGCCTCGCGCACGTGCTCCGCGTAGGCGCCGGCCTGCCGGCGATCACGCGCGCGGGCCCCAAGCACACCCAGGATGAAGAACACGACTATGACCGCCGCGACGACGATCAGGACGATCCCAAGGGTGGAGAGCGCGATGAGCATCCGAGATGGCGCAGTCTATGGCAGAAGCGGGGTCGTCCGACGAGGCGGCCGAGACAAGTTAAATCGGCGGCGACCTACTCTCCCAGGGCCTTGCGACCCAAGTACCATCGGCGCAGAGGGGCTTAACTGCTCTGTTCGAAATGGGAAGAGGTGTCTCCCCCTCGCTATCACCACCGAAAGCCGGCGAGACGGACGCGCGTACGAGCCGCCCCGCCCTCGCCGAAGCTTGAAAACTGCACAGCCGACCGAAACCACGGGTGATCACAAAATCCGTCAAGCCCTCGAACCATTAGTACCGGTCTGCTGAGCACATCGCTGCGCTTACACATCCGGCCTATCACCTGGTGGTCTTCCAGGGGTCTTACTCCCTCAAGGGGATGGGAGAGCTCATCTCGAGGTCGGCTTCCCGCTTAGATGCCTTCAGCGGTTATCCGATCCGCACGTAGCTAACCAGCAGTGCCCTTGGCAGGACAACTGGTACACCAGAGGTGCGTTCATCCCGGTCCTCTCGTACTAGGGACGACTCCCCTCAACTCTCCAACGCCCACGGCAGATAGGGACCGACAATCTTGTTACTCTCGCTCCGATCGCTCGGCTCGAGGGCTAGGTCATTTCTGCCTAGCTCTGCATGTCGCCATGCAGTTCGGACTGTATCTTCCAGCGAACTACTCGCCGGTCTGGCGTACAGTCTCTGAGGATTCTGGACGGTTGGGAATGACCTCCTGCCACCCCCCGATATAGCCTGCGATATATAACCGTCCAGCCTTTCCTGCTGATTGTCCGCACCCGTCACATTGTCACTGTACCGGCAGCTCCAGATGGATCTGAACCGGAACGAGTAGCGCGGGATACACGGAGTTTCCAGCATATAGCCAGATTTATAGACAGCAACGGTCTACTGTCTCACGACGTTCTGAACCCAGCTCGCGTACCGCTTTAATGGGCGAACAGCCCAACCCTTGGGACCGACTACAGCCCCAGGATGCGACGAGCCGACATCGAGGTGCCAAACCGGGCCGTCGATGTGGACTCTTGGGCCCGATAAGCCTGTTATCCCCGGAGTACCTTTTATCCGTTGAGCGACGGCGCTTCCACTTGCTACCGCCGGATCACTAAGGCCTGCTTTCGCACCTGCTCGACATGTCTGTCTCGCAGTCAAGCTCCCTTGTTGCCTTTGCACTCTACGTACGATTTCCAACCGTACTGAGGGAACCTTTGCGCGCCTCCGTTACACTTTGGGAGGCGACCGCCCCAGTCAAACTACCCACCTGACACTGTTCACCGCCCGGATTCACGGCGCGGTGTTAGAAGCCCAAAACACCAAGGGTGGTATCTCAAGGGCGGCTCCACAAGGACCGCAGTCCCTGCTTCACAGCCTCCCACCTATCCTGAGCGAGGTGCCTCAGACTCCAATATCAGGCTGTAGTAAAGGTTCACGGGGTCTTTCCGTCTTGCCGCGGGTACTCGGCATCTTCACCGAGACTGCGATTTCACCGAGCCCCTCGTTGAGACAGCGCCCAACTCGTTACGCCATTCGTGCAGGTCGGAACTTCGCGTTCATCCTCCGTTTCCGGAGGCGCAGACTATCCCTTCACCTCACTGAGCACCCTTAGGAGCATCCTGCGGCGATCCCTTGTCGATCGCCAGCTCCGTAGATATCTCTTATCCTTGAGTGAGGGCCGGCGTGTTGCATGCCGCATTCAGTCTGGCGCTGAGCCAGGACGGCACGCCTCTCCTTTCGGATCAGTCGTTACGGGGTCAAGAGAGCCTGGGGCTCTCCGACTTCCCTCGGGATTACCCGCTGCCCTGCGGCAGGTAGGGCTTCCCCGATATGAGCCGGTTTGCACTGCTCCTCACAGAGCAGGGGGCAAGTAGTTACTTACCCGACAAGGAATTTCGCTTGAACCTTACTCAGCTGTGCTGAGCGGACAACGCCCTTGTCTCTCACGTTGTCCCTGCATGTCGCCATGCAGACGGGACCATATCTTCATCCGGTGTCCCGGATGTTCGGCGTATGGTCTCTGAGGATTCTGATCATCTCGTGCCTGGACTTTCGCCGGTTCATCGTCTGGGCGATTTCGGCGATCTCAATGAGACCATCGACGTCCAGATGACGACCAGTGGCGATGAGCTCAATGCATGCACCGCGCGAATTTGTCGAAGTTCTGCTGCTTCGCAGTTCGCATCGGATGCCGCTGGAAGAACGGTATGACCGCTTCCAACAGCTCAGAGCGGCGTCGCACCACATATCGGTACAAGTGTTCCCGATGATTGTCGTATCGCGTGTTAACAATCACCTGGCCGACACCGAAGAATTCGCGTAGCTCATAGAGACAATCCACGCTGGATGCTCCCTGAGCCACCGCGAATTCGTGGGCGACTTGGTAGCCGGTTTTATAGCCGCGTCGGCTCTTCCGATCCGGTTGCCGGATAAAGCCGATAGAGAAGCATCCCTCTCCGTCTACAAAGCCGATCACCCAGCCACGAAACTCGATCAGTCTTTCCTGCTGATTGTCCGCACCGTTCGGATTTTCACTTCCCATACCGCAGACGGTAGGGCGAGTACCGGACGGATACTCGGAGTTTCCAGCATATAGCCGAATGCTCACCGCACTGTTGCCAGCGCGGGGGGCAGCGATCTACCTTAGGCACTTTGTTACTCCTCAGCCGAGGCTGAGTGGCTGGGTCGTTTCGGTTCCGCCCAGCTCTCCACGTCGCCGTGGAGGTCGGACCATCTCACCGCCCCGACTGCGGGGCGTCTGGCGTATGGCCTCTGAGGATTCTGTCGAGGGCAATTGCTCCTGCTCGACAGTCTTTCCTGCTGATTGCCTGCACTGGTCGGATTTTTACTCACAATGACCCGTACCGATATCGCCGGACCGGGCCGGTGAGTACCACCAGATACTCAGGTATCCCAGCATATAGCCAGATTTTGCAACCGCCCAACTGTTGACGGTTATAGTTACCGCCGCCGTTTACCGGGGCTTAGTTTCAAGGCTTCGCCACCCGAAGGCGGCTAACCTCTCCACGTAACCTTCCGGCACCGGGCAGGCGTCAGCCCCTATACGTCGTCTTGCGACTTAGCAGAGACCTGTGTTTTTGGTAAACAGTCGGTTGGGCCAACTCACTGCGGCCCCCTCGGGCTCCAGTCGCAAGGACCTTCACCCTACCGGGGCGCCCCTTCTCCCGAAGTTACGGGGCCATTTTGCCGAGTTCCTTAACGAGGGTTATCTCGATCACCTTAGTATCTTCTACTTGTCCACCTGTGTCGGTTTTGGTACGGGCACGCGCATCCTGCCTAGAGGATTTTCTTGGAGGCATGGCGTTGGGGACTCGCCGGCCTTCCGGCCAGCTGGCATCGCACCTCACCGTGACGGGCTCCCGGATTTACCTGGGCGCCCTGGCTACATGCTTACCCCCGCGCAACCGTCGGCGGGGTTCCCTTAGCCTTCCTCGTCCCCCCATCGGTCATAGCGGACGCGACGTGGTACGGGAATATCAACCCGTTGGCCATCGACTACGCCTTTCGGCCTCGCCTTAGGTCCCGACTGACCCTGAGCCGAAGAACGTTGCTCAGGAAACCTTGGACAATCGGCGGAGAGGATTCTCACCCCTCTTTCGTTACTCACGCCGGCATTCTCACTTCTCAAGCCTCCACGGCTGGGTTACCCCGCCGCTTCGCAAGCTTGAGAACGCTCTCCTACCGCGCACGTGATCCCGAAGGATCTCGCACACCCGCAGCTTCGGTGACTAGCTTGAGCCCCGTTACATTTTCCGCGCCCGGGCACTTGACCAGTGAGCTGTTACGCACTCTTTCAAGGGTGGCTGCCTCTAAGCCAACCTCCTGGTTGTCTCGGCGCTCGGACATCGTTTTCCACTTAGCTAGCACTTGGGGACCTTAGCTGGCGG
>Ga0187894_10002309_pt1:0-5000 | contig 22965 bp, 15 predicted proteins | sample GBC1701081metaG_FD_136650 | JGI IMG/M metagenome (GOLD analysis project Ga0187894, IMG submission 136650) | White microbial mat communities from a lava cave in the Kipuka Kanohina Cave System on the Island of Hawaii, USA - GBC170108-1 metaG ... | reverse complement strand
AGATCAGCGCTTCTACGACCACCAGGGCGTGGACTACACGGGCATCGCGCGTGCGCTATGGCAGGACATCCGCCGCGGGGGCGCGGTGCAGGGCGGCTCGACCGTCACCCAGCAGTTCGTCAAGAACGCGCAGTCGGCCCAGGGTGACCGCTCCGTGTTCCAGAAGCTGCGCGAGGCGGCGCTCGCCTACCACCTCGAGCGCAGGTGGAGCAAGGAGAAGATCCTCACCCAGTACCTCAACAGCGTCTACTTCGGCCACGGCGCCTACGGCGTGGAGTCGGCCGTGCGGACCTACTTCGGCGACGGCGACGAGCCGGATGAGCTCGAGGGCGCGGAGGACAGCGCGGGCGTGACCCTCCAGTCCGAACAACCCGAGGACGCCGCCCCCGACCGCGAGGCGCGCTACGTGAGCCCCGCCGAGGCGGCTCTGCTCGCCGGGATCATCGCTTCCCCCGCGATGTACGACCCGATCGAGAACCCGCGGCGGGCGCTCGAGCGGCGCAACCTCGTGCTCCAGCGCATGCTCGAACAGGGCATGCTCACCCGCGCCCAATACGACGACGCGGTCGACGACGCGCTCCCGGACGAGGACGAGATCGACCCGCCCGACGCGGACTCGGACCAGCCGTACTTCACGAGCTGGCTCACGCAGCAGCTCGTGGACCGGTACCGGTCCGGCGTGGTGTTCGGCGGCGGGCTCGACATCAAGACCACGATCGACCCCGAGCTGCAGCAGGCCGCCGAGAACGCGGTGGCGGGCCGGCTCGCCGGCATCGGTCCGTCGGCCGCCCTGGTGGCGATCGAGAACAAGACAGGCGAGGTCAAGGCGATGGTGGGCGGCACCGACTTCGACGCCCGCCCGTTCAACCTGGCCACCAACGGCCACCGCCAGCCCGGTTCAGCGTTCAAGCCGTTCATCCTCGTGCGCGCGCTCGAGGACGGGGTCGACCCGAACAGCTCCTGGGCGTCGAACGAGAAGGCGTTCCCGGTTCCGAACAGCCCGAACGAGAAGTTCGTCGTCCACAACTACGAGGACAGCTACCTGGGCACGGCGTCGCTCTGGTCCGCCACCGCTACCTCGGACAACTCGGTTTACGCCGAGCTGGGGATCAATACGGGCACCGAGCGGATCGCCAAGCTGGCCAACGCGATGGGCATCCGGACCAAGCTCTCCACCAATCTGGCCATGACGCTGGGCGGCCTGGAGGAGGGAGTGACCCCACTGGAGATGGCCTATGCCTACTCGACGCTGGCCAACGAGGGACTGCGGGTGTCGGGCACGCTGGCGCCGAACCGTCGCGGCCCGGTCGGGATCGAGAGGGTCGAGGGCAGCGGCATCGACGAGCGCAACGAGAGGGTCGCCGAGCGCGTATTCCCGGCCGAGGTGGGCAAGACGGCGAAGGAGATGCTGTCGCTCGTCGTCACCAGCGGAACCGGCCAGGCCGCGCAGGTCGGCGACGAGCCAATCTGGGGCAAGACCGGCACGACCGAGGAATACGGCGACGCCTGGTTCGCCGGAGGCAACGAGGACCTGACCGTGGCGATCTGGGTCGGCTACGCGGACACGGTGCAGTCGATGGAGTACGAGTACGCCGGCTCGCCCGTGGCCGGCGGCACGTTCCCGGCCGAGATCTTCAGAAACCTCATGGGCGCCTGGCTCGAGCTGCGCGACGAGCGCCGGCCGCGGGAGGACGAGGAGGACGGGGACGACGGCTACGTCCCGGTGGCGCCGGTCGCGCCCAGCGCGACGCCCTCCACCGAGCCGCCGCTCGAGACCGCCCCCGCCGAGCCCGTGGCGCCGGAGCAGGCGCCCGAGGCTACCCCGCAGGACCCGGCGCCGGAGCCACCCGCGCCGGCGCCCACGCCGGCGCCCGAGGTCGCCCCCCCGCCGCCGCAGGCGCCGAGCGAGGGCACCGGCGGAGGCATCGGGGTGGACGGCGCGTCGGGTTAGGGCGCGGCCGAGGCTGCGACGCCCCGGCTGGCGCTCCGGCGGCGGCAGCGTCCCGCCGGCGAGCGCCGCGCGACCGCGGCGAGCCGGTCTTAAGCCGCCCGCCGCCGCATCCCCGCCGGCCATGGCCGCGACACATGGCGGCTGTTCGCGTCGCAGAAGCGCCAGGGTAGTTCGGCGGCTTTCGTGATGCCGATTCGCTCGCCCCGCACGATGCGGGGTGCGGCCGCGTCCGCGGAGCGGGGCGCGATCTCGACCGGGCCGTCGACCAGCGAGCCGCCGTTCAGCTCGAGACCGATGCCGAGCGCCTGGGTCAGCTTGCCCGGTCCCGAGCACAGGTCCTCGTCGCGCGACACCCGGCGGCGCTCACGCATCCGGTCCACGCCCTCGAGCGGCTCGAGCGCACGGATCAGCACCGCGGCTCCCACCCCGTCGTCCTCGGACACCGCGTTGAGCAGGGCGTGCATCCCGTAGGAGAAGTACACGTACGCGCTGCCGGGCGGGCCGAACAGCACCTGGGTGCGCTCGGTCAGGCCCGCGTACGCGTGGCAGGCGGGCTCCTCCTGGTGATAGCTCTCGGTCTCGACGATCCGGCCCGCCGCGCCGCCGTGGCGCACGACGCAGCCGATCAGGTCGCGGGCCACCAGGTGCACGGACCGGGCGTAGAAGGCGCGGTCCAGGCTCACCCCGCGGCCTCGTCGAGCACGTGGCGGGCCTGGCTCAATTGGTCGCGGACCCGCGCCAGCGAGGTGCCTCCCTCCGACACCTTCGACTCGAGCCAGGCACCCTGGCGCATGAGCATGCGAAAGCCGTCGGGCGGTAGCTGGGGAGCGAGCCGGCGCAGCTCGTCGTCGTCCAGCTCGGACAGACGCCGGCCGCCCTCCACCGCCGTTCGCACGAGTTCGCCGACGATGCCGTGCGCCTCGCGAAAGGGCACCCCCTCCCGCACGAGCAGGTCGGCCACGTCCGTGGCCGCGATCAGCTCGTCGGACGCCGCGGCGGCCATGCGCTCGCGGTCGAACGCGATCCCGGTCAGCATCTCGCGCGCCACGCGCAGGCAGAGCTCGAGCGTGTCGATCGCGTCGAAGAGCGGCTCCTTGTCCTCCTGCAGGTCCTTGTTGTAGGTGAGCGGGAGGCCGTGCATCACCCCGTGCAGGCCGACCAGCCGGCCCACGATGCGCGGCGCCTTGGCCCTCAGCAGCTCGGCGGCGTCGGGGTTGCGCTTCTGCGGCATCAGGCTGGAGCCCGAGGAGAAGGCGTCGGCGACCTCGCAGAAGCCAAACTCCTCGGTCGACCAGAGCACGATCTCCGCGCCGAGCTGGGACAGGTGGCCGGCGCAGGTGGCGGCCGCGTGCAGGTAGTCGAGCACGAAGTCGCGGTTGGAGACGGCGTCGAGCGAGTTCTCCGCGATGCCCCCGAACCCCAGCTCCTGCGCGACGTACATGCGGCTGGTGTCGAAGTTCACCCCGGCCAGCGCGCCGGCTCCGAGTGGGAGGTCGTCGGTGGCCGTCATGCAGAAGTTGAAGCGCTGAAGGTCGCGGCGCAGCTTCCAGAACCAGGCGAGCAGATGGTGCGAGAGGTACACGGGCTGGGCGCGCTGAAGGTGGGTGTAGCCCGGCAGCGGCCAGTCGAGGTGGCGCTCGGCCAGCTCGACGAGGGTGCCCATCAGGCCGAGCAGCAATCCGCGCGCCTCCAGGCTGTGCGCGCGCACGAGCATGGCGACGTCGGTGGCCACCTGGTCGTTGCGGGAACGCGCCGTGTGCAGCTTGCCTCCTACCGGCCCGACGATCTCCGTCAGGCGCCGCTCGATCGCCATGTGGACGTCCTCGTCCTCATCGTTGACCACGAAGCAGTCCTCGTCGATCTCTTGTCGCACCTGCGCGAGCCCATGCTCGATCCGCTCGAAGTCGTCCTGGCCGATGATCCCGCTGCGCGCGAGCATGCGGGCGTGGGCGATCGACTGCTCGAGGTCGTAGGGGGCGAGGCGATAGTCAAAGGCGATCGAAGAGTTGAGCGCCCGGAAGAGCGGGTGCTGCGGATCGCGGAAGCGGCCCATGCGGCGGGCAGTCTACGGGCGGCGAATGCCATCGGCCGGCCAGGTGGCGCGGGGGTCCGGGGGCGTGAGCCCCCGGTTGCTATCACATTGCCATGTGCCAGGTTCGGGGAGCCGGTCCCGACGACGCCGAGGCGGTCGCTCGTCTCCTCCATCACAGCGCCGCCGACATGTACGACCGCTTCTGCGGCGGTCGCCTGCGTGCCCTGCGGGTACTTGACCGCTCGGTGCGAACGCCCGGCACCGCCTCGAGCGCCGAGGTGGTCTGGGTCGGCGAGCTGGACGGCGGGCCGGCGGGGGCGATGGCGGCCTTCTCTGTGGACGAGGCGGGGTCCCGCTCGCGCGCCTTCCTGAGCCTGGCCCTACGCGGCACGCCGCCCTGGCGCTGGCCGAACTCGCTCTATCTCTACTGGGCCGGTGGCCGCGCCGCGCCCAGCCCGCCCGCCTCCGCGTTCTACGTCGACGCGCTGGCCACCGACCCGAACTTCCGGCGTCGCGGCGTGGCGCGCGCGCTGCTGGCCGAGGCCGAGCGCCAGGCGCGTGAGCGCCGTCTGCCCGCGATGGCGCTCGACACCACGTTGTCGAACCAGCCGGCGCGGCGCCTCTACCGAGCCGAGGGCTACGACGAGGTGGCGTACCGCCCGCCCGGCCGCGGGCTGCCCGGGTTCGTGGCGCTCGTCAAGCCGCTTAACTGACCCGCGACCGTCGCGCGCAGGGCCGAGATCACCTGCTCCACCTCGCCGTCGGTCAGCTCGGGATGGAAGGGCAAGGCGAGCGAGCGGTGCGCCACGTCCTCGCAGACCGGGAACTCGCCCTCGCGATGGCCGAGCAGATCGCGGTAGAACGTCATCAGGTGGATCGCGGGCAGGTACGGCTTGGTCTCCACGCCTCGCTCGCGCATGTCGCGCATCACGGCGTCGCGGTCCACCCCCGGCGGCACCTGGACCACATAGACGAACCACGAGCGGCGGTCGCCGTCCGCGTCCGGGCACGGGAGGT
>Ga0187894_10002308_pt1 | contig 22966 bp, 19 predicted proteins | sample GBC1701081metaG_FD_136650 | JGI IMG/M metagenome (GOLD analysis project Ga0187894, IMG submission 136650) | White microbial mat communities from a lava cave in the Kipuka Kanohina Cave System on the Island of Hawaii, USA - GBC170108-1 metaG ... | reverse complement strand
TCGTAAATATTTCCGCCGGCGGTGACGACGAGCAAAGCTATCTCACCGATCCGCTTTCGCGGGTTGTCGAAGAATGTTCGGCTGCAGGAATTCTGATTGTCTGCGCCGCAGGAAATTCAGGCCACTTGCCGAATCATCCGGTCGTGCCGCCCGCAAGCGCGCCGTCGTGCATCGCGGTCGGCGGACTTGACGACAAGAATTCCGTCAATCGTTCGAAACGCGGAATGTACCGTTCGTCTTACGGCCCGACGATCGACGGGCTGCAAAAACCCGAAGTGATCGCTCCGTCGATATGGGTTCCGGCGCCGATTTTGCCGAACACGCCGACCGCGCAGCAGGCGTCGCTGCTGGAAGTCTTGGACAAGGCGAAGGATGAAGATCTGCATGCGATCATCCGCGTAAATCCGGGCATTGACGACGAGCTTGACGCCGCGCTCGACCGCGCCGTGCACAGCATCCGCCAACTGATCACGCTGAAGATCCGCCGCGAGAACGTGATCACCAAACACTATAAATACGTCGACGGCACATCGTTCTCCGCACCGATCGTTTCGTCGGTTGCGGCACAGATGCTCGAGGCAAGCCCGTCGCTCACGCCCGCCCAGATAAAACGTATCCTAATAGACACCGCCGAACGCCTTCCCGGCTACGAGATAGACCGCCAGGGCTGGGGCGTCATCGACCCACGCCGCGCGGTGGAAATAGCCACTGCAAAAATTTGACTGAAACGCAGGCTGCCAGCCTGCAATGACTGTGGCGCAGGCTGCCAGCCTGCCTGAGTGCGAAGCACGAAAAGCTGTTCGCGTCGAAGCGACGCTCAATGCAGGCTGCCTGCGTTCCAGTCTCAGGCAAGCAGGGATGCTTGCCGCTCCAGTCCGCTTTAAGTTCCATTCCCCGGCCGATTTGCGTTCCTGTTCGTCGGAAGCATTCGCGGTGGTGTCGGCGAGACGCGAGGCGAGCCGGTCGGCGACGGGCGCGGCGTCGGAGTCGGCGTTTCGTCTTCGTCGGGAGTTGGCGAAGGAGTGACGCTCGGGCTTGGTTTGGGTGTCGGCGTCGGGGTCGGGCTTTTTACATTTGCATTGATGCTCGTGTTGGTATTTAACGACGAGTTGGCGTTGTTACCGAAGCTGAAGTTCGTGTCGTAGCCGAGATTCGTGTTCACGTTGACGTTCGCATTGGTGTTATTCGCGTTTGTGTTCATGTTCGCCGCCGTACCGCCTGAGAGAAACCAAAAACCAAGCGCGCCTGCGCCGAGCAGCGCGACGGTCCCGAACATTGTCAACAGGACGACGAGAAACGTGTTTGTTTTGCGAGGCGGCGGCTCATACGGCGGGATGATGCGTGCCCGTGGCGGCGGTGGCTGCTCGGTCGGAACGACGATACGCGGCGGCGGCGGCTCCTCTCTTGGCCGGTATTCGGGCTCGGGCGGCTCAAATTCGCCCGCCTCGTCCATCATCGGCGGCGGAATCGGAATCTCGCCTTTCTTCCTAATTATCGTCACATCGCCGGGATCGTCTTCCATCTCAATGCTCTCGCTCGGCATCTCTGTGAATTTTGGCGCCGCCTCTTCTATCAACGGCGTGCCGTCCTTCATGCAAAAACGCAGTATTTCTTCATCGTAACGCGTGTTACAGGTCGGGCAATATTTCATATTGTTCGATTTCCGATTGCCGGAAGCCGCTACCGGACTGAACAGAATTTTAACACGAAACGGTTAACGTGTTTGAATCGTGGTCTTAACCGTCGCCGGTGAATGAGCCGCCGATATAGCTTTCGTAGTCGGGGTTGTTGCGCAGCGAATCTCGAATCGCGTCGATCAACGTCGATGCGTCGCCGCCGGCGCGCATGTCGCCGATCGCCATCGACGCAATGCGGATTGGCGAGCCCAACGGCATTCGCGATTGGCTGTAACCGGAATTGCGCAGGTAATAAGCCTGAGCTATGTAAGCCGCTGCCTCGTTATCGACCCACTGTATCGACGTTCGCGCCAGGTCGAAATACGCGTGAACCGATTCGTGAACGACAAGGCCGTTGAAATCGCGCGAGTAGCGCGGCGTGTTGCCGAGATAAAATGTGTTGGCCTCGTAGCCGTTCGTATCGTCGTCCCACGCCGCGTACACCATGCGGTTTTCGTCAAAGTGGCCTTCGACGACGTGCAGAGTATTGTTCGACAGCCCTGTCGCCACGCGTCGAAACGTCGCGCCGTTCAGCGAGATGGGTCTGCCCAAGCTCATTCCGACCGCCGAGCCTGTAAACGAGAACGAAATTCTTGCGGTCTCTTCGCTCCGCAAGATCGACACCATCTGCTCTTTTGCACCCATAATTTTCGTTAACGAGGGAAATGTAAATTCAGAAACAGAATATACATCCGTTCGACGAGAAAGTACTGTCGTTTTGCCGTCCCTTACGACCCAACGAAATCGCAAGCTGTTACTGCGCTTTACTCTGACCGGGAAAAGGATCAATCCTCGGGGACTTCGGGACAAGCGTAACACAGAAATGTATTTTTCAGTTGATGAATTCAGTCGCTCCGCTGATGGCGAACGCGTGCGTCGAGAGTGACATGTTTTCTTCTTCGATATCCCAAATCTCGAACAGCTCCGGCGGACATTTGGTTACAAAGCGTGAAGGCTTTTGGAGCACGGCCTGTTGGATATTTCACTAAAACCTTGAATTAACCTCCGATAAAACTCATTGTCCTCGAAGGCTGGACGAAGCCTGCGTCGTTGATGTGGTGACGCGGTTCTTTTTTTCGGACCGCGGATTCGATAAATTCGATTAGTTCGCTGCGGGATGCTCCACTTCGCAAGCAATCGCGGAGGTTGTGTTCGGTTGTCGAAAAGAGGCAAGTGCGGATCTGGCCGTCGGCGGTGAGGCGGATGCGGGAGCAGGCGCCGCAAAACATTTCGGTGACGGGCGCGATGATGCCGATCTCGCCGGGAGCGCCGTCGGCAAATTCGTATCTGCATGCGGTCTCGCTTCCGCGCGAGGCGTCTTTCAACTTCAGCGGAAAAACTTTACTTATAGCCTCGTGAATTTCGCGGCCCGATACGACCATCGCGCGGTTCCATTCGTGCCCGGAATCGAGCGGCATGAATTCGATAAAGCGAAAACTGACGGCGTGCTCGCGGGCGAAGCGGGCGAAATCGACAAGCTCGCCGTCGTTGCGCCCGCGAACTACACAAGCGTTAATTTTCACCGGCTCGAAGCCGTGCTGCTTTGCAGCGTCGATAGCGGCGAAAACTTTTTCCAGCGCATCGACGCCGGTGATGTCGAGAAAATTTTCGCGCTTCAGGCTGTCGAGGCTGATCGTTACGCGGTCGAGCCCGGCCTGTTTCAACGCGGCAGCTTGTCGCGGAAGATCGAAGCCGTTGGTCGTTAACGCAAGGTCTCTCAGCGCCGGTTTCAGCGTCCCGAGTTTTGCGACGAGCGACGGCAGATCTTTTCGCAGCAAAGGCTCGCCGCCCGTAAGCCTGATCTTTTCGATACCGAGGGAAACGAAAATCTCTGAAAGGCGCGCGATCTCTTCGAACGTCAAGATCGTTTCCTTTCGCGCGAGCGGCGGCTCGCCGTTCGGCAGGCAATAGAAGCAGCGAAAATTGCACCGGTCGGTCAGCGAAATTCGCAGATCGCGGATCGTTCGGTTGTATGAATCGAGAAGCACAAAAATAATGATAACCGATGATCGCGGGAATTTTTGAACGCGGATTTCGCAGATTAAGCGGATCAACGCGGATATGATAAAAAGATCTGCGAAAATCCGCTTAATCCGTGAAATCCGCGTTCAATTTACTTTCGAGCTAAGACCGCTGCATTTCGTTTCAGACCGTTGAGCTTTGTGCGTTTCATTGCGCTGCCTCGAAAGCGTTTGACGTATTCTTTTTGCGTCATTTCGGCGACTGATGCAAGTTCCAATGATGTTTCGCTGCGCCGAGGCGCAAAGCGCGGCTCAGTAGTTGGCGTTTCGAAACGGTTCCACGGGCAGACGTCCTGGCAGATGTCGCAGCCGTAAAGCCAGCCGTTCAGATTATCGGCAACCTCATGCGGCAACTCATCGGAGCGCAGCTCGATCGTAGCGTACGAAATACATCGGCGCGAATCGACGACGTACGGCTCGACTATCGCCTTCGTCGGGCAAGCATCGAGACACGCCGTGCATGAGCCGCAGTGATCGGGAACGACCTCTGCATCGTATTCGAGTTCGACGTTGAGAAGAATTTCACCCAGAAACACCCACGAGCCGTGATCGGTGGTAATGACGTTCGAGTGTTTCCCGAGCCATCCGATGCCGGCCCGAACCGCCCACGCTTTTTCCAAAACGGGCGTCGTGTCCACGCAGACTTTCCCGACCGCTTTCGGCACCTCGGATTTTATCCATTCGAGCAAGCTGAAAAGTTTCCCGCGGACAACTTCGTGATAGTCGTCGCCCCACGCGTATCGTGAGATCTTTCCCCGCGATGCGGAATCGATATGTTCGTGCGGCGTGTAATAATTCATCGCAACGACGACAACGGTACGCGCGTCGGGAAAAATAATTTTCGGGTCGCTGCGCTTCTCCGCGTCGCGCGCCATCCACGCCATCTCGCCGTGAAAACCATTCCCAAGCCACTCCGCAAATCGCGCACCTTCCCCGTCAAGAGCGTCAACCGGCACGATCCCAATTTTACAAAATCCAAGCTCGTCGGCCTTTAACCTAATTTTTTGCCCAAGTGTCTCCACCGTTTTGATTATGCGTGTTTTGCTGCCTCGGCGCACGAAAAGGCGGCTGAACGGATCGATCCGTTCAGCCGCAATGCACAACTGACAAACGATTTAGAAGTTCAGTTTCAGCCCGATCTGAAATTGTCGCGGATCGAAAGCCGCCGTTCGCGAGCTAAAATATCGACCGCTTCCGTCTCTTTCACCAAACGCATTCACCGCCTGATAAAACGGATTCGCGCTGGCCTCATTGAAGCGATTAAACATGTTAAAGACTTCGCCGATTAGTTCAAGGTTCACGCGTTCGCCAAAATTGATCCGTCTTGACACGCGAAGATCGACGGAGAAGAAATTGTGCGTGATGCCCAAATTTCTTCCCAAGTTTCCGGTGGCCGGAAACACGCCCTGCAGGCATCCAACGTCGACACCAGTCTGGCAAAGCGTTCCGTCGGCCAGGACCGTCGGACGTTCGTTGCTGCTTTGAAGATCGCCGTTCGCGTCGCCGACCGCCAGAATATTAAACGGGCGGCCGCTTCCGAATTCAATGATAGGCGCGAAGACAAAGCCGCGGGCAAAGCTCTTAAACCCGCCCTCGCCGCTCCAGCTATCAGGGAAACCAAAGACTCCGCTAAAAACAAAGCGGTGACGCTGGTCGAACAGCGAACTCGCCTTTTCATTTCGGAAGTTTCTGTTGTCCTGCGGTTTTAGCAGCGTCTGAAGATCGGACGAGTCGTCAATGGAATGCGACCATGTATAGGTTGCAAAGAGCTGCACATTCGACGAGAAGCGTCTTTTCAGTTCCAGGTTTAATGCGTTATAGGTTGAATTGCCGTCTGACAACTGAGCGTTAACCTCGCCGTACGCGGTGATCGGGCCGGGAGTTCGGACGCTGCCTGCGCTTAAGGCGTCCCAGGTGGCTTTATTTACCGCGCCGTTTGTCACAGAACGGATAAAGAAATAGTTCGGTGCAAGCGGCCTGAAAAAGTTTGAGGCGACGGGGCTTACAATGCGCTGGCCGGTCGAATTATTCACAACTATCAATCCAGGAACGACGACCGTGTAGTTGCCGCCCGACGACGTGGGTAATGGGAAAAAGGCGGCTTGGGCAAAGTTCGTTGGAAAACATGCTGCGGCATTCGGATTCGATGTCGTGCATCCCGGGTTCGCGGGATTTCCAACCATGAACCGTCTGAAATTTTCCCTCAACAGATCAGTGTTTATCACATTTACATCCTGCGGGTGAGCAAGATGTTTGGCATTCACAGTGATATAGTTCGCCGAAACCACCATGTCTTTGCCGATCGCTTGCTCAATACCGAGGTTGCCCTGAAATGCTATAGGGTATTCGAAGTCTTTACCTACGTGAAGCGTGAAGGGGAGAATCGGACCAAAGCCCGTAAAGTTGGCGGGATTAAAGCGTTGAAAGCCGAACAAATACTGCGACGAAGCTGCGACGCCGGGCGTCACGCTAGCGCCGCAGATCAGAGGATTCGAACCCTGCACGCCGCACACCGTTCCGTGAAATACCTGAAACGCGTTGAACAATCCCGTCGGTGACGGTACGCCGATCGGCAGCAGTGTTGCCTGTTGCTGCTGCGACCCGTCGGCGATGTCCGAATTGAATGCGACCGCGAGAAGTGGATGGTCATAGAATATGCCGCCAGCGGCGCGAAGAAGCGTTTTGCCATTGCTGAAAACGTCCCACGCGATGCCAAGGCGAGGCGCAAAATTATTTGTATCACGCGGGAAACCTTGAGTGACGTTCAAAATGTCCTGCGCTGCTTGAATGTCTGCCGCCGTCAATTGTAAACCCGTGAGCGGATCGGTAAACGGCGTCGGTGCAAACTCTTCCGTCAACTCCACATCGTACCGGATACCATAATTAAGGGTGAAGTTTCGCGCTATTTTCCACGTATCCTGTGCAAAAAACGCTATCGGCTTGTTTGAAATTCGGCTGTTGGGGTTGCCGAAGCCCTGAATGAAAACGCTCGGAAATCCGAGACCGTATGCCTGTACGGCCGTAATGGCAGGACATCGCTGAGCCGCCGGAATTGCGAGCGAATCGCATCCGGGAATGAAGGCGGAAGCAGACTGCTGACTGAAGTTGAAAAGGGCCGGGAAGTTTAATTCAAATTCGGCCCTTACGTCGATCCAGTTAAAGTCAGCTCCAAACTTGAAAATATGGTTTCCCGCCACCCAGGTCAGATTGTCTCGAATCTGCCATCGTTCTTCCGTCCGATCAACCGGCGAGAACGGGTTTGAACCTATAAACGCCGTTCCTGGAATCTGGTGCGCCACGCTGGGAATCTGTGAATCGAACGTAGCTGCACGTTTGCCAAAATTCAGATAAGCATCGTTTACGAGGTTTCCTGAAATCGAAGCGGTGTATGAGAGCCCTACCGTCGTATCTTCGAGCTTTGTAATTCCCGTTCGCGAAAAGTCGTTCTGCCCAAGTACCTGATTCTGAGATTCGTCCTGAAGGCCGCTGAGCCGGACCGGATTGTAGCCGATTCGCATTGAGAGTTGGTGGCCAGGTTCGATCAGGTGGTCAAGACGAAACGAGGAAAAGGTGGTTGCCTCAGAAATCGGGAAAATAGGCCTCGATTGGGTCAGCGGCCTGAAGGCTACAAATTCTCCGTTAATTTGCGTCAGAGGAACGGGTGCGCCAGAAAGTATGAATCGCTGACCTATGGCGCTCGAAGCGGGCACCGGCGACAAGAGCGGACAAACCGTGGGGCCTGCCGCTGCAAATGTCGGCCCGAGCAGCGGGTTTGTCCCATTCAGCGCCGTTGTTCCGCCGCTTGAGGTGAGGAAAGCGTAAGCCCGTGCACCGCAAAGGGCGGCAATGCCCTGCGCAAACGTCGTCGGGTTTTGAACGAGTGCCAGCCCGGTAGTGATCGTCCCGCTAATATAATTGGCCTGTGCCTGCGTAAGACGGGTGAACGTGACCGGAAACGGATTGACGTTGAATGTGCCGCCGGTCGGGATCGGAACGGCGATCTGCTGAATTGTTGTCGAGGCAGTCAGCGGGCCGATCACGTCGCTCGTAAAGAAACCGGTTTCCTGCCGACGCCTTTGCTCAAACGAGAAGAAGCCGAACGATCGTTCCCGGATTATTGGGAAACCGAGCGTCGCGCCGTACTGGGTTTGCGTGTAAGGCGGTTTTTTGTCAGGGTCGCCGTCGATTATGGGAGCAAGGGCATTCTTTTCCTGAATACTTTTATGTCGCAGAAATCCGAAAATGTTTCCACGAACTTCATTGGTTCCGCTCTTGGTGACGACGTTGACAATCCCACCGGTCGCGCGGCCGAATTCGGGCAGGTACGAGTTGGTCGTCACCTGATATTCCTGCACCGCTTCCTGCGAAACCGTCGTGCGGGCGGCGTTGATAGAATTGTCGGTGAAATCGGCGCCGTCAACGTTTACCTGTGTAGAGCGTCCGCGCTGGCCGCCGATGTTCAAACCCGATGTCGGAGCAGGCCCGATCGGGCGGCCGTTGTCGCGCCCGACGGTCGAGATCGTGAGAGCGAAACCAGTGGCACTACGCTCGTTGATCGGCAGATTGTCGATCCGGGTTTCGTCGATGGTTGTGGAAATTGTCGTTTTTGTAGTTTCTATCAGTTCAACCGAGTCGCCGGTGATGGTGACTTCGGCGGTGGCGGCCCCGAGTTCCATCGGTATTCTCAATTCGGCGCTTTGGCCGACCGTGAGGCGGACGGGCGTGATGGAGACCTTTTTGAACGTGGCGGCCTCTACCGTGATCTCATATTCTCCGGGCGGCAGGGCGATCAAGGCGTATGAGCCGTCTTCGCCGCTGGTGGTCGTTCGCGTGATGCCGGTGGCGATGCTTCGCGCCGTGATTGTGGCACCGGGGACGACCGCCCCGTTCGGATCGACAACCGTACCGCGAAGATCGGCCGAGGCGACCTGCGACTGTGCAAAAGCGCCGAGGGCGGCGAACATAAGGCAAAATGCCAAAAAAAGAGACTTTCCGAACAAGCCGGATTTTCTGATACCCGCTGATCTCATTTCTATTCTCCTGAAATGAAACTTTTCTTCTGCCTTGCGCCTAATCGGCCCGATGACTTCGGGGAAGTGATAATCGCCCGAAACGGGTGAGGTGACCTTTTTACAGCGTAGTTGCTGTGATGTTTGTAACCCAAAAGCGGAAATTAGGCAAGGCTAAATGTAATACTTTTGTAATTTCCGGGCCAGTTGCGGACGGAAGCCTGAGCGTGAGCAGGTCGATACACGCAAGCTGAATGTTTCGCCCTTGCTAACGCGCGAACTTCTGCAAGATTAGCGAAGGCCGCCCGATTTGTTTACACTTGGCCTTATCGCGAATATGAAAATCGTTCCGTTCAGCATCCCGACGCCGTTTTATGTCGGCGACGTAAATGTTTATTTGATAAAAGAAGATCCGATAACGCTGATCGATGTCGGGCCGAAAACGACGGATGCGGCGCGCGTTTTGCGTGAAAAGCTCGCGGCGAACGGCGTGGCCTTTGCAGATGTCCGGCGAATCGTTCTGACGCACGCGCACGAGGATCACTGCGGTCTTGCTAAACAGGTCCGCGACGAGGCGAAGAATGCAGAGATTCTTGTGCATCAATGGGAGACCGGCCATTTGTTCGGCCGCTTGGCGCGCGACGCGCATCGGAAACTGCTCCTGCGTTCGGGCGTTCCGTCGAATGTCTTCGACGAGATGCGCGGACTTTATCAAGAAATAAGTTTGCTGACGGACGCGCTCGAAGACGGCGAATTTTCACCTCTGCACGATGAGATGGATCTTGAGTTTGAGAGCGGAGCTTTGCGCGTTCTGCACACGCCGGGGCACACGCCCGGCTCGTGCTCGTTCGCACGCGAGGCGAACCGCACGCTGATCTGCGGTGACTGCGTGCTGAAACGCATTACGCCAAACCCTATCGTCTCGCCCGATCCTGTCGATCCTGAAAAACGCTTTCCGTCGCTCGCCGAATACTTAGTCAGCCTCGCAAAACTTCGCAATTACAAACCGACGCTCGCCTACGGCGGTCACGGCGAACCAGTCACCGATTTCGAGGAAATCTTCAACCGCTATGTGCGTGCGATCGACGACCGGCAAAAACGCGTGCTTTCGCTTGTCTCGGCAAACGGCTCGACTGCGTTCGACGTCGCCCGGCAGTTGTTCCCGAACTCGTTCGACCACGACGTGCACCGTTTCCTGGCGATCTCCGAAGCCATCGCACATCTTGATTATGCTGAAGGCGAAAATAAGCTCGTCGTGGAGGTTAGCAACGGAGTTGAGTATTACAAACTGAAATAGGCGATCTGCGTCTTTGGGCTATGCCCTTCGATGTGCGGAAAGGCTGCGCCTTTCCGAAGCCGTGCAAAGATTTTTGCGGCTACGCCGCCCATCTTGTCCGTTACGAAAAGGCCGGCGGCAGAGCCGCGGGAATTTTCGGCGAACTTTCCCGGAAAAGCGGAGCTTTTCCGCACATCGAGCGGCAGAGCCGCCGGATGAATTTTTTAAGGAAGCGCAGCCTCTAACGAAACCGATGCATTGCGGGCCATGTGGCTGATGGTTTCGTTTATCTTGGTGATGTCGTCGAAGCCGGGAAGCTGGCGGACGCGTTTGGTCACCTTTGCATCCACGACTTCCAGGCCTTCGCCGTCGGCAAAAAGCGTGGAGATGAGATATTCGGTGCGGCGTTTTGCGACCGAGCCTTGCCCGACCGGCGCCCAGAAATTATCAGTTAGAAAGCGGGCCAGTTTTCGTGAGAAAGAGCTTTTCTTCAACTCAAGTTTGGCAACGCTCCAATAGAATTGGTTGTGCGCAGATTCCTCGCGGATGATCGCGTCGAGTATCGGATTTAAAACCGGATGATCTGCTAACGCTTTAAGCCGACGATAACCTTGCGCGGCCTCCATTTCGTGGATCGCGCCGAAGGTCATGTGCGTCGCGGTGAATTTTTTTCCGATCAGGTTCGTCAATGTCGTGAGCAGGCGGGCGTTCGCATGGTAAGCAAACGTAACGGCCGAGCGCACCTGCGTCTGCCAGTTTTCATCCGAGTCGTAGCCTAGCTCGTTTAAAAACCGATTCAGCACTTCGCCGTGCGTAATTTCCTCGACGCCCCAGCGTTCCATAAATTTGCTGATGTGAGGGTCTTTTCCGGTCGGCGTGCGGAGCAGCTCGCGATGGTACATGTCGGTGAGCGTCTCGACGTCGCGCATGTAGAAAAGGATCGGCACAAACTTTTCGTCGAACGGCGTGTCTTTGACCTTTTCCCACGGAATGGAGCCTAGGAACTCCGGCGTCAGAGCGCGTTCCTGCCGCTCATACCATTCGAGAACGTCCTTGTTCGTCTCAAAGTTCATACGCCGCTACTGTCTAATTCGACAAATCCGCCAAGCCTGGATGCGTAAAGCGAGGTATGTATTAATATAATAGAAAACATGAAATTTTTGTATCCTGCTTTAATTGTTATTTCAATTAGCTTTACCAGTTCTTTTGCACAGGAAAACAAACTATCGGTCGCGGGTGAAAAACGCCTTGCGAATATCAGGCAATTGACCTTTGGCGGAGAAAACGCCGAGGCGTATTTTTCAAGCGACAGCAAACGGCTTATCTTTCAATCGAAACGCGATGGGAAGGGGTGCGATCACATTTACACGATGAATGTGGACGGCACGGCGACGAAACAGATTTCCAGCGGCGAAGGCCGCACGACGTGCGCTTATTATTTCAAGAGCGGCAAACGCATTATCTACGCCTCGACGCACAGTGGCGGCCGCGATTGCCCGTCCGAGCCCGACCGCTCGAAAGGCTACGTGTGGCCCGTTTACGCGGATTACGAGCTTTACACCGCGCGAGCCGACGGCACAGACATCCGCAGGTTGACCGATTCGCCCGGCTACGACGCGGAGGCGACAGTTTCGCCGGACGGGAAGAAAATAATTTTTACATCGGAGCGAGACGGCGACCTTGATCTTTACTCGATGAACGTCGACGGCATCAATGTGAAGCGATTGACCGACGCTCTAGGTTACGACGGCGGCGCGTTTTATTCGCCGGATTCGAAAATGATCGTTTACCGCCGCTCGAACCCGCAGACCGAGGCCGACATTGCGCGTTACAAAAATTTGCTCAGCCAGCACCTCATCGTGCCCACCGTGCTCGAAATCTGGGTGATGAACGCTGACGGCTCGAATAAACGGCAGGTAACGAACCTCGCCTCAGGCTCGTTCGCTCCATATTTCACGCCGGACGGAAAGCGGATCATTTTCTGCACAAATTATTTCGATCCCGAACGCGGCACACGCCGCGGCCAGCCGAATTTCGATCTCGCGCTGATTAACATCGACGGCACCGGACTGGAACGCGTCACGTTCAACGAAACGTTCGATGGCTTCCCGATGTTTTCGCCCGACGGCAAAAAGCTGGTTTTTGCATCCAATAGAAATGCGAGCAAGCCAGGCGAGACGAATGTGTTTATTGCCGATTGGGTGAATTAATGTTCACCGTTAGCCGACGACTGTGCCGCTTCGCCGAGCGGAAAAGCTATGCTTTTCCGTCATGACTGAATTAGTCTCCGGCGGCTTTGCCGCCAGCCGGAGGCGTGACATCGGCGTGGTCGGAAAAGCATCGCTTTTCCGTTCGACGACATGGCAAAGCCATAGGAATTATTCTGAATTACAAAATGAAAAGGCAATTATTTAGTTTTCTTCTCTTATTTTCTTTTGTCGCTAGCTTTTCAGCGCAGAAGGCACAGACCGCTGCGGCGCTGGAAACAAGCCTACGCAGGCACGTCGAATATCTCGCATCGGACAAGCTCGAGGGCCGTCGAACGGGCGAGCAAGGTGCGAACTTCGCTGGCGACTACGTTGCCGAGCAATTCAAAAAGCTTAAGCTGAAACCCGGCGTATTAGGAATGACTACCAGTGGCCCGGCACTCCCCAGCTACAAACAGTATTTCACTTACACGCCTGTGCGCGATCCGCATTCGACGCCAGCGGAACCGACCAGTGTCAGTAGCCCGACCGTCAGAGAGGGCTCGGGTGCGGCTGCGAATAACACGCAGGCAAGAACGGCCTTCAACGTCATCGGCATCCTGCCGGGCCGCGATCCGGTTTTGAAAAACGAAGCGATCGTCATCGGCGCGCATTACGACCATCTCGGCCATGGCGGGCAGGGAAGCCTTGCGGCGAACTCGACCGAGATACATCACGGCGCGGACGACAACGCCTCCGGCACGGCAGCGGTTATCGAGCTAGGGCGACAGTTTGTGTCAGTAGCCCGCACGTCAGTAAGGGCTCATTCAGCCAACAAACGCACCCTAATTTTCATCGCCTTCAGCGGCGAGGAAGACGGCCTCTTCGGTTCGAAATATTACGTCAACAACCCGGTCTGGCCGCTCGACAAAACCATCGCGATGATCAATCTCGATATGGTCGGGCGGTTGAATGTGGATAAGCTGACGGTCGGTGGAATTGGCACAGCTAGTGAGTGGAACAAAATCGTGACCGAAAAGAACATTACAGAAACCGGATGGATCGCTCTCACCACGCTAACAAATGTTCCTCCGAAAACGCCGAAAAATCCTAACGAATCTGGCAATTATTTCACGTTGCAGTTAAATCAAGACGGCTTTGGCCCTTCCGACCATTCATCTTTCTACGGCAAACAGATTCCCGTTCTTTTCTTTTTTACCGGAACGCATCTCGATTACCACAAACCGTCCGACACTTTTGAAAAGGTCAACTACGAAGGACTGACGAAAATAACAAATTATGTCGCGGCTATCGTTAAGGCAATCGACGAAAATCCGACGCGCCCGACTTACAAAGTCGCACGATCATCAAACTCGGGCGGCCGCATGACATTTTCGGTCAGTTTGGGCACGATACCGAGCTATGCTGATTCGACCGATGGAATGGAGCTTGACGGCGTGCGTGACAATTCACCGGCGTCAAAAGCCGGGCTGAAGAAAGGCGACAAGATCGTTAAACTTGCCGGCAAAGAGATAAAGAACGTCTATGACTACACTGCCGTGCTCGGCGAGATGAAGCCCGACATCGAATACGAGATCGTTATAAAGCGCGGCACGGAGACGCTTGTTTTAAAGATCGTTCCGGCACCGGCGCGACGCAACTGACTGGAGCGGCAAGCATCCCTGCTTGCCATTGAGTGCGAAGCACGAAAAGTTTTTCGCGTCGGAGCGACGCTCAGGCAAGCAAGGGTGCTTGCCGCTCCAGTCTTTGATATCGTCGCCGGGACAATTTATCATTCAAAGCAAATGACGCGAATCGGCATCCTTGCATTACTTGTTTCTCTTTCTTCGTCACTGATCGGATGCGGCGAAAAAACAGCAGATGTGAAGCCGGTTAACGTGCCGCAGGGAACGAACACCGGAACGCCTATGCTGAACCCGACTCCCATTGCATCGCAAAAAGATGCTCGACGGGCTGAGCGTCGGCGACCAAGCGGATTTTATTTTGCGTTACAAAGACGGCACCGAGGTTTTGGTGGATATTGAGCCCGGGAAGAATCCGGTCGCTACGGCTCCCTCTTCTGATCGATATGACGACGATTTCTTTTTGCAAATTTCACGGTTTCGGGAACGATTACATTGTGATCGAAAAAAGCAAGATCGGCGATGGCGTTGACGTTTCTGATCTAGCCGCGGCGATCTGCAACCGTCACACGGGCGCGGGCGGCGACGGCATTGCGGTGCTGGAAAAGCTGGACGGCGAGCGGGCCGATTATTTTTGCGAGATCGTAAATCCTGACGGCAGCATCGCCGGATTTTCGGGCAATGGCACGCGCTGCGCATCGGCGTATCTTTATTACCGCTCGATCTGGCGCGGGCCGGAGCTGCGGGTTGAAACGCGAAGCGGCGTTAAGAATTTCACGCTCATTGAGCGCGAGACGGAAAGGAAATTCTGGTTCGAGGCCGAGATCGGCAAACCGAAATTTTCAAGCACCGAAATCCCGGTCGCCGCCGAAACGCCGCTCGACGACGTGATCGCGCGCGCAATTCCCATCGGTGATCAAACGATCGAGATTTCGGCGGTGAACGTCGGCAACCCGGTTGCGTGCGTGTTCGTTACAAATTTCGATTTCGATTGGCGGACGATGGGCAGAACGCTCGAGGTGCACGCCGCGTTTCCTGAGCGGGCGAACATCGTTTTCGTCAAGGTGCTCGACCGCGAAAATATCGAGCTGCGCATCTGGGAACGCGGCGCGGGCGAAACGCCCGCCTCGGGCACGTGCGCCACCGGCGCCGCAATCCTCTGCGCCTACATGGGCCACACCGACCGCGCCGTCTCCGTGCTGACCGAAGGCGGCACGACCGAGATTTTCTGGCGAAAGGACGACGAGGTTCTCATAACCGGGCGCGCTGATTTGGCGTATTGCGGCGAATGGCCGGCGTAACGGCGCGTCAGTAGCCCGCACGTAAGTAAGGGCTCGTGTTGCTCACCATCCGACTCGATGAGCACTCGGGGAACCCGGCCCTGGCAGCATGACACAGGAGTAAAAATGATCTCGCTCGAAGATGAGCCTTTACTTACGTGCGCGCTACTGACACAGGCTTTCCGCAACCACCTTCTGCCGGTAATCGAAAATCTTCTTCAACTCGCCTTCGACAATAAAATGCAGCAAATCGCCGAGCGGCTCAAGTGGCAAGCGGTAGCGAACTTCGTCTTCGATCTTCGTCGTGCCCGCGTCCACCTCAGTGAAGGTGTGCGTGTGCACCCATTGCACGTATGGCCCTTTTAGCTGAGTGTCGACGAAACTGTGGGGCGGGTCCCATTCGGTGATCTCGGTGCGCCAGTTCATCGGCAAACCGTGCAGGCTGAGGCGATAATCGATCAATGCGCCTTTCTTCATCTCGATCGGCCGCGGCGACGTGATCTTGAAACCAAGCTCGGCAGGCGTGATGTGTTCGAGATTTTCGGCGTCCGCGAAAAACGCGAAAACGCGCTCGCGCGGCAGTGGGATCGTGATTTCGCGTTTCAGAATATGTTCGGCCATAAATCAAATGCAGAAGCACGCAGTAAGGGCGTATATTTAAGTCGACGGAAAGGCGTCACTACTAACTGCCGCCTGCCAACTACCTGCCGTTCTTCGCCCTTGCTTCGTGCAGGCTTCTGCATTGTTACCACGATTTCAGAAACTTTTCCGGCAGCGGATTATCTTTCGCTTCTGCCTGCCAGTAGATCGTCACGACCCACCAACGTTTCCCGTCATTAAGAAGTTGAAAGCTGTTGACGCCGCGGAGGAAAGGCTCTTTGTCGTCCTTTTTGCGAAAAGCGTGATAGGTCGAAAAAATTTGAGCGATGTTGCCGAATTGATCGACGTGCCGGGCGAGCTCGCGTTCGTGAAAACCCTGCGTGGCAAACATCGTCTCGCCGCGTTTTGCATAGTCGTCAGGAGTCAGCGCGTTCGCGCCGACAGCGCCGGTCTGTTGGTTTTTGTTGCTCGGGATCAGTCGAGCGTCTTTGTGAAACAGCGAGCGGAAACGGTCCCAATCGCGTTTCTGCCCGGCGTCGCCCGAGATCACTTCATAAACGGCTTTCATTATCGAATCGATCGACGCGACATCGGCCGGGTTGGCTTCTTTAACCGTGGTGGTTGTCGAATCTTGTGCCATGGCGCCAAAAACAAAAAGCATTATGAAAACAGAGGAATAGATTAGATTTTTCATTTGGCTTATTACGGTTTTGGCGGTTTTAGGTTTCACCGGTTCGGGCTGTTTATCTCGATCCGTGTTTCTAACGCATCCTGCGCCTAACGCGACAGAATGTGTGGAAAATCGACGCCGGGTTTTTCCTCAATCGAGGGCAGTAGGTCAGTTTGAACTTCTCTGGGCTCTTTGTGTCTTGACTTTGTGACCTTTGTGTTTCATTTATCCTTATAAAACAAATAAACACAAAGATCACGAAGCAATAGCACAGAGGTCGCAAGGTAAGTTTTTATGCAATCCGATGCAATTTTTAGAATAAAACCACGACCAACAGAAGCTGCTTCGAACGTGCGTGTCGGATACGTTAAAATTGAATTTATGTCTGCCTTGCCGCATCTGACCGGATTTTCACGTGACGCGCTCGCGGAGTTTTTTACCGCGCTCGGCGAGCCGCGTTTTCGTGCCGATCAGTTGTTTCGCGGGCTTCACCAGCGCCGATTGTGCGGTTTTGAAGAGATGTCGGATTTACCGAAAACGCTGCGAGAGCGGCTGGGTGAAGCGGCGACGGCGTCTAATCTGACGGTCGAGTCGAAGTATGTTTCAGACGATGGCACGCGGCGTTTTCTGATGAAAACGCGCGACAATTTTCCGGTCGAGACCGTTTTCATTCCGACCGAAAGCCGCGACACGATTTGTTTTTCATCGCAATCCGGCTGCCCGCTCAAGTGCGATTTTTGTTTAACTGCGAAACTTGGTTTGCTGCGAAATCTGACGGTCGGCGAGATAGTTGAGCAGATAATTATTGTCCTTAACGACGTTTACGGGGTGGGCGAAGAAACGCCGCACGGGACGAATCTGGTGGCGATGGGCGCGGGCGAGCCGTTTTTGAATTTCGACAATCTGATCGCGGCGTTGGAAATAATGTCGGACGAAAACGGTTTGTTTATAGTGCCCGGCCGCGTTACGATCTCGACCGCAGGCATCGTGCCGAGAATACTCGAGTTCGCAAAACTCGAGCGGCGGCCGAATCTTGCGATCTCGCTTTCGGCTTCGACTGATGAGCAACGCAACGTTCTGATGCCGATCAACAAGCGTTGGAACATCGACGAACTGATGAGCGCTGCCAAAACGTTCGAGAAAACGCTGAAACGCGGCGAGCGATTTACTTTCGAATACGTGTTGCTCGGAGGCGTAAACGACAGCACGGGACATGCGAAAGATTTGGCGAAGCTCTTACGTAGATATGATTTACAGCGTGTAAAGATAAATCTCATTCCGCACAATCCGGCGGAGCAGCTCGATTATCACCCGCCGGAAATGGAGCGGGTTACGGCGTTCAAAAACACGCTCGAGGCACTCGGCGTATCAGCGTATGTGCGAACGCCCCGCGGCCGCGACATCTACGCCGCCTGCGGGCAGCTCGCCGCTATGAAAGGTTAAAAGTGAAAAGGTGAAAAAGCGAACAATATAAGCGTTTGAATGCCTTTGCCTTTTCACCTTTTCACTCTTAACCTTTTTCACTTTAGAGATGGAATTACTGATTCCCGGACTTGCCCTTGTCGCTTTGATGGTTTACGTTTCGACGCGAATCAAACGCAGAGCGGCCGAAGCGTTTGCCGAGGAGCGTGTTGAGACGGACGAGTTTGCGATCACAAAGCCCGAGGGATTTATCATCCCGGCGAACCGCGACCCGTCTCTGGCATTTGCGGCGTATTCGAAAGAATTCGGCTTTGATGAGGCAGACGAGACGCGACAGGTTTCGGCGGAACTGAGAACGCATTTCGGCGACGGTCTTAAAGCAGTCCTTAATACCGTAACGCGGGACGGGCGGCGGATTATTTCCGAACAGCGGCTTGTTGGGAAAGCAACAATTTTGGAAACGGAAAAAGTAAAGGAAGGGGTTACCCTGCGATCGCATCATCATTTGATAGACAAAAACGGCACGATTTTTCATTTGGAAGTCGCCGCGCTTTCTGCTACTAAAAGCGAACAGCAGAAAAATATCGACACGCTTCTGACAAGTTTTGAGGTAAAATAATCGCAACTCCCAGCCGCTTTGGCTTCATCCGAATATTTATGAAAATACCGATCCTCGGCCTTATCCTTTCGCTATTCTTCGTCGCGTTTTCCGTTGCCGCCGACGCGCAAGATGTAACCGGCACGATCTGGAATGGGACGGCGCAACGCGGCACGACCGTTTTCGGAACTCTCGTGCTCGATATCCCGAAGGAACTCCATGTAAATTCCAACCAGCCGAAAAGTGAATACGCGATTCCGACGACGGTGCGTCTCTCAACAACCGGAGCGCAACTCGGACCGGTTGCTTATCCCGAAGGCACGATGCGCAAATTTCAATTTTCGGAAGACCCTATAAACGTTTACGAAGGCACTGTTTTCTTTCCGTTTAAGCTGACGGTGCCGAGGAGCTTTCGCGGCGACACGATCTCGGTAAAAGCTATCGTTCGCTATCAGGCGTGCACCGACGAAGTTTGTTATCCACCGCGCAATAAGGAAATAACGCTGACCGCAAAAGTGCGCTGATCAGGGAAGTTGGAACGATGATGGCACAAATTCTATTGCCTTGAGATCGCCGGAAAATTTCTTGTCCGTGCCCGGCAAATAGGTGATCACCGCCTTGATGCCGGGAACCGAGGCACCGCAGCCGAACCGCAGGCCGTTCGCATCGGGAGTGTACACACTGAGAACTAATTCCTTTGGCTCAACAACCTTCAATTTCAGAGTGGACGAAGCAGTGAGGATATTAACCGACATCGTCTTGCCTGAACACTCGATCTTATCGATCGTTCCCATTACGCGTGTTTCGCCCGCGAGTGGCTGACGCATCGAAAGCTGCATCTGCCGCATCATCGCCTCCCGACGCTTTTTCTCAAAATCGGCCTGTTCGTTCGCAACCAACTCTGCGTTCTTTTTAACGTCTGTCGGCGGCCCGCCTTCGACTATCACCTGCTGGCTTTCGGCCAACTCTTTCTCCGACATTATCCGAAAATCGGCGGGCATAAAGGCTATCGAAACTATCTCACCGTTGATGCCGGGCAAGATTTTCTGCGGTTGACGATATGTGGCAACGATCAATTCAGCGCTGAGGTCGGCTCCGCATCCGATCTCAAAATTCTGGGTGCCTTCCTTGAAGATTGACATGCGCAGCGATTGAAAATTGACGGCCGAGAGCGTTATCGCGGCGTTCTCCGCCTTAATGCGAAACCGCACGGCGCCGTTCGGGCATTCGATCTTTTCGATCCGCCCTGCGACGCGCTGTTCGCCGGGTTTTAGCTCCTCGAGCAGATGATTCAGGTTTCTGATCTCGCGTTCTTTTTCGATTTGGGCAACGTCTGCGTCCGACAGGTCTTTTCTTTTCAAAAGCACCGGTGGATTTCCTTCGGCGATCTGAATGTTAAGGCCGTTCGATCCTCGACGGGTGGCAGCGGCGCGCATGTCGGCGATCTGCTTTTCGTAAGCCGCTTTTGCGTCGGCGATTTGGTCGATCGATTTCACGAGATTCTCGGCCTCAGAGCGCACATCCTGTTTGTCGGTACCTTTCGAAACCTTTTCTGCTATCTGACGAGCCTGATCGAATTTTTCCTGCCGCATCAGAATTTTTGCCGTGAGAAGCAAATAGTCCGGATTGCCGGGCTGGATCGCGAGACCTTTATTTACCGTTTTTATAGCCTCGTCCAGATTTTCGCCGCTGACCAGGCTGACGAAACCAAGCATCCGGTAGCTTTCGGCAAACTGCGGATTGATCTCGATGGCTTTCAGAAGCGAATCCCGCATTTTCTTTACGGATTCCGCCGGGTAAATCGACACATAGCCGAATTCGTCCATGCTCTCGCGGCTCAGCAGCACGGCGTAGTTGTAATGCGCAAAATGATTTCGCTGGTCGTCGGCTATCGCTCGCTCGAGATACTTTTTCGCTTCCGGAAATTGGCGCTGGCGCATTTTCACGAGTCCGAGCGAGGTGTGCGCCATGCTCAAGTTTGCATCGAGGGCCAAGGCCTTTTGCAAATGCGTTTCCGCGGCCGGCAGCTCACGCGTATGCAGAAGGAGATCGCCCAGGTAGGCATTCGTCATCGCTTCGCTGAGCGGCGCTACGGTCATCTCAGTGTCGAATACAAGCTTCTGCTTCAGCACGAACTGCGTTGCCGTATATTTGTTTGTCTGAACATACTTGCGAAGATCTTTCTCCATAGTCGCGTAGTCTGAATTGAAGGCTTGCCTGAACGCGGTTTCGGGCTCGACTTCACGCACGATCAGAGAAATAAATCTTTCGAGACCTTTTACATTCGCTCCCTGATTGCCCTGAATTAAGTAGTGAATCAGCGCCCATGCCTGCGCGTAAAAAATACTGCGGGAATGTCCGCCCGATGCATGCAGTGAATAGTTATCGACCTCGAAAAACTGTTTCAGCGGGATAAGCTTCGATTGCGAGAGCAACCGCAGATGGCTCTCCTGCGTGTAGCCGAGCGTAACCTTTTGATCTTCGACAATGTCGTAGGTTTGGTAATATTCGGCCAGTCCCTCATTCAGCCACGTCGGAACTGTCGTCTTGCCAAAGCTGGTGTCGAGCATGAAGTGGACATACTCGTGAAAGATCGTGCCGTAGCGGTCTTGTTCCGCTGACTGCCGATCAACGGAAAGCGTGATGTAATTTACATCTTCGCCGCCCTGAAAATAGCCGGCAATCCAGTCGTCAGGTTTGCCGTCCGCTCCCTTCGGCTTATACGGTCGGTAGGAAGACGCGTTTTTGAAAACGATCACGGTCGACGGTATCGGGCTGGTGACCTTGATCCCGGGAAAAAGGATGCGAAAAGTCTCGCGAAACTGTTCGAGTTTCGTGGCGACCTGCCGAATGTCTTTTTCGGCGGCGTTACCGATGAGATGGAAATTTTTCGAGCGGACGCTGATCCAATCATCCTTTGCCAGAGCCGATGTCGGGATGCAGAAAACAAGTGCGGCAAGAACTACGGCGAAAAACAGGGTGCGGTGCTTCACGGATAAAATACCTCCGAAGTGCGGGTAGCGAAATTCTAGGTCATAAGATGCAGGAAAGCAAGGAATTGTCGGCTCATCTGCCATGGCCAATTGCTGAAAGCAATCGGCCGGTTTTTCCGTAAAGATTCTTCTCGACGCGGTAGGAGAAGAAAATGTCGCTGCGGCCGATCGTGCAAAACGGGGAAACGTGAATACTCGCCTCTTCGACGCCTGACCGCATCAGCCAATCTTTATTAACCGCTTTTAGATCTACAAGTGCGTGGCCGGAACGGGTCGGCGTGAAATATTTGTCGTGACTGGGGATTTTTTCTGCGAAAGCGTCGATAACATCATGCCCGATCTCGTAGTTTTTTCCTGATGCACAAGGGCCTATGGCGGCGATCATGTTCGTAGGCTTTGCGCCATATTCGGATTGAAGCTTTTCGACGGCGCGACGGACGATCGCGGCGGCAGTTCCTTTCCAGCCGGCGTGGACGGCAGCGAACGACTTTGTTTTCGGATCTCCTATCAGAACAGGAACACAATCGGCTGTTTTGACGGCGACAAGCGTGTTCGCAAGATCGGAAACCAGAGCGTCGAAACGCTCTTCGCTGTTTGCGATGTCGGCGTCGTTTCGAACTGTTTTCACGTCGGCGCCGTGAACCTGCCATGCGGTTGCAAGCTTATATTCGCCGTCGAACACGCTCAAAAATCTTCTGCGGTTTTCGTAAATATTTTCAGCCGCATCTTCGTCAAAGCCGGCGAGATTGAGCGCATCGCCCGAAGGCTCGAACGGCGAAACGCCGCCAATACGGGTTGAAAATCCGTTTACAAATCCGGCGTCTTCGAGCGCTTCGCAGACAAGCACTTTAACACCGCCGTTCTCTCGCCAACAGAAGCCGGTTTCTGTTAAAGTTCCATCATCGTCGGCTGACCACTGACCACTGACCACTGACGACTGACTAATGATTGTCTCGACAGGCATCGACATTGTTGAAGTTTATCGCATCGCCGAAACCATGGCGAGAACGCCGCGTTTTGCGGAACGCGTTTTTACTCCGAAGGAGCGCGAATACTGCGACGCAAAAGGCGCAGCTGCCGCACAAAGCTACGCCGGACGTTTCGCGGCAAAGGAAGCTTTTCTAAAAGCTCTGAAAACAGGCTGGCGAGGCAAAATAACGTGGCAAGATATAGAAATTGTAAACGACGCGGATGGCGTCCCGTCGCTGAATCTATCAGGTGAAGCCGAAGAGGTATTTAAAAGAAGCCGCGCCGATAAAATGCATCTGTCGATCTCGCACACTTCCGAGCATGCCGTTGCACACGTTGTTTTGGAATCGTAAAGAAAAGTCGATGTCTGAAAAGTCCCGAAGGGCCGCAAAAGCGAGTGTGAGCGAGCGTGCAACGTCATCTCCGAGTAGCGAGTGCACGCTCCCTAACGGTCGCGTTTCCGCCCGTTGAAACGGGCGAACCATACATTTTGATGCGTTCCCCGCCCTGAAGAGGCCGTGTCAAAACTCGGCTTTTCACCCGGGCTTTGCCCATCTATTTGCGGAAAAGCTCCGCTTTTCCGTCGACGACCCAAAACCTCTCTGCGGCTGCGGCCGCCGATA